>OJGT01000004.1_pt1 | contig 310421 bp, 235 predicted proteins | sample 1595031 | NCBI WGS metagenome assembly OJGT01 (sample SAMN05416857, study PRJEB24817) | seawater metagenome | isolation source: Sea water | place: Canada:Atlantic | collected 2013-11 | reverse complement strand
GACAGCGTACTTGATATTTAAAAATTTAAGCTGACACAGAATTTTGAACGCCCCCGTTAAATAAAAAGGTAGCCTTTAAAGGGCTACCTTTTTTAGACCTACGTTTAAACTATTAACTTCAATACTAATTTAACGTAAATGTTCAGCTTACTTATGCTCTTCACAATTTTCACCATGACAAGTATTAAGCTTATCTAACTCGGCTTTATCCTTCGCTAAGACTAATTGCAGATCTTCTTTACGTTGTTTAACCGCAACGCCATAACTATGATCGTCACCCCAAAGGTTAGCCAATAAGTTCATTGACTCGTGATCATGATCCGAAAATAATTTGCCCGCACGCTCAGCTGTTTTATCATCATTACCTAATACTTTCAGCGCTTCTATACCTAGGTTTAATGCCGAATCAAACGTTTCACGTTTAAAAACAGTAACGCCGATGTTCATCAACTCATAAGCATGGCGTCTATCTCTTGCTCGAGCGACAATTTTTAAATTTGGAAAATGTTTTTGTGCGAGTTTTGATAACTCAATGATTTTATCGGCATCATCAATGGCAATCACTAAAAGTCGCGCTTCGTTTGCACCTGCGGCTTCTAACAAATCTTGTCTTGATGCATCACCGTAGTAAATTTTATTACCAAAGCGTTTTAATAATTCTATTTGGCTAGGGCTGTGATCTAAAATTGATAAATGATATCCCTGAGCAGCTAATAGACGACCAATGATTTGACCGAAACGTCCGTAGCCGGCAATGATCACTTGGGTTGTAGACTCTATTTCTTCACTCGATTCGTAAGCATTGTCAGCCGTTGCTTTCTTATCAATCACTTTGTCGTAGAAAATTAATAATAGTGGCGATAACAACATCGACATAGCGACAACCAGTGTCGTAAATTTAGTTTGCGTATCATCAAGTATTTGCAATGACGTGGTTAACGAAAGTAAAACAAAAGCAAATTCACCACCTTGCGCTAATGCCAAAGCAAATAAGTACTTTTGCTTACCTGGCAATTTAAACAAGGTAGCGAGTAGATAAAGCACAATAGCTTTAATCGCGATTAAACTTATGACCAATAAAATTATATTATTAAATTGCTCGGCAAATAATTGAAAATCAATCGATGCACCAACAGTAATAAAGAATAAACCAAGTAATAAACCTTTAAATGGCTCTATATCAGCTTCTAATTCATGCCTAAAATCACTTTCTGCTAAAACAACACCGGCTAAAAACGTACCTAAGGCCGGAGATAAACCTATTTTTTGCATCAATACCGCAATAGTGATCACTAAAAATAAGGCAAATACCGTGAATAGCTCACGTAAGCGAGTGTCTGCTATATACCTAAATACTGGGGCTGAAACATATTTACCCGCTAAAATAATTGCTGCAATAACGGCAATAGAAATCAATACTTGGCCATACACGGGAAAATGTTCTACCCAATTACCATGGCTTTGATCACTTGCCATGGCGGACAAATCAGCAAAGGCCATGAGTGGTAAAAGCGCTAGAATTGGGATGACCGCAATGTCTTGAAACAACAAAACTGAAAAAGCGTTTTGACCAGCTTCTTGTTTGATCCAACCTTTTTCCGCTAACGTTTGTAACACAATAGCGGTAGATGAAAGGGCTAGCATCAAACCTATCGCCATAGATGTTTGCCATCTTAAATCTAAAATGTACAAACAGGCAGCAAATAATAACAAGGTTGAAAGGGTGACTTGCAATCCACCTAAGCCAATAATTGAATGTCGAAGTTTCCATAAACGCGACGGATGTAGCTCTAAGCCGACTAAAAACAACATCATCACAACGCCGAATTCGGCAAAATGCATGGTTTCTGTTTGGTCACCAACCAAGCCAAATAAAAATGGCCCAATTAATATACCGGCTAATAGATAGCCTAATACAGAGCCAAGCCCCAAACGTTTGGCAATGGGCACCGCAACTATTGCTGCGGCAAGATAAATCAAGGCACTTTCTAGCATAATGTTCCTATATTCTTATTTTTAATTTAGTCATTTTGACTTTCTAGCAATTAACTAATCTGTTAACACCATCAGTATAGTGCTTTAAATGGCTAAAACAGCTAATCAACTTTACGGCGTTTACCACTTTCTGCACGTTTTTTGTTTTCACTTTGCACATAAACCGTATCGGTTGTTGCCATACTGGCATGACCAAGATCCTCAGAAATGTCTTTAAGAGGGCGCCCACGTTCAATTTCCATACTGGCACCGGTATGTCGTAACCAATGTGAAGACGCTTCTTTTAGCTTTAACGCTTTATTAGCACTTTCAGATATTCTCATGTTTTCATAGGCTTGGTCGAAAACACTTTGTACTAAACGTCGTAAATGGCGTGATGTCATGCCGCCTTGGCCACGTACTTTTTCAACCAAAATTGAGTTTTCATTACTTGCTGGTAAACCCAATAAACCACGAGAAGTACGATAACGCTCTAAAAACGGCAGAAAATCGATAGGCACGGTAATATCACGCAGTTTTCTACTTTTGCCGAACACTTTAAGCCACCAATTTTCATCTTCATCTTGCCAAAAATTGCTCATAACAGGAGACCAATTTGGTCGTTCAGATAGCTCAGAAATCCTTAAAAAAAGTGTTTTCAGGGCGGCAATAACGAATAAATTACGTTCAAAAATAGGGTTCTCATCAGCCATTTCTACAGCAGTATCTAAAACATATTGCCATTGGCTAGCGGTTAAACGTTTGATTTCTTTAACTTGTGAGTCAATGATAAAGTGACGACAGTCTTTTTTAGCAATTTGAGCTGGGTTACCAACACAATAATCCTCAGACATCAGATAATTGTAAAAAGCGATAACAGCCGTAAACATTGATGTTAGCGTTTGCTGTGATGGTCGATATTTTTTCTTATCAACAACATATTGAGATTTTAGGCTTTTAGGTGCTTGAATTTTAAATGGAAACCAATGTTCATTAGCTGACGAATAACCATTGGTGATCCTAAAGCGTTCTTGATTTGACGTACCAATCCAAGTCACTGGTGGCTGCCAACAAAAGTCAGCATATTCTAGAAAGTCAGATTTACGTAATTGGTCGATAGGTTTTTGCTTTTCGATAAACGCCCACAATAGAAAACGTTCAACGTCATTTCTAAACCTGTCATAAGTATGCTCAGATTTATTCCTACCTATATAAGTAAGGAAAACTTTTCCCCAATTAAATTGCTCAAGCCACCAGGGGTCGTTTGCTGAGAAGATTTCATTTAACTCAGGATAATCTTCAAGGTCGAATTCACACAAATCAACGTATGGTGGATATAAAGGAACAGGCTTATTTAACAACATATTATTTTGAATTCTATGGGTGAATATTGGTATGAAGCTAGTTTAATGCATTATATACACTATGTCCAATACTGAAGAGTATCGGACATAGTAGGATATATTGGTGAGGAGCGTGCTTACCTTGTCATCATTGTTATTCCAAGCTTAGCACTGGACCGATCCAGTCAATGCTTGCAAACGTAAACATTGATTTTTAAAGGTCTACATTATAATTTTGTGTTTTGTAAAATATCGCTTTGCAAATATAACGCTGGATCAAACTTTTATTATCGTTCTGTACTGTTCTATGAATTAACAGTATTTTTAATCGTGCGCTACGTGCATGAAATGTTTTTTTGTGTGGCTTACCTTGTTATTTTTCACGTAGCGTCATGTTCAATTATGTAATTTGATTCAATTTAAAATCTGTTTTCAACCTCTCAATGGTATGACTCCATTTTGGTGTTGTCGGTTTACACACTGAGTTTTGATTACCAAATAAACCTGTTTCACTAAAAGCAGATTTAATAGATTTCGTATCATGCCATTTAACTGGCACCAAGTATTCTGCATTGTCATCATCTAGTGATTCAAATGTTGAATAATTACCTTCAGTAGAAAGCTCATTAACGGTCTTATTATCAAAATCATTGAATTGATATTTTTCTGCTCGGCAAATATCTCCAACAACTTCGCCAACACCAACATAACCTGTACCAGGAATATTGGCCCAAACTCGATCACCAACTTCTATCATGTTTAATGTATTCGAATACCAACGGCCATGACCAGCACTAATGTAACCATATTTCCTAGCATCAGCCCAATGGCGTTCTTTACCATGACCAAAAGATACATAAAACTCTCCATTCCATGGCTCTTTTGCAGATTTTGAAATGACTCGTTCTTGTGTCTCTTCGGGTGGGATCATCCATGCACGACTTAGGTACTTATTACCATTATCTTCAAATACACTAAAAAAAACGGCGTTGACTGGTATCTTAGCTTTATCATTTAGATAGTTAATTATACGTTCAGAACTTGCATCTAGTTCAGCAGCTACAATTACCATTTGGTGCGAACCATCGTAATTAACATCGCTAAACTTAGTACCAAACTTTGACTTAAACGCCCTATCCAAACTCAGTTCGTTTAATGAACACTTTTGACTGTATTCAAAATATATATCTACTAATTTGCTATCATCAATATCAACAACCCATGAAGCATAGTCAATCGCTTGGGCCACTACATCACGTGGTGTTTTATGTCTTTTAAGCTCAATAATTATAACGCTACCACTAGCATCTATAGCTAGTAGATCAATATATTTGTCAAAAGCGGTTCTTACTTGCTGACCTATGATCATCCATCCTGAGTTAAGAATGGAAACATCGGCAACTATTTGTTCCTCAAGTAAATTCTCACTTTCAATTACTACCGGTGAAAGCTTTTTAGGTGTACTTCCTATCTTCCAAATGCCCTGTTCTATTGCCATATTAATTCCACTTCTTTAACTTGCTTTATTTATCTAAGCCGCTCTATTCTTTTTAAAATTCTCAGCTTGCTCGAAGATTTCTTTATACACTTCATCACGGCTTACTGGTGGGTAAGCAAATTTGGCTAGTAACATGATCAGGTCTACTTTTAACTCAGCCTTAATGTCATCACGTTGGCTCCAGTCGGTGTACTTAGCTTTATCATCAACAACTTGCTTTACCGCTTGAGCTAGCTCTAAAAGCTTGTCTTCAGGGTATTCAAAGTCATATTTAACGGCTAGTGAATGCAAAATATCGTAGAAGGCTTTTTCTTCTAGGTTAATGCCCATGTCCTCAAATGATCCCATTTCTGTTTTAAGATCTTGGAACATATTGATGATTTCATCTGAAAAGTCTTCAAGTACATCACTAACTAATACATCTTCTTCTTTACGCTCGTTGTATTGGTCTACTAATGACTTAAAACGCTCTGAAAAGTCGATAGCTTTAATCTTGTTAACTTGCTTAAACTCGCCAATAGCCGTGGCCAGCATCTGCTGGAGTAGTTTTATTTTGGTATTAGGTAGTTTTATTTTTTCAATTTTGGCTAGGTAGTCATCATCAAAAATATCAACACCATCTTCACCTTGGCCTAATTTAAATATCTCTTCTACACCATCACTTTTAAGCGCATCAGCGATCATCTCACGCACTTTAGCGTTCATTTGAGCGGTATCAGGTGCATCACCTTTTGTTAGCTTGTAAACAATAGAACGGACGGCCATGTAGAAATGAATATAATCACGCTCTTTTTGAGAAAGCTTTTCGCTACCACAACAAACGTCATAAGCAGTTTTAAGGCGTTTAACTAATGCCATAAAGCGGTGCTCAAGCTTTTGTGATTGCAGTACAAATTCAGCGGTATTATTTAAACAATTGAGTTGCGCTACTGGCTTGCCTGTAAAATATGGTGCTTCATCAAATTGATGCATCAATTTGCCCAAAAGATCTAAGTGATCTTTCACCACGATAATTGATTGAGCAATATCTTCAAAGTTAGTTTCGTCAGTTTTGGAATACTGCGCTAACGCTTTATTCATTTGCGTTTTAATACCGATGTAATCAACTACCAAGCCCTTGTCTTTTCCTTCAAACTTACGGTTAACGCGAGATATAGTTTGAATAAGGTTATGGCGTTGTATTGGCTTATCAATATAAATGGTATCTAAGAAAGGTACATCAAAGCCTGTTAGCCACATATCAACAACAATGGCTATTTTGAAATTCGACTTCTCATTTTTGAACTGACGATCTAAATCTTTACGAAACTCTTTGCTGCCTAGTAAATCCCATTGCTCTTTAGGATCATCTTTGCCTCGCGTCATCACCATTTTAACGCGTTCCATTGGTTTAATTTTTTTACGCTCTTGTTCGCTTAGCGTTGCGCCAGCATCACACTCAAGCACTTCAAACCATTGAGGACGTAGTTCTTTTAATTCTTGATAAAATAAATAAGCCACTTCACGCGCACTACTAACAAACATGGCTTTACCTTTAATGGTAGAGCCTTCATCAACACGGCTTTCGTAATGAGCAACAAAGTCTTTTGCTATTGCATGAATGCGATCAGGATCGCCAAGAATAGATGTCATGTTCGCTGATGCTTTTTTACTTTCTTCTATCTGATGTTCATTGCTACCATCATCTGCACACTGCTGGTAGTAAGCTTCAATTTCATCAAGCTTGGCATTATTTAAAATAACCCTAGCCGCCCGGCCTTCGTAAACAATACGCACGGTTATTTCATCTTTAACTGATTCAGTCATAGTGTAGCTATCAACCACCTGACCAAATACATCTAAGGTGGCATCTACAGGCGTACCAGTAAAACCAACATATGTGGCATTGGGTAATGATTCATGTAAATACTTAGCAAAGCCATAGGTCTTTTTAACACCTTTTTCAGTAACTCTAACTTTTTGATCAAGATTAGTTTGGCTACGATGCGCCTCATCAGAAATACAAATAACATTATTGCGATCTGTAAGCACTTTAGTATCTTCAGTAAACTTATGAATCGTTGTTAAGAATACTCCACCGCTATTACGGCCTTGTAATTGTTCACGTAAATGTTCACGGCTTTCAACAGTAATAACAGTTTGGTCGCCAATATAAGTTTTAGCATTGGTGAACTGTTGTGATAACTGATCATCAAGATCGGTTCTATCTGTAATTAACACTATGGTTGGGCTTTCAAACTCAACACTTTTCATTAACAAGCGTGATAAAAACTGCATGGTAAAACTTTTACCACAGCCCGTAGCGCCAAAATATGTACCACCTTTACCATCACCTTCAGGCTTTCTGCTGGTTTTAATATTTTGATAGAGCTTTCTAGCCGCATAATATTGCGGGTAGCGGCAAACAATTTTTATTTCTGCTTTTGAAGTATCAGGAAAAAAGACAAAATTGCGGATAACATCGCGCAAACGGGCTTTATTAAACAACCCCTGCAACATAGTATGAAGTGAGTTAATGCCATCTTTTTCTATCGATTCATTACCAGTAACTTTGCGCCAAGCATAGAAAAATTCATAAGGTGCGTACAAGCCGCCCATCTTATTATTTACGCCATCACTGATAACACAGAAGGAGTTATAAACAAACAAAGCCGGAATATCTCTACGATAGCGAGTATTTAACTGAACATAAGCATCATGAATAGAGGCTTCTTCCTCGCGTATAGCGCTCTTAAATTCAAACACAACCACTGGCAAACCGTTAATATATAAAATGCCATCAGGAATACGTTTTTCACCGTCTACGCCTTCAATCTCAAGCTGATTAACGATTTTATAGATATTGCTGTCGTTATAGTCTTTTTTAGGTTCGGCTACTTGTGGAAGCTCAACATCAGCGTATTGAGTCAAGTGAGGGAGGATAGATTGAACAACATTAGTGTAATCAACAAGCTGAATGTAGAGATCTTTCTGCGTATGATCCTCTCTTTTTAAAAGAAAGCCATCACTTAACCATTTACAGAAGGTTTTATTACTGTCGTATAAATCGCTAGCTGGCAGTGATTCAATTTGTTTGATAATCGAATCAATCTCACCACTGGTAATATTATCTTCAGCATATTTTTCAAATAGAAACTGGCGTAGATCTGTTTTAATCAATACTTCAGATTTATCACGTTCAATATCACAGCCAGGAACATAGGGGAAACCCTGCTCACCTAGCAACTCAATAATAGCCGCCTCTAATTGCGCTTCTGTAAATTTCATTTATAAATCCTTTCCGAACAAATTACTAAGACCAATATCCATATCACAACTTTCCTAAGTCAATTGGGTTGTCAAAACCTACAGTGCCGTTAAGGTATTCCTTGACCAGAGTCTCTATCACACCAACTAGTTTTTTATCGGTTGTCGAGAAGGCTAATGGGATAGAAATATTAGATATTGAAGGGATTGATAAGTGATAACAAACAACTGCAAAACTATCCTGCAATAAAAGCACTTCAGTTGTACCATTGAAAAAGCCTTCAATATATTTGTAGCACTCGTCAATATTTCCTAGTTGGTTTTTCCAATCATTAATACTTCTACGATCATTTTCTCTTGCTATCGGAAAGTAAAACTTAGGAGTAAACAGCCTTTTAGGTTTTTTGCCTTTAGTTTTAGCATTATCCTCAAGCCAGGACTTTACGCTGATATACTTTTCTGATTTTCCCCAGAAACTATCACTTGGCGCTAACCAAATAAGCTCTTTTACGCCATCTTGGTGCTGAGATCCCAACTGCTTGAACGCTTTTTCTGCTTCTACAGCAACATGCTGCCAATTTTCATCTAAATAGATTGGACCTAACATTGGCTGGATTATCTTTCCATGCTCTCTTGAGTACTTAATCACATCGATGAGGTTAGAAATATCTATGCCGCTGTCTGTAATATATTCACCAGTAAGGTTATCGCCTATAGCTGCCATAGCTTGTGCAATATCAGCTAAGTTATTTTTTTGGTCTAATTCGGAAATAGCTTCTGTGATGGCATCAAATATAGGTTCATCATTTACAAAACTATCTAACTCTTCTCGCTCAACAACTCTGCCTAAATCATCAAAATAAAAAGTATGGGGTATTCGTTTAGGCTCTTGTCCAATGCGTGTTACAGAGTCCATTTTATAAATTGAAGGTAGCGAGTCAGTCTCTTTCGAGACTATATGCGGCATATAACCTTCTTCAATTAAGCGATAAAATTGTGCTTGAAAGCCTTTATTCGCATATTTATCACTTAAGCCTTTATTTTCACTTGATATTGGAACTGTTATTCCAGCTTGCCAATTATCATTAGTGCGTTTGTTCCCTATGCAATTAAAACCTGCTAATTCAAATGAAAACGTAGTGTCAGTTTGTTGAATGGTAGTGACCTGTGGACTTTCACCTTCAAATGAAAAATACCCTTTGGCTAGGTGTGTTAAACCCACTGAACCATCATCTAAAAACATCAATTCGTCTTTATCTATAAGTTCTCTAAGCACTTCTTTCAATTCCCTTGCCGATAAATCTAAGTACCTTGCAATAAATTCAGGCTTCATCGGTGACAAATGCACCAACCTTAAAACGAATTCTCTAATAAAAGGCAGCCCTCGCTTCGAAACATATGAAAAGGCTATGTTAAAGCGATGAACAGGTAATAAAAAATCAATCTCATGAAATGGTGCTTTATTATTTTCCATTGCGCTTTCCTTGCTTCATATTATTAGGTTTCCTTGTCTGAATAGGTAGTACTTGATATTGATGTTTATCTTGTTGTTTTTCGATAAAAGAGAGTACTTCTCCTAAAGGTAATTTCTCATTTTTGCCTTTCCACATTCTTACATCACCAACAACAACTAACCTATCCATAGCCCGTGACAGCGCAACGTTAATACGATTTGGAGATCGTAAAAACCCTGGTGACTGATCTGCTATAGAGCGAGTAACAGATAAAATGATTATTCGGTTCTCTTTCCCTTGGTAGCTATCAACCGTGTCTATTTTTACCAGCTTTTTAAATTCATCATTCCAAGAAACCTCTTTAAATTTTTGGCGAATAATTCTTTTTTGTTCTCCATACATGCAAATCACACCGATAGCAGCTTCCCCACCTTTAACTTGCTCACTTAAGTTTGAAACGAATTCTGCATTTTTGGCAATTTCAGATAGAAGTTTAATAATCGCATCAGCTTCTGCACGGTTGTATATGCTGACACCTTTGTCACTATTATGATTTGCGCCTTTACCGCTATTACTAGTGTCCAACCAAGTAACGTATGAGCGAATTGCCTGAGGTCCTGACTGATAAATATCAGGAATACCTCTATCACCATTTTCCAGTTTCCCTTTATAAAAGCACTGAGAAACCATAGTCCCAATTGCTGGAGCCATACGGTATTGGGTTAGTAATTGAGCACCTGTTTGTTGTCCGTATACAGACTCAAACGCTCTAGCAAAATCACTTGCTACTAAGTCGTCAATGTCACCACCTTTAGCAGCAATACCTAACTTTCTAGCTAATGCTTTTTTATGAGGCTCGGTATATAACGGTGGTAACTGTTGATGATCTCCCACTAACAACACACGCTTACCTGCCTGCATAGCGATTGCAAGTTCACTTGCTATAGAGCGAGCAGCTTCATCAATGATCACCCAATCGTATTGATTATTTACTACTCCCATATGTGGTTGACCAATCCCCACACAAGTACCCGTTACTAACTGGCGTGATCGAGCCAAAAATTCATCGTAATTAACGCGCTCAGTATTTAAGACATCAATCATATCTCTAGATATTTTAATAAGTGCCCTAGCTTTACGAGCTTCATCTGGCCTTACGGCATAAAGCTCGTCTAGGGAACTTGAAATCATAACTTCAAGTTCACCCAAGTCTTTTGGCATAACTGGGATACTTATACCAATGCCATCAATTCGTTCATTTAAGATCTCTGATAACTGATTACCTTGCTTTCGTAGGTTATCTATTTCTGTCTGTTCTCTATCTTCATTTCGAATTTGCTCACGTATGTGTGATATTTTTCGGATAAGCCCTAAAATCGAAATTTCTACTTCAGTTAACTTTTCTAAGTAATTTTCATCTAACCCTAACGGTTGAGCTAATACTTTAACTCTGTATTTAGCTTCTGCTTTAAATAGCTCGCGTTTGCTACTCACAATTGCTTGAGCATAAACATCTTTTAAGCCATCAGAAACCGCACCTTCACGGTTACTAAACCTAACAGCTTCAAGTTCGGTTCCTAAGTTACGGCAGTGACGTCTAATTCTCTCTGCTGCCGTATTAACAGCTTCATGAGACTGACTGACTAACAAGATGTTATGCACGTCTTGTTTCTCAATGAGATAATGCACAAAAGCGGCAATAAATTCTGTTTTTCCAGTTCCGGGCGGCCCCTGTAACATAGAAAGAGGACCATAACTTATAAGCTTTTGAAAAGCCTCTCTTTGCTTGTCATTTAAACTAATTTTGTTACCGTGATCATCCTCACGATCATATCTGGCAAAGTCTTTATTAGTTACTTCAATATCAAAACTGACTGGTTCATCCAGACATTCTGGCTCGAAGTAATCTGCCAACTTTTCAATAACAGAATCTTTATTTAGCAAACGCTCTAACGCATTTTTACGCTTTTCATATGACTTTCTATCTGCTGAACTTCTAAAGAATACAATATCACCATCGGATAACCGCATTGCTCTAGAACGTAGTTTTGTTAACCTAACTTCACCCATAGCAGAAGCTTTAAGGTTAACTTCACCAATTCGTGTTTCATCGTCACCATTAACAATAACGGCTTCAATTTCATCTTTTTTATCAAATCCGTCTAAGGCATCTTTTTCACCATCGTAAGGAATAACAAGCTGATCCTTCAATTTTTTAGGTGTGAATACATCCCCATTTACCTTAATGTACGGATGAGATTCAGTTTCCGTATCAATAATGGCCTGCCACAGCTTTCTGGTAGATATTTTTAGCTTTTCTGGCTCTTCACTGTCTGGTGAAGATGTGTTGCCTGTATCAGCTAACGCAGCCTCAAAAAGCTGTGCAAACTCACCAGTTTCAGTATTATTTCTTTGGGTTTCTTTATTTCTTTGCTGTTCAAAGTGTTGAGTTATCGTGCGTTGGAATGCTTCATGCTGTTTAAGCGCATTATCCAGATCTATAAGCTGAACAAACCCTGGCTCTATTCTCAATGCAAATGGTAAATCCAGTAACGCACTATCACGCACCTTCTTTCCTACACCATTATTATTTCTGGGAGGGCGACCAGTTACCAAGCAGCTTTCAATCTTTGAATAAAAGAACTCAACACTACCGCCCACTCCTGTAATTTTAACCTTTGCTTCACTACTATTGTTCGGGTTCTCGTTTATGTGAACGAATAACTGACCATTGTCTGGATACAAGACAATTGGCTCGAAAGTGCCTTTAAGTGAAATAGTTTTTATGTCTAGATTGGTGTCACTTTCTGAAGACGGGTTTTCCAGTGCTGCTTTAAAACGAGATAGATCTTTAAAGCCAAATTCTTCATCTTTAAGCTCAACATTGATCGCTTTTGTAATGGCAGGGTAATCAGACTTATCCCCTCCCCAAGCTAGCGCTAATAATTCACAACTCAAACGCATTGTTGCGAATATATCTCGCTCAAATGCAGAGCAATAATCGATGTTCTCTGGGCTGTACTTATTATTCTGAGGCTCTTCTGAATCTAAACAAAAATCAGGTGTATCAATAAGAAATAATTTTAATTTCCCTTCACATGAAGACACCATAACGTTAGCAGGATGTATATCTCCATGAGAGAAACCTAATCCATGAAAGTGTTCAACTGCACTCACCAATTGGCCAATTAAATCCCACTTCTGTTCTTCTGAAACTGTTAATGCATCCCAAGCATTACCATCAATTTGTTTATTCACCAAAAATAAAGCTGATGATTTATTAGCAATACCAAAATCATTAATTTCAGGAATAAAGCTAGGAGCCAAAGCTTGAAGCTTTTCTACTCTTTCCAGAAAGTGATGAATTTTTTGCCCAAGTCCAACATTCATATCAACGGGGTTAACATTTAGCCATGCTTTAACAAATCGCCCGTCAGAAACATATACTTCCTTACTGCTTGTTTCGACAAGTAAATCGTCATCTTCACGGTATCTTCGACTATGGCTAATCTCTTGGCGATAAGGTTCTAGCTCAGTCAAGTCAAATTGCAACGCTTTGCTGCTGCTTGGCTCGGCTTCTAACAAATCAGTAAAAAACTCTGATGCATAATTATAACTTTCACCATCTAACGCTTTCACTAATACACTAGAGTACCAGTCATTACTGTCGGCCAATTTTTTAGGCATTTCTGTAATTGAAGCAGGAGATAATCGTATTCCAGTTAAAATATGCCATGACAACACCGCCAACGAATACACATCCATATTGAATGGTGTTGTACTCTGACTGACAAGCATTCCTTTCGGAACTTTTCCTTCATTAACTGACAATTCTTCACGCTCAGGTCCTACTGTGCCTATTGGCTGATGGTAGGCAGATATGAAATTTGATAATGCCACTTGCTTACTAGGAGAAATCCAAACACTGTGATCACCAAGATCTCTATGAGCAATTTTAAGTTCGTGTAAGTCAGCAAACTTTGCTAACAACAGTTTAACTAAGGCAACACGGTCAGCGTTAGAAAAGTTCACTCCATACTTAGCAACAAACTCATTAAACCGTTTATGCGCAGGTGGTAGCTCATAAACCTCATTATAGTTAGCTGTTATTTTATCTTTTTGTGGAATAGTTAATGAGGATAAACAGTGGTTATATAAATCCAGATTTTGCAACTTTATAAACTGCAAAACTTCGCGCTCACGAGAAATAATATTGTAACGACCATCAGGAGTTTTAGAGGCGACACTAGATAGTTTTGAAAAATCCCACCTACGGATTAGTGCTTCTTCGTTTATATTTGCTTCAGAATGGGCCGTATATTCTTTGTAAAGCTTAAGTGGATGCTCATTAAAAATAAGATCTTTTGATTGCCAACCATTGATAGAAAAAGGCTTAGCCTCTACTTTATCGCTACCAAAAAGCAGGTTCTCAAAATGTCCAATATCCTTAAGTAGTGTTTTGGAGTCTGGGTGAGGTTTAAAACGTGCGTTATATTGACGCTCGTCAGCTAAAACTAAGAATTCGGATAGCTTTAAAGTGTGTTCTTTACATGGAGATTTAATGCCATATATATCACTTGAACCAGTCATTACAACCAAGTGATGCACATGTGGTAAAAAGCCTTTATTACTAAGTCTATTTTTTAAAGACTTTATTTTCTTCTCAATTAAAAACTTCTTTCTTCTGGTAATATCAACAGGAGAGGCTCCCATATCAGCTTTACCATGAAACCACTTAGCATCTCTGCTCACTACTTTATGCTTATGCCAATCTTTTAGCTCTACCACTAAAATATTGCAATGAGTGAATATTAATAAATCAAACTCACCTTCCTTACCTTTGCTGTCGGTAAAGCGAAAGCCTGCATAAGCTTTCCAGCCATGCATTGGACTTTGTTTAAGTTCAGCAAGTCCACCAAAGCCATTTGAGCGCTGTGTTTTTTTATGATCTGACTGTGACTTTTTAGAAAAAGCCTTTTTAATTTTTTCAATGGCTCTAACTTCGTGGGCTTCAAGGCCGCCTTCCCAATATTTGATATCCATATTTTTTCTTTCTTATTGTTGGTAGTTAAGCTCAAGGCTTAAGTTCATTAATTATTATGCTAACGTCTTTGCGCAATACATTTATTATTCTATGTCAGTCAGTTGAACTTTCATGAGGTTAATTTACTAAATAATATTATTTAGTTACTCAGCAATATAATTTTTTTGATGCTCTTGTATTAACTTCATGGAACTTCCTTTATCCAATACCTAGCTTATCTTTATATATTTTTAATCGTTGCTCTGCTCTATCTACAAAATCTTGGTAAAACAGTATTTCTGAATATAACTCACCGTATTGCTGACCTGTTTCAGGATCTTGTAATGGCTCAGTACCAAACCAACCATTACTATTAGGAAACTTGTTATAGCCTCTAAGCCTTAAAGGTTTAAGAGTATCTCCTATAAGATATCCATAGAACTTCTTAATCCTTCCTTTAGACTTAGCCGCCAATAAATGAGCGTATTCCATTAGATCGCCAGTATGCTCTTGAAGCTCAACACCTGGAGCCTTAAGTTCAATTATGATGGCTGACCCCTCCTGATTAAATATTGCTATGTCAGGACGTTTCAATCTATTTTCTGTATTGTTTTTGTCGAAAAGTTCAGCCAAAGCGCTATCGATATCTTCATCAAAAAGTGATTCTTTATCGTTCCAAGGTATAGAAGATAACGACTTATCAGAAGCGATGTGTTCGAAGTAATGATATTCTTCATTCAAAATCCAAATATCGTGATCTATTTGGTCATTGCTATCTTTGCCTGTAGGGAAGAAAATATTGTGAATTATCCTCTCGTTTTCATTTCTACCGCCATCTTTCTGTACGGTAAGCATTCCTTTTATAGCGTTACCTAAAATGTCTAACATTGCAGATCTACGAACAACGAGTTGAGAAAGATTCGCCATATCCATTTTCTTCATGGTAGAAGTATATTTCCACGTCATCTCATTAACATTGTCACGAAATTCAGTTTGCCTAGGATCTAAGTTTAATAGTTTTTCTTTCATGTCAAAAATACTTGATGTGTCGTCAACAATTTCTTCTTGGTATTTTTTCAAAACACGTTTAGCAATCATGTCTGCCGTATCGCCATACTTAACTTTGACACGAGTATCTAAAAGCATATTGGGAGATATCCCAAATTTAGCACCCGTTTCTTTTATTAATCCTTCTCTATCAAAATCAGTAGGTGTTAACAGGTCTAATACATAATCTTCCACAGACTCCAAAATATCTTCCATCGAAGGGGCTGACGATGTTATATCACCATTTCGACAATTTGAACGTATGTCAAAATTATCCCTGCGAACATTAACCTTACTTTCTAAATATTCACTTTCAATCAGTACTAAATAGAAATTCCCCTTGATAGCCCTAGTTCTATCTTTTTTTACTTTTAAAAACTTATTTGTAAGAGATTTTACAATCGAGGAGTTCGCACAAAGTGCAACATCGTGCTCAAAACGAGGATATTCTTCATCAGAAAACTCATAAGTACTAATGGTTAATTTATGTTCTTGTGATGTTTCAGTTTGGCCATGAGAACAGACAATTAAAATATCATCTACGGGTAGTTTTTTTGGTAGATCTGAAGCCGTGATTATCTCTGGCTCACTAGTTTGACCAAATAATGTTGTAGTTGTTTGGATTGTAAAATCGCCAATGATATCTTTTAACGAAATAAACCTTTGTAAAAATGTGATTAATATATGGTGTTTTATATTCTTAGCTGAGAGATCAGCAGGCAAATGAGCGGCAATAAAATGCTTATTATATGCCTGTTCAGATAGACCTGTGAGTGATACTTGGGTTTCAACATTACTGCTTTTAGCATCATTTTTATTGAATGAATTTTCAGAGATCTCTTTAATATTGCTATCAACATCTAGTGTACGCAAAAACAATTTATTGTTTTTTTCAAAGGTACTTTCAATTTTTAAGTGATCAAAGAAATGAAAATACTGAACCCGCCCCGATCCAAAACATTTACCTATACCATTAATTTTCAAGTCATCTTTAAACGTTGAGTCTTTAGTGACAAAAGCCTTAACTTGTTCGTCACCTAAACCAGCGCCATTATCGAAACAGCTAAGCTTTACACCTATATCATCTACTGCAAACATATCGCTTGAATAAAGTTCTATTTCAAAACGAACATCCAATGGTGAAATATTAGGAGTTGCATTCTTTCGAATCAAATAAGAGTCAATGGCGTTTGAAAGCAATTCTTCGAAAACAACAAATTGATTATCACTTATTCGTGTCGTTTTTTTACTTCCTCGAATATCAAGCGTCATCTAGATCTCCTTGTTCTAACTCTTCATCACCATTTGCCGTGTATTGAATAAGCATATCTTGATAAGCAACAATATCTTTATCGAATAAAACTTGGCTAGCGGTATAGCGAAAATATGTATCCTCACCCACCTTAAACTCAAAATCATCCCCTTGCTCATCCAGCCAATCATTAAATTCAGGAAAATCCTGATAATTAATTCTATTTGCACGCTCAGGTACTATAGAGTTTTTATGTTTGGAATAAACTAAAGAAGCTAACCCATCTACCGATGACATAATGAATTCAGTACTTTGCATATCAACAGGATTTTGGTGATAACCATCATTACCATGTGAAGCTGCGCCATAATTATTTCTCAGTTCTGCAACAACATTTACCGTGGAATTAGCTAAACGCTCGATAATGCTATTAACGTTAGCATCCTGGTTAAAGGTAATTTCGTCCTTAACTTTTCTAAATAAGGGGTTAAAATCAGAAGGTATAGAAGCATCAGCTACACGGTCATTTAACACAGTTTTAAAAACAGATTCCAAAAAAGCTTTCGACATATCTAAACACAGTGGAATATCCTGACTATAAACAGCAGCTTCTAACCGTTCTTTCTGCTCAATAAGATGAATTGCATCTATATCACCTACAATAGCTCTAGTACTTAGCCGAAGAGGAGCATAATTATCATCCATGAGAAGCCTCTTTTAGTATTACTTCACCAGAAATAAGTTTGGGCAATAAATAATCTCTGGTTTCAGTTAAAGTATTAGTTTGTTTAATATTGTCCGTGATCTTTTCGTAGTGAGTTTTCACTACACTGGTATAGGCATCAACAACTAATTTTGTTGGCACAACGAGTTTAATACTTCTGAAAGTTTTTTTACTTATTTCGGCAAAGGTAGTACCACCTGATATTCCTTTAATTTCATCCATAATTGAATCAAGAAATTGGATGGTATATTCAGACGTGAGTGTTTTTTCGCACAGCAATGCAATGTAACCCTGGTTTATTGCTACAGGCACTTTGGCAAGTGCTAAGTATCCCACAGGTGCTCTAGATGACATCAATACAGTATCAACAGGTAATAAACCTGATGTAATTTTTGCTAAACCAGCTTCTGTGATTTTACGGTTGGTATCTTGTAATATTTTTGTTTTATTGCCTGATAAATCTTTTGGTGATGTCCAGTGAATATCACCTCCGTCCCAAAAAGCAGCGTTTTTGGTGCTAGGTGTAGAGCCTCCTTTAATGCCAAATTCATCGTCCGTATTAGATAGTTCCCAACCTTTAGGAACCCAACCATTGATACCTATTTTGGGTTCATCACTTTGTTCAAATTCACTAGGAAATAGGCTCAAAACTTTATCAGGCAGTGATTTGTAATCGGATAGCTGTTGGGCTTGTTTACGGTGCTCTACACGGTGTCGTAATGCTTCAGGGAAATCACATACGTTAGTACCAGCAGCAAGAGCGTTGTCGATAACCGGATCAAAATATACAAACCAACTTTTGAATAACGCCTGCGCCATATGTTCTAGAGTTTGATTGGTTTGAAAATTTAGTTCTACTTTTTCATCTAATTTCTTCAACATATCTGCTAAACGCTTCTGAATTTCAATATCAGGGTAAGAAATTGTCAAACGTCCAATCATTTCGTTGTTCAAACTTGCACGAGTAGACATAGTGGAGAACGCTAGCATCTTTTGTCTAAACAAGGGGCTTCTTAAGTAATAGCCAACGTATTCTGGGTGCAATATTTTATCGGTATCAGGTTTCGGTCTTAAACGTTTCGTAAACCCATTAAAAGTTGCTTCCGGGTAATCCTTTAAAGCGACACTACTCATTCCTAATTCATGCATTGTTTCACTTGTTCTGGTAAGAAAAACATCGCCTTTTCTAACCGAGCATTTTACACGTTCTTTATCGTCCGAAAGTACTAACTGCTCAAGTCTGCTAGGTAAAAATGTATTTTTGAATACATCTTTAAACGACAAAAAGGGAAATCCTTGTCCGAAAAATTCGGAAGCTTTGGACAATCCAGAACTCACCTCATAAAGCTCTAGTAATGATGATTCACTCCAATTACTTACCATAACCTAGCACCTCCAAGTTTTGGCAAATAGCTTTGTCTAACTCAGCAGCCTGTTCCATCTGGCCATATAAAGTTTTGCTTAGCTCAGACATCTTAGTTTCAAACGATATACCATCATCTTCAATTTCGGCAGTGCCTACATAACGCCCTGGTGTTAACACATAATCATTGGCTGTGATTTCTTCAAGTAAGGCAGATTTTGAATAACCTGCTTTATCCTCATAGCTTCCATCCTTTTCTTCACCACGCCACGCATGGTAGGTTTGTGCGATTTCAGCAATATCATCATTGGTCAGCTCTTTGTTTACTCGACTGATCATTGACCCCATTTCACGAGCATCAATAAATAGTGTTTCACCTTCACGGTTACGGTAACCTTTTACTTTATCTTCTTTTTTATTCTTAGTAATAAACCATAAACATACAGGGATTTGTGTGGTGTAGAAAAGCTGTCCCGGCAGTGCAATCATGCAGTCTACTAAGTCATTTTCAATAATTTTTTGACGAATAGTGCCTTCACCACCCGTATTCGAATTCATAGAGCCATTGGCAAGAACAAAACCAGCCGTGCCATTTTCACTTAGCTTTGAAATCATGTGCATGATCCACGCGTAGTTGGCATTACTTGTGGGCGGCACTTCAAACCCAGCCCAGCGCGGATCATCCTCTAATTCGTTATCTGCACGCCATTGCTTTTGATTAAATGGTGGGTTCGCCATGATAAAATCTGCTTTTAAATCAGGATGTTGGTCTTTAAAAAAGCTATCACCCGCGACATCACCTAAGTTGCCAGAAATACCTCGTACCGCTAAGTTCATTTTCGCTAGTTTATAAGTGGTGTTGGTGTACTCTTGTCCGTAAATAGAAATGTCTTTTTTACTACCATTGTGGCTGTCGATAAACTTTAAAGACTGGACAAACATACCACCTGATCCGCAACATGGATCATAAATCTTACCTTTAAATGGCTCAATCATTTCAGCAATAAGCGCAACAATTGATTTTGGCGTATAGAATTCACCACCGCCTTTACCTTCGTTAGCGGCAAACTTACCTAAAAAATATTCATAAACACGTCCCACAAGGTCTTCTTCAGTCATGTCACATTCATTGGCAACCGTGTCAATATTATTAACGGTATCGATCAGAGACTTTAGGTTTCTAGTCTCTAGCCCTAAACGTGAAAAATAATTATCTGGTAACGCACCTTTTAAAGCTTTATTACTTTTTTCCACTGCATGTAAAGCAGTGTCAACCTTGAGTGCTATATCTTCTGCCGCCATGTTTTTTTTTATAAATGACCAACGAGCTTCTTCAGTTAAGTAAAACACATTATCTTTAGTATAGAATTCAACCATATCAACGTAGTCAGCCATACCTTCAGATATGAGTTTATTTCTCTGGATTTCAAACTTATCACTAATAAATTTTAAAAAAATAAGGCTCAGTACTATGTGTTTATATTCTGCTGATTCAACGCTGCCACGCAAATTATTGGCTGCATCCCAAAGTGATTCTTCAAAACCAAGTTCTTTTGTATTGCTCTTCTTTACGCTTTTTTTAGCTGTTGCCATGTTCTGTAATTCCTAATTTTTATGCCGCGTTCGTTTATGCCAAGATAAGTGGGATGACAATTGAAATAACTATCGCTGCTATTGCTACTCGCATTGTTTTAAGTGCAATTTTGTTTGATTCTTTTGCTTGTTCGACTGATTGATATGATAAATAACTGAAATATGAATTGGCATTGAGTTGCCATTGAGCAAATACATTATCCATGTCATTTTCTGCGGTAGTATATTCAATTAAACTTCCCTTGCCGTTCGGTTCTAAGCAAACATCACGCATAATTTTAGCGATACGATGACGACCGATTCCGTTTAACTCGTTTTTATCTGCTGATTGAACGCTAAATTCTTTCTCAAGCTTATTTTGTTCAAGAATGTATTCTGTAACTCTGAGTACATCTGGTTTTGTTTTATCTACTGCTGTCATTTACTTTCCTTATAACCAGGTGCAATTGCTAAGTTCTCTGCTCCGTAAAGTGTTTGTCTGTTTCTAAGCCATAGCTGATATTCACCACCTGAAAGTGATGCTTCTTCGGTACAATCAACATTCCAACGGCGTAACAGATATCCCGCCATTGCTGCTCTAACGTTTAGTTCAAGAATGCCTTTGTCCATTCCAAAATCTAATTCAATAGCGGTAGGATGTTTAACGTTATTAGGATGCGGCACTATTTGAAGTGGCATCATACGCATCCACTGATTATCTTCTAGTTTATCTTCATGAGGCTCAGTGGTCTGTTGCCTTATTGTAACCTTTGAAATGCGAGTAAGGACAAAGTCCCTAAAGGATTGTGACTTTCTATCAAAGGCACGTACATGCCAACGGAGACCGTTATCTACAATTGAATGCGGCACTAATTCCCTTGCAGCTGAGCCACTAGATAATGAAGTATAAATGATGCTAACGGCTTTTTTATTGATGATCGCTTGAGATAGTCTAGCTACTACGAAGATATCAGGTACATTTAGCTGGCTTGGCGACTCAATAGGGAACTGGATATCGTTAATCGCGTCATACCCATCGCTAATATTGTTGGCTAATTTAATTAATGTCTTACGAGGATTATGGATAAATAGCGGGTTGAATGATGACTTAATTAAGTACTTTTTATTAACATTGTCATAATCCATGTTGCCAGGAGCATGCTCTTTATACAACGCTATATCGCGAGAAGCAGCAGCTAACCCTAGCTCAAATCGTTGGACTATTTCGTTACGCGTTACCCATCCAGAGAATAACAGCTTAAAATCGATATAAGCAAGGCGTTGTTTTTGTGAGTAATTTAAATCATCAACATTCATTGTTATTATTCTGATATGAAAATGTATAGCTAGTATGTATCATTTTGATTCACACCACAATTCCTTTATTTGTAAACTAATTAAAGCACCTATTACAGTGTTTAACGTTGATTTAAAGCAAGTAAATAGATGTTGTCTAGCTACGCCCAGGTCTTTAAATCAGGCTTTAGTTGCCTAACAAAAAAGAAGGAGAAATCAATATGGTCCGCTACTTGTTTCTATTCAATCAGAGTTCCAACTACATTTTAAGTTTCCAACTTGATGTCACCGGCCTCTAACTTGAACTGTTGGGATAAACACGATTCTTGCCACTCGTTTCACCCATTTCATTTTAATCAAGCGTAATATTTAGATTACTTGGACTTTAAATCTTTTGGCTTTAGGTTGAGTTTTGCTAAGGCGACTTCAAGTTTATAACGATACTGCTCTGCTAATCCTCCTAACTTTTCAGCCATCTCAACATATGAATAGCCATCGAGTAAATGAACAATTAAAGTCTGCTCCTCATTTGTAACATTGTTTTCTTCAAATGCTTTTGCTAAGTCTATTTTAGTAACATTATTTTCAGTAAGGGAGCCCCGTAAATGCGAAGAGTTTTCTGTAAACCAGCTATCAGTGCCACCTTTGTAATCCCTAGGTATATACTGACGTGCTCTTACCGCAGGCTCTTTAGCGTTTTCATTACTTCGGGTATCACTCAATTCATTACCTACCCCATGCTTATCTTCACTCCAACGGCTTAGACGGGTATTGCACTGATTTATGACCGCTTTGTGAATGTATTTTGCTATAAAATCTTTTTCTGTTTTATAAGCTTCAAACAGTTCTGTTTGTTTTTCATCTAACTCTTTCTGAGTCTTAGGTTTTTTCTTCTTATCTAACATAGACCCATAATGTAAAGACTCTTCTTCTATAGCCTTAGCATTAATCCCAGCGGTAAAATTTGCCACAGCTTCCCCAACAAAATCTTCTGCCATTTGAATGTATTCATTTGAATGATTAGTCGCATCGCCGAGCTTTTTTTTCACTGTTCTTTTAGCTACAGGCAATATTTTTATGTATTGCTCATCAATTTTTTTGTTTATTTTTTTTAATTCTTCTAAGGAAATTGTCATATTTTCACTTTAACTTTGATTATTTAAGTACCAATTGAAATAACAAAACTGTCAATAGTTTTCAGGGTAACTCCCCATCAAACCACCTCATTTCATTATGTTTCACTTATTTTTTTAAAAAATTCCGTTTTTAACCACTGATTAGATAAATCTATTTGTAGCCAGAAAAAGATAAATAAAAATCATTTTAATCAGCACATTGAAAATTAATTAAAAAAATTTTCCGTTTATTAGTGTTGCTTTAGATAAACCATATATGAGTAATAAAAACGGAAATACTACTTAATTAGACGTTATTTAACTCTAACTGTCAAAAGCATGATTTTAACTAACAAATAATAATCTGAGGGTAACAGGTAGACATACTATAGAAATAAATATTACCTTAAAAATCAGCAGTTAAGGTGTGATTAATGATAGTTGTTCACTTGCAAAAAAAAGAAAAATGAACAATACCTTTTATAAGGTTGTTTTTCATACAGGAGCTAGATTTTAGAAAGATATATATAAATTTTAAAAGTTAGACAAGTAAAAAACACTCAAACAACTAAAAGAGGATACACAAAAATGAATATGAACCAACCAAGAAGAATACAGGCAAAGCAATCAGCAGTGAGAAATACGAGTTTCTCACTATCAAATCAACACGGCACTGTTGGCGTTTTAGAAAGTACACTAGAAACTGATTACTTCCTTTGGAAACGATATGAGCTTGGTGATGAAACATATTTTGAAATGCAGCCACCTAAAATCAAATATCACAATGCTGTTGGGAAGCCGACAACATATACAGCTGACGGTGCCATCATTGAAAACGAAATTTATTACATTGACGAGGTTAAATACTTGGAAGAATCACTTACAAAAGAGAATAAATTAAAGTTTGAAATATTAGAGAAGCTGTTTGCTAAACAAAGCAAAGTATTTCGAGTTGTTACTGAAGTAGACATCCGGGTAGGTCACCGTATTGATAATATCAAACAATTATATCCCGCAAAGCGTCACCCTGCCCCTATAGCCGAATTTACAGAGCTCACTCGCGGTAGGCGTTTTAGGCATCTCTATATGAAAGAAGCTATCGAGTTATGCAAACAACGTAAATTACCACTGTGGGTAATTAAACGTTCAATCGCCCATGGTCTTTTTCAGACCGACATTACAAAACACATGTCTGAGCTTGAGCTTACCTGGTCAACTGGTTTTGGAGTATAACTATGGGACAATCTCTTAGAAGGTCTGGCACCAAAATACGTTTGTTTAACCGTCCTGCCAAAATTCAAGTGGTAAGCAAAACACATGTCGCTATAGCGTTTGATGATAATCAGTCTGAGCCAATATTACTGACTAATGAAGAAGTAGAAAAACAATTTGGGAACTCATTGTTTTTCGTCTCTGACATGAAAGCTTCAAGTAGCAAAACGTTTAATGTTGCACAAAAAATTGAGCATGAACGCAGAATGGTCTATTTACGTGAGTTATGGAAACTTACAGGTAAAAGAGGCGTTGGGGGCTCGAAAAAAAGACAGCAAGCTATATTGTCTAGTCAAGAAATACTAAATGATGATAACCCCATCAGTATTGGCACGTTGGGGGAATGGGCGCGGTTAGAAAATGAAAAAATGGAGGGTTGTGCTAGCACCATACCCAGTGGTAAGCGCGCCCCAAGGCCTGGTAAATATGATGGTGAAATACGAGATGCAGCTTTGGAAATGGTGGATGTTCACTTCCTCGTACCAAACCCACCAACAGTTCAAAGTGTCTTTAATGATTTTATTACTTACTCAAAAGACGTGCTTAAAAAAACGCTCGATGAATTACCTAGCCGAGAGACCTTTCGAAAATGGATATATGAAATTTGTCCAGAGCTCTGCATTAAGAAACACTTTAGTCGCTCTGAAGCTAAACGAATGCTGCGTAATGCCGTCGGCCATTTTCTTACCTCAAGACCATTAGAGCGCGTTGAGGGAGACGGAGTAGTCATACAAATTGGTGTTGTTGATGAGGACGGTAGATTTTTAGGGACATTACTCTTTATCATATTTATAGATTGTCACACAAGAATGGTACTGGGTTATGAAATGCAAGTTGGTAAAGGTGAAAGCTCCTCTACTATCATCAGTGCCATACGGCATGCTATCTGCCCTAAAGACAAAGACTCATATAATTCAGAGTGTAAAAGTGATTGGCCAATATACGGATGTGTTGAGGAGTTTATTGTAGATGGTGGTGCAGGTTTTAGCTCATTAGAAACATCCGGCTTTGCAATCAGCACTGGCGCAACCTACACCATCCTAAAAAGCTATGCATCTTGGCTGAAGCCATTTATTGAGCGGCTTAACGGGACCGTCAGGCAAAAGCTAGCTAAGCGAATTTTTTCTTACGTAGGAACGCAGGAAAAACAAAAGCTTACCGATGATTCAGCAGAGTTTTTAGCCGTACTTACTCCTGATGAAGTCAGAAGCTTATTTGAGCTTTGGGTGGTCGATGAATACCACCATACTCCTCATTCAGGATTATACGGATTAACCCCTTATGAAAAATATCAAGAGTCACTTGATAATGACTGGACACCAGAATTGCCACCAAACATCGAAGATATTCAGCTACCACGTGGTGAAATCCGCTACGCGAAAGTGCTAGGTGACGACTGTGAAGGAGGCGTCGTTATTAATAAAATTAAGTACAATGACTTTGAAGGCCGGATTAAGCGAATAGGTTTAAAGCTTAAAGCAAAAGGTGAAGAGCCGACGATTAAATGCCTTCACTCTACCACTGACATACACTCTATAACCGTATGCGATGAGTTCTTTGAAGAAAAGTTTGAAGTAAAAACTACCGATCCACGTGTAAAAGCAGGCATGTCTAAAGCTGAATTTGATGCCAAATACCCAAGCGCTTATCCCAAAAAAGGGTTTACTGGCTCTTCCGTTTTAACCAACAACAAAACACTACAAGAAGCAAACGCCAAAGTACGTGAAAAACAAAGTAAGCGTAAAGGTAAAAAGCAACGAAAGGCAAGTCCTGAAGAAATAGCCGCAGAAGCGCAAAAGCACCTTAATCAGCAAGGTAATGATACCTCAGGTATTGATACAAAAACTAGTAGTCCATTCCCTAACATTAATCCAGACGATATAGATAAGGCTTCCGATGTATAATCACGTTCCTATTGAAATGACCGGTAATTTGGATAGTCGTTTCGACCCCGAAAAGTTACCACCTATTGTACGACACTTCTATCTTAAAACCTTTAGTCACAAGGCATTTGATGAAGCGTTAGATATACTTAAGATGACTCATGCTATGAGCGGTCTAGAAGGCGTGGGATGTGTTGTCGAAGGCGAGCCTGGGGTCGGTAAATCTCGTTGTCTTGATAAGTACATTAGTCATGTTTATAGCCTTCCTCGGTATCAACCGACACCAGAGCTTATCAAGCTACCAATTTTGAAAATACGGGTGCCTGGTAAACCATCCATTAACCGTGTTATTGAAAAGTTACTTCATAGTGCAAGGCACATCGGGCCTTCTTCTAAATCCTCTGACTCAGCAATAACAAAGCTCTATCGCTTGATTGAATTTCAGCAAGTCGAGATGATCATTTTCGATGAGTTTCAACATCTCTTGAGGAAGTACGCGCAATGTACCACTAATGACACCGTCGCGTTCATTAAAGTGCTTATCGATGACTTTAAGCTAGCAGTTGTGTTTTCTGGCTTACCCGAAGGCTCTGAAATACTTAAAAACTTTGGTGAGCTAGAACAACGTGTATCTTTCGGTAAAGTTACCTTTAAAGCCTTTAATACTGACAATGCTGCAAATTACAAAGAGTTCATCGCTTATATAAAAGCAATGGAGGAAACGTTGAAAGATATCGGTGCTAAGGTTTGCCCACTAGCCACAACAGAAATGCTTCCTCGTTTGTTATTAGCTTCTCAAGGTAGACCAAGATTTCTCGCCAGGTTTTTCATGCGACTATTGATGCAGTACCAAGACAAAACGTATATTAGCGAAAAAATAATGTCTCAGATATATTCGACGTGGGCAATGGGGTCGTTTTTGCATCCTTTTGATCCCTTTTTAGCTCCTGCTGAAGCCGTTGCAGCTAAATATACAGAATATCGTCAATCACTGACTATAAAACCTAAAAAACCTGTACATAAGCCTGGTACGCGCCAAGCGGGACGATAATATGATTAAACGTCTGGGCGTTACGCCACCCCCACTACCAAATGACGCCTTAAACGGTTACTTGCTAAATCTAGCTTATTGTCATGGCATATCTAGACTTTCTGAGTTGTTAACTCATATTGAAATGGATAAACCCAAAATTAAACGTTGGGGAGTTTGGGATGATAGCGAGATAGAAAACCTTATTAGTGCGTTATCAATTGTATGTAATAGAGATACCCGATCACCTATTAAAGAACTTGTTGATAATGAGCACACTGTTTGGTGTTTTGGTGAAACAAGGATGTTTCGAGAAATACGTATGGATAATCCACGTGTATGCCCTCTTTGTTTAATTGAAAAGCGCCAGATCCACAAACATTGGAGCATAGGCACGGTAGCACGGTGTGAAGCACATAAAGAGTTGCTGGTAGATACCTGCCCTCAATGTGATAAACAGCTTATTTGGAAAGAATCACTGTTTAGTGGCTGTACTCATTGTGATTATAAATGGTCGCAACATATGCCTACGCCATGGACGAGTATTAAATTATCTAGCTATGAAAGAAGCATTCATCCAAATAGCAATAAACCGGATATTGCAGACAGAATAAGTGGGTTGTGTGCAACGATGATGGCGATGGCTCGCCCTTTTGATATTCATTATCAACCACATCAAAGACTCCCTATCACCAAGCATTTAAGTGAACTTATCTTAAAAGCACTTTCTATCCTAGAGAGTAATGACGCTCGATCGCAATGGATAGCTGCGTACCGGTGTAAACGACCATCAAAGCTCGTACATGAGTGGAACCCGCTAGATACTCTTAAAGAAGAACTTAGTAGCTACGATATCAAGTTTAGTAATACAACAGTTCGACAATCGCTAGAAGTTACCGAGCTCGAAAAGTACATAAAGCCTGCCAGAAGAAAACGTGTAGAATCTGGGAGACGTGAAGAGTTTCGTTATCATGTACATCATGATGGTCTAGCTAGAGCTCTTAACCTCAATTCTTCTGACTTAATTAAATTAACGGCTAGTGGCACACTACCAAAATTTAACAACACAAAGCTTATTCGTGACCAATTATTTGACCTGCAACATATTGCAAAATTTATTAAAAACTTTTCAACCCGACTACCAATGAATGACGTGATAACAATAACCGATACTACTAAAGAGTTACGCAGTTACTTTGTTGATTATGGTTGGTTACTCAACGACGTGTTAACAAAAAGAATAAATGGCTGTTTCCCACTAAAACAAGACCTATCACAAGTATTAATTTCTAGAGCTGATTTTGAACAATGGTTAATTGCTAGCTTTAAAACTGCATGCCAGCAGCATCACCGTAAAACCAATGTCATGAGAGCACTTAAAATATCAAAAAATGAACTGTATGCCTTGATTGAATCAGGAAAATTACGTTGGTCACCACTCCAACAAGGTGGTGAGGCTGTAGATGGTGAATCCCTTAAAACATATGTGATGAAATTAAGAAGCATTGATTAAAAGTAAGAGAGGTAACATTGAATAGGCTCCAATCAACTAAGCTCGCATCAATTAAAAACACTATACAAGGATTACCAAAGCCAAGCCTTTCTTTGTACGGCTGTTTGGAGTCAGAAATTGAACAACAACTAGAGCTAGCAACCTCTTTATTCCCATGGCACAAGCAACGTGTTGTTAGAAACTGGAAGTGGTTTGATATTGAAGGTACTGATGCCGATAAGAAAGCAGCTATGAGTGTTGGTTTGATATTAACTTTTCTATTTTCTGAAGACATAACTGAAGTAGCAAACACAAAAGTCTTTGATTGGGTCCGTACAACAATGCTTTCGCATTTTATTAAACCCGGGCTATTTATCACGAAAAATACTGTTTATATCCTTGTTGGCAACGGAGAGTATTACTCCGTATCGGAGAAAACAGCTTATAAACTATTTATGGGTGAATAACCTAAAATTAGTTACCTAGACTAGCCAAGGATAATAAAATGCTAACAATTAACCTAGACAAATTACATAAGGCATTGTGGGAAACCCCTTTGTCAAAAAATTAGCCAAAGACTGGAATGTAAACGCAACGGCATTGGGTAAGCTTTGCGACATTGAAAATATTCCACGCCCTAAAAGTGGCTATTGGACACAAGTAGCAACTGGAAAAGAGATCACAATACAGCCGTTATCTAGTCAAGTTGATAACACCAAAGAAATTGATTTATCTAGTTTACAGGCCAGAAAGAAAGAAAAACAAAAATCGTTACCGATTAGCAAAATAAAGCTACAAGCGCCAAAAGCCATACACAAACCTCACCGCCTTACTGTTATAGCTAAAGAGAAGTATCACAAACCAACATTCGAGTATGACAAATTAATGGTTGGTGCTTGGCAAGGTGATACATTTCAAATAGCTGTATCACCTGAACAGTTCCCCAGAGCAATAAGGATCATGGATACCTTACTTAAATACTTTGATAAAAAAGGCTGGGTATTTAAAGCAGAACGAATAAATGGTCAGCGAAGCCCTACTAATGTCGTTACCGTTAATGGCCATAGTATTAGCTTTAAATTGAGGGAAAAGTCTAAGCAAACTATACGTGACTTAAACAAGGAAGAAACAGCAGACAAGGCAGCTGGCCGCTATGTTTATTACGAAAAAGTGAACATGCCTACAGGCAACTTAATGTTGATGCTGAGTGAATATGTAGATGGTACATGTCAAACGTCGTTTATTGATAAACCAGGCTTTAAAGTAGAAGATAATTTGGGTGCATTTATTGAATCGATATTACTTGCCGTTGAATACAATAGACATAGAGAGATGAAATGGCAAAAAGAAGAACAGCAACGTGAAATTAAGCGTGAAGAACGACGTCAATTTGATAGTTTGGTAGATGAAGAAGTATCACGTATTGCTTTCCTGTTTGAGCAGCATGAAGATTGGCAAAAGACAGAAAAAGCACGTGAATTCGTTAATGTTGTAAAGAAGAGAATGCTCTTACAGGGTGAGCTTTCAAAGAATCAACAAGATTGGTTGAATTGGGCCGAAAATCTGTTAACGATTAATGACCCTGTTGTTCTGGCGTGTGAACAAGCTTCTTTACCCCGAAAGGATAACGAACTATTAAACAAAGTAAGTAAACTTGCGATCGACAAATCTCTATATATTAACTGAAGCAAATTGCAGCCCTCGTAGCTCTATATATTTATGAGGGACTAGTTAGGGCACAATTGGGCTTTCACTAGGTAATGAAGCTTTTGACACAATAGCCATAATTTCTCTGAAGTCTTGGCTCTTCAAATCAATTTTTGCACTCTCTATATATTTAGAAGCTTCGCTTTCTTTCAATATTTTTGCATTTGTATATTGGTTTATGGAATTACTGCACAAGTACTCAAAAAAGAAAGTCGCAAATATTAAGTGTGGAAAATTGGCAGTGGTGTTTACTTTCTCGGAGTACATTCCTTTAATTAAAGTAATAGTATTATGGAGCCTTATCAATGTACGAGGATTATTAAATTCAAATAATTCAGCGCATTTTATAAATTCTTCTTTTTCACCAGGTGCTGGTTCTACAAACTCATTGGGTGTGATTTTTGAGAGAGCCTGGCTCTTGTTGCCGCTCGCACTTTCAGTAGAGTCGTCTTCATATTCCACATTATCTTCTTCAAAAACTTCTTCCTTAATAGTTTCTGTAGCTAAATCTTTAACCCTTTTATTTGAATTTATCTTTACAGTTACGGGATATATCCTTTTTCCTATAAATTTATTTACTGTTGCACCCTGATCGTCAATTAGTTCATAAGATAATTGAAATATCTTAGCTAGGAAATTCCGCGCTGTTACATGAGAATCCTCTTCCTGTTTGATTTCAGACTCTTGATACTTTCGTATAACCGAATTTAGAAGAACAGTTTTGTCTACGCAAATGATAACAATCATGTCGGGTCTTTCTGATAAAACCCTCACAGCTTCTAACGCTTGCAGTATGCTTTTATGATCGCACCGATCCAAATCATCGATAATGAGAACATATTGTTCAGGCTTATACTCCTTGAGCCAAAACCAATTTATGCTAGTACAGGCATCAAATAGTGCATTGACTTGTCCTCTGATCTCTTCAGAAACGCCTAAGTACTGACTAAATCCAGGTTTTTCTGCTAACTTTTTAATTTTAGAAGTAAAAGGTAGTTTGAAGAAGCTCCAAGTAGTTGCTGTAATAAATGCAACGAATGAAAGGAGGTATTTGTAGTCGTCCAAAACTCCTGAAACAAAAGAGTTTTTTAATAGTGGGATCTTGCTGGTGTCCATGAAAGTTACAACAATTAACGCCAACACAGATAGCATGAATATTGAAACAGTAATTGTATCTTTCTTTTGCAATACCTGACTTTTAAACGCAAGCATGATTCTACTAAACAGATTTCTCTTCTCATAAAGAGTGTCAGTTATAGTGTTAGCTATTGAAGCAGTAATATTTAAACAATGTTCATTTCGCCAAGCGTTATACTCAATAAATTTGAATTTTGTGTTGTTACTAAACTTTTGTTTTAACAAGTTTATTATGGTGCTCTTACCTGTCCCCCATTTGCCAAATAGCCCAAAGACAAAAGGTTTGTACTGAACACTTTCCGAACTATGCTCAACTAACCCTTTTAGTGTGTTAACAACATAGTCACGATTTAAATAATCATCATTGCTGACTGAGTCTCCATTTGGTTTTATCAGTTTATTGCTTTGGAAGAGTTTTTCTATTATATCTGCTGTATTTTCCGAGGATTCTGTTTTTGTATAATTAGTATTGTTATCTGAATTATATTCTTTCGTAAAAGCAGTTATTGGTTCACCAAATAGTTTAGTCAAACCACTATTTGAATATAAGTCCCAAATAACTTTTTTTTGCTTGGTATGATGTAACCTCAATGCGAACTTTGTTGCATCGATAAGCTCCCTTGAAGATGAAAAGTACTTCAATAAAATAATATCTGTAACACCCGGAATATCATAACCATGGTAAAGAGTTTTTACTGAAATCGTAATTTGTGGTTTTCGTTCATTTTTAAATCTTCTAATCTCGCTATTAAGATTAGTTGTCTTAGCAGTTAAAAGATTTATTCCGTTGAAATTAGTTAAATTTTGATCGTTTTGAATTAACTCGTAAACTCTTTGTGCATCATCCCCATTTTTGCAAACAATTAGTACCTTTCTGTGGTCATCAAAATTTTCAAATATATGAGGAAGTACTTTTTCTAATCCTTTTATGCTTACAGGTTCATTCTTTTTGAATGTGTTTAGGGAATAAATCTCTGGCAATTGGAGATAACCATCACTAAAAGCCTGTTCAAGAGAATATTGAAAGATGGGTTCGCCAAAGAATCGATCCATTGACGATGGCATTGAATTACCTAAAAAGAAAACAGGCGTTCCTCTACCTGTCAACTCGGGGATTTGTTCAATGTTCAAGCTCGTTTCAAACAGTACAATAAGGTCGTAAGTCGCTATAAGTTCGGGCTTCTGTCTTATTCGTTGTATAGTAGCCAAATTAACAGACGTATCATTACTATCAAGTAAAGCATCCTTATTGAGCTTCGAAACAACTTCTATTTGATATATTTCACTAAGAGAATGAGTGGAGTCATTAACGCGAATTTCACTGAATGCTTCAAGCAACTGATTTTCGACTGCGATACTTGGCACGCATATTAATATTTTATGAACAAGTTCATTGTAAAGAGACTCGTATAATATAGAAGCTAGCACATTGCTTTTACCAGTACCTGTTGGCATCAAGGATGCGAACAAAGGTATTTCTTTGGTTTCTATCAACCTAAGAGCAGTATTAACGGCCTCTGATTGGTACGATCTCAAATTCATTTAATTAACAGTCCATTTTTTATTGTTTAAATCGGCTTTCACGATGAAAAGCTAAGTAATCTTGATGTTGCTTGGCTAGGAACACGTTCATTTGTTCGTTTATACCTAAAGCTTGGTAATCATCTAGTTGTTCAGAGATTAATATTCTTCCGCGATCATCGAAACTGATATAACCCAAATCAAATGCCTTATCGATATTGGCTAATAGCAGTAAACCATTATATGGGTCGAGCCTTTCTTCATTGTTTGATTTGGCCCAAGGTTTAATGTGCGATGCAATCAGGAATGAATGATTTTGATACTTGGTAATTGCACAGCCTTGCCAGTAACTAATTAGGTCTTCCCTAAAACGGCCTTGACCAATGCGCGTATTAACCATCACAGATTTTTGCGTATCCGTAATCGTTTTATCTTGAATGATGTTATCAATATCTTGCTGTACTTCTACCTGAGTAATATCAGATAGAAAGGCCTTGTAGCTATTAATTGCTGCGCTATACATGCCATTGCCACGCTTATCTTTCTCTACAAACTCTTGTACTTCATAGGTTTTGCTGACAATGCGTTCATACTCAAAGTATGAACCAACTGATAATAGGCTTTGTTTTGTAACGCCTGCATCATTAAGCCAATTAGGAATAGAACTTTTAAGTGCGCCGGTGTAATTCTTAATGGTTTTATCTGATTTACCTAGTGATTTAGCCCAGCGCTTATATTGCTCCTCAAGTGAGTCTATGTTGGCAGTTAATGCATTTCGTAATATTGGAGCTGTTTGTGAGCTTTTCAAAAACTCAAAGAGTTCTGTATCAAGATAAGCGTATTCGATGTATTTATTGATAGTTGAGCCGCTTGGTGACTTAACCTTTTCAAAAGCAACCCTGTTTGCAGGTGTTATTTGTAGATTCCATAGCCCTGAAGATTTAAGGTGATTAAAAGGTAGAAATGGACTATTAGCATCATTACTTTGTTTTAAGCGTGAAAAGTGCCAGGTAAAACGTTTTATAAGTGTTTCATTATAGAATATACGGTTATCCGTAATATGGCCCTGTTCAATAAGGTCCATCACGGCGAACATCATAGCAACCTTATGAGGCCTTGCTCGTCCTGATGACTTGTCTGGGCGAATACTTTGAAGTTTATCAACGTAAAAAGCGAGTGACATCGTAATTATTTCTTATCCATATCAGCTAAAACCTAGAGTCGTTTTCACAAGGTATACCGTCTCTATCTCCGTCCATTTTGGTATTAGGACAATGCTTAATAAAAAACTCTGCTTCTGCGCGAGATGTCATTTGGCTACAATGTTGTCGACCATCACACTTAAATTGCTGCTCTGATTGGCTGGAAAAAGCAGTGTTAGGTTTTGTTATCGAATGTGATATAGGTGTCACTGCTGGTTTTATATCTAATCGTTGATAAGCAAATGCACCAATAGCTGTTACTGCAAGTATTAAAATAATTTTTCTTTTAGGTGGTGAAGTGTTTTTATGCAAACGAGGCTTATGCCTTTGTACAATCTTGGCAGCTACTCCTTCAATGCGACAATTAATGGCTCTGGATTTACCATTAGCTTGATTTTCAACTTCAAAGTAAATGTAATCATCGATTTTAGGCTTTCTGCTCATAGCTTTTAGCGTTGAAATATGGATGAACGTGTCTTGGCTGAGCTCTTTCGATTGAATAAAGCCAAATCCTTTATTATCGTTCCAGTTTTTGAGTTGTCCTTTATACATCACGATTCCATTGCAGATGTTACTTCATATGTACATATTTGTACTATGAATCTAATATCTCACAATAACAGTGGCTTAGGTAGTTTTAGTTTAATACTTTTTGTTGTATGTCATGTTTAAAGCACAAGGATTGCCAGGAAACATTATTACGGCTGAGTTGTCTTCTTCTTGCTTAGATAAAATGAGAGATAGACTCACTTTTTGTGCTTCTTCGATTGCCCTGTCACCCCTTGGTCTTTTAAAAAGACTAATCCGTTGCTTCAGTGATAGTTTAAATATTAGCTTTGAAATCATTAATAAAGGTTGTTTAATATCATTGAATACATCATTTTAAGTATGCATATCTAAAACTCTAAGGTATTGTATTTTTGTAATTATTAAAATAATTTCATGTATCAATTTAAAGGAATGTGAATATGGATGTTAACAACCTATGCATTAGTAAGAACGGTCAATTTTATAAGCTTAATTCTGCTCTTTCTAAAGCTTCTATAGAACGAACTTTTAAAGAAATTTCAAAAGAACGTGTTGGTAATTACCTTCTAAATGAAGTTAAACAGAATTTAACCACTTCAACGAATATTCCAGTTACCTATTCAGTGGCAGCATTCAAAATAGAATCAGAGCCATCGTTTTTAACAAACACGGCGACAACAGAACATAAATATGCTTATTTATTGTTGATTGAATACAGTGACGCACTAGTCGTCTTTAAAAAGTATGTTGAGATACCAGATAAAGTTTTTGATCGATTTATCGGAGAATATGATTATGAGAAGTTTTGCCATTTGCATGGACAACAGAAACCAAGTTATGAAAGAGTAACTATGAAAAACATGAGTGTTTCTAACGTAGAGATTCGCTCACGATCCCTTGAGGCGAAAAGGCTCAATGGCATTTTACCTTCAAATTCGTCAAGCAGATCAATACCAAGTAATTTTCGGATGAAAATAGGTCAAGAGGTTTACACTATAACTCCAAGTACCGCACGAATAAGCTTTCGTGATGGACGTGTTTCTCTTGAAGAACTCGTAGATTGGGGTAACAGTATGAAAGAGGAAATTAAAACCACTATAAATAGTAGTGAATTTTTAGACAATTTTGCTGCCCCAATAATATTAAAAGATGTTTTTGATAAAGGCCATGAGTTAATTGCTGTTCTTTTTGATTTAGGTGAACTTGAAGAAAAATTTAAATTAGGTGTTTTAACCTTTAATAAACCAGGCGTATCTGGCGTTGTCCCGTTTAGTGGTAAGGAGAATTTAAAGCTACTGGATTTTTTTAGAGCGCCGTTATTGGTTGATGGAAACGAACTGAAATCTAGGTGGCTTGGTCTTGATAGTCAATTAAAGTTCACAAACAAATTAATAACACTTAAAAGTAAACCATTAGCGAGTATTACTTTATCCGAAGACGGAAAGCCAGACAGAACTCTAGCCTCATACTTGAACAAAGAAAAACCATTTTCAGCTGTCTTCAACAACCCTAGTTACTCTTACTATTCAAGGTCATGTTTCGAAGACAAAGCAATGCTAAATAATTTGTCTGCAATACTAAATGTGTTTAATGAAACAATTGATTTTACGAGCGTATTAACTGAAAAAGAAAAACCGCATGCAAGTACTCTAAATCGATTTCCTTCAACTTCATTGTTTAGAGCCGTAGAAGACAATTACTGCCATAACCACGATATTGTTATATGTGATGACATGAATGACGAATGGGCTGATCATATAGCAATAGATCATTCAAGCAATACGCCCTCTATCTCATTTATCCATTCTAAATTCACTAAGAAAGATACCTATGGAGCAAGTGCTTTTCATGAAGTAGTGGCACAAGCTTTGAAAAATATTGGTAGAACACAAGCTGACAAAAGCCTATATGAAACTAAATATAACCGTGACTGGTCTGGCACCTACGAAGGCACAAATATAGAACGTATAAGGGGAGCTCAAAATTGGAATGATATAGAAAACGCACTGGATGCTGTATCCGGAAACCCTAACTCAGTAAAGAAAATAATACTAGCTACTCCGTTCCTCAAAAAAAGTAAGTTGGCAACAGAGCTTAATAAATTGGCACAAGGTCAACAGGCTAGACCACATTACGTTCAACTTGTTTGGCTTTTAAATTCATTTATAAGTTCTTGTAAGGATTTCGGCGTTCAAGCTCACATATTATGTAAGCCATAATATGGAAAATAATATCTTTTCTTCAGCTATTGGAAAAAGTTGAAAATATTAGCAATTACATATATTATAGAATCAATGCAGCCCATTGGTGACAAGGGGTGTGTTGATTCTTAGATGTAGTAAAAACTTAATGACTGAGCAAATAACAAGCTAATTTAAGTGTTAATCCAGCCTTACTCGTGCAGTTAAGGTGAAGATCCAGCCCTATGCATGCAAAGGAACAGAAAGAGTCTTTGCAAATACCTCAAAAATTACTTTAAAATCAGTTAGGGGTGATCCAGCCTTATACTTGGATTATCATCATGTGTTAATCCAAATTAAGAACTAGATCGGATCCAGTCTTCACTGGGATTTTATCTTATTGAATTAATTAGTCTATTTAGTATTTTAGCTTACTGACATTTTATCGTTTGCAAGTTAACAACTAGATCCTAATTTGCGTAATGCTACGTGCACGAAATTTATTTTTGCGTATATTTCCTCACAGATTTGACGTAGCGTAACTAACTTTATTTATTCCAAGCGCTTTTAATTAACTTACCTGTTTGATGGTAGATCCCAACCTGTTCTATATAGTTTTTAAAATCTACATTCTCAGAAACAATACGGTTAGCTGATTGCCAATCTACGTCTGGCTTTTCTTTTGCTGGAATTAGTACCTGGCTGTTAAACAAGTCTTCCACGTCCAATAATAAAATACCTATTCCATGCAATGAACATAACATCTGCAATTCAGCTTCCACACCATCAGACATAGACGTCGCGACCAGGTATCCATAATTAGCCCAACTAGAGTTTGAAACCGCTTGGAAAAAACATTTACGAACATTGCCTCTCGTTAGTTCTTTCTTCACTTCAAAAGACCACAATCTGATAGATTTATCATTGCCATGCCGAACACAAGTTCGTACCGTTTCGTCCCAAGACTGGTCTAACGGCTCCATTGCAACAATGTCAGGATGCAACCAATGATTACCACCTGACCCTTGTGAATTAATTGAACGTCGTTCGTCTATTCTTTGGCAGTTCAACCCCATATCTTTATTTAAAAACTCGATAAGCATTGGATAAAGATCATGTTCACTAAAAGATGTAGAACCCGCATTCTGAATATCGTTTATCTCAATATCTACATCTTCAAGTGCTTCTTTTTGTTGTGCATCATCCCAAAAATAAAGGCGTGGTCTTGGCTTATCGCGAGTAACAATATTTGGACATTGCTGCTTAGCACGAACCGTTCTTTCACCACCAATTTCAGCGGCTAATTGAGCAATAAACTTGTCGTCAGTGTCATAGCGTGGATTAGTTCTTTTATTTGCTAGTTCTTCAGGGTATCGCTCAATAAAAAGTTTAGCTAAATCTCTTGCTGTGAACTTTGTGCCCTTATTGCTTTCAAGGGTTTCAATTATCATTTTTGGACGGCTAGTCACTTTAACTCCTTCACATATTAATAAATTATAATTAGAAATGGTGTTTAATAAGCTCTATCTAAAGAAGCACTCACCAATTCAATATCCGGTGAGGAGTATCGTTACGGCCAATAACAGGTTTACATAGTAGTTGAATTTTTTCATCTGTTTATGACCTGAATATGGGTTATCGTCAGCACTTTTATAAAAGATAGTTTTATTTTATATTTGATTTGCATTGCTAATTATCCGTTCTAATGAAGAGTCATTTGTTTTACAGCCTTGTGCATTAGCATGTGAAAAATCTGGTTCAAATAAGTTAGAGCCTAATAAATTAGAACCTTTCATTGAGCATTTACCAAAATCAACAAACCTTAAATTAACATCACTTAAATCAGCGCTATCTAAATTTGACTCTATAAATTTCGGTTTATCTCCATAAGCTTCAATAAACTTTGAATGTCTTAAATCACAGTCAAAGAAGTCAGCACCTTCAATTAAAGAATTTATGAATCTTCCTTCCCTGATAGCACAAACTTGAAATTTCGCTTCTGAAATATTTACCGACTTAAAATTTGAATAGTTAAGATTGGTTCTGATGAACCCTGTTGATTTGCATGTTGAACCACGAAAATCACCATTTCTGATATCACAATCAATAAACTTCCATCCAGATAAGTCCATATCTCTTAGTAAAATATCTTTCATAAATGCTTTATTTATCTCTAGTTTTACCTTCTTAGAAGAAGCAAGTTTAATCAAACTTTCAAATGCTAATAGGTGATTAGAAAATGCTAGCTGCAATTTTAATATTTCACTTTTTGTATTATCTTGAACTTTTTGCAATTCAGTTGAACCCAAGCTTTGCATTAAAGAACTCTGTATCTTAGTAGCTCTTTTACCCTTCGAAGATTGAAGCCACTCTGTAGCATCTTTCAAACTAAGCTCGACAGAATCTACGGCATCTTGCTTTGGTACTTTACAAGTTATCAATTTTACTACACATTCCATTAACCTCTGCTTTATTGAGGCAGAACTTTCTATAAGCAAAGGAATCGAATACTCAACATCTTTTTTCAAGCAGTTAATTACAGTATTAACAACCTTTCTTTCGTTTTCGAAATTGAGTACATCACAAAGGAAATCATATGATTCTCTATACTCACTAAGCGACCTTATAGCCGCTAACTTAACATCTTGTCGTTCATTACTTAGATTGTTCAATAGAGATGCAATATGCTCTTCCCTATTTTGTTTTAACTGAGATTCAAGGCTTTTTCTATTCGTTTTATTTGATTGAAATGCGATCCATGCGCTAATCAACATGCTAATTAGAGCAATACCTAAAGTGATATTTTGACTATTACCATTTGTCGAAAATGAGGAAATCTCCAGTTTTATTTTTTCTATTTCCAAGTTTGTCTTTTCTAACTCAAGTTCATCCATTTTTATTTTTTTGGCCACTTGAGATAAATCAGCAGCCTTTGTTTCTAAAATAAGTTGTGCTTTAGCATTTTGCTCCATAGAACATACAAAAGAAGAAAATAATAACGTAATACATACAATACTTAATATTCTAATTGAAAAAATATTCACTAACCTTCCTTAAGTTTCATATTCCATAGACATCTAACATTCGATCTAAACGATTCACTATTTTTGAATACTTAATTAAATAGTCTTCGTGAACGCAGTCGTTCTTCTTATTGAATTGGATAATTGAAAGCAAATAAGATCTATAGCCGCTGATTTTATTCATAAGTTGATCTTTGCAATACTTATTAAAAAAGTGGGGGTCGCGGCCAAATCTGAATTGAAAATTGTTTATATTTACCTTGTATAATTTGTTCATTATTACTTCCGCTGTTTCTCTTTTAACTAAGCCATAATGAGTTATTTTATTTATAAGGTGTAGTTTTTTATTGGAAAGCCTAATGGAACCACCAACTTTACTATGTTCTATAACATAACCATTTAAGGAGATTGTATGCTTTTTTCTTATTGTCTTGTGTGTATTTAACTTTAAAGCAATAGTCGATAAAAATTGTGATATTTTATTTTCAAATTCATCATTCAGAATCAAAACATCCCCCTCAGAGGAAGAAAATAGCATGTCATCCGCATAACGAGTGTAAATAATATTATTTTCAAAACATAGTTTTTGAATTTGAATGTCTATTTTTCTAAAAACTATATTTGAAATAACTGGAGAGGAAGGAAAACCAACAGGAAGTATTGTTTTATCGATAAATTGAGTATTACTAGAAGTAGTGGGAACTTGATAAGTACAATATGCTAATAAATAATCTAATAAATCTACATTATTTATTCGGTGGCTTTTACCTGATTTTAAATAAGGTTCTAAGCTTGATTTTATGTGACTTAATCTTATCGAATGAAAATAAGATTTGATATCCAGTCGCAGAAAATTGTAGTTATTCTTATGTTGCTCAAGGAAGTCATAATACGACCGCCCTTGTCTAAAGGCTATAGCAGCACTATTTAGCTCAATAGAACTGAGGACTTTATTTACAATATTTTGATTAACTTTATAAAAGTTAGACTCTGAATCCAAAGAATAGAAAAAGTCATTACCAATTTTAAATTCTCGGACAGCAGAGCTGTTTGGCAATACCGTATCATCAGATAAAATTTCAGTTAAAAATGTTTTTTTTTCATAACTTTTCATAAGGGCCTCAACCTGATACAAAACAGGGTTTCACAGCGTGACGAATCCTAGCTAGCCAAACTGATAATACAGCATGGAGCTGTTCCTTTAGAGACTTAACATTCAATAACCTTTAAAGAATATTTGGTAGGGACAAGCCCTATACTACTTTCGCAGTTCTCTATACCTATCAGGTTGAAGCTCTCGAATAATACCATAAAATTCAGGGAAGTAACTATTAAAAATATTTTGAAAAGACCTTTTACTTATCTTTTCTTCATTCTCTATTTGAGTAACTGAATAATTAATAAATGACGTAACCCAGCCATCAGTTTTACTGCGTGAAAAGTTAAACTGGTTTAGGATATCTAAGAAATACTTTTCAGCATGTACTGTCATATAAGGGTGTGGTTTATTCTTATTTTTTTCATTCTTAACTTTTTTATAGGAAAGTAATGTATCTGATTTTCCGTTGAATATTATCCTTAAGAAGTCTATTAACCTTTTTTCATTATTCACACTTCTTCTTCGTGAAGTTTTAACAAGTGCAGACAAATCAACACTATAAGTAGATTTTAGCCATGCATAAAATAAATCAGACGATTCGAGACAAATTAAACTTCCTTCAAAAGTAGTTGTAATTAACTTTACTCTTTTTGACATCAAATAATTTTGGATTGATTTTTGGAAAAAAGTAAAACGATCCTTATTCTTACAAACTAATTTAGTTCGATCTATTAAAATAGGCTCGGTTGAGAATTGATAAATATTAGCTAACTCCTTACACTTATCTCTATACTCCTTACTGTATCCCTTTTTATAATACTTTATTTCCTCCTTAATCCTCTCTTCCTTAAAATTAACTAAGCTACTAGTTTTCTTTAAGTTTAATGAAGTTACACTTTTAGACAGATCTGTAAACTCATAAGCTTTATCAGCGTCATAGAGAAATAAATATGGAATTGACGCATTAGTGCGTGAAGGGTTAATTTCTTCACTAATAATATTGTTACTGCATTTATAAATATCAATATTATTTAGTTCATCGAAATGTTTTGCTAATTTTGTATTACCGAATGCTTCTTGTTCAGTTTCACCTTCTACAAAAAATATAAACTCACTAAAGAATAACCTAGCTTCATTGTCACTAAATATGCTGAGAAAGTTTCTAGAGGCTTTCCCATAATTAGACTTCAACTTCACTATTATCGACGAGTCTTCTTTTTGTTTTGATATATGAAGAACCTGATGTTGCTCTTGAAACCTTTTTACAACTTCTTTAACTAAGTTTGATGAGTGAGTTAAGAAAAATATCTTAGGTAATGGTGCAGTTTTAGTAGTGCCATCATCTTTGATATTATACAAAGAAATATTATCAGCTAAACGTTTTACTAATAACTCACAACGTTTAGGGTGTAAGCCTATCTCTGGTTCATCTATAAAAATAAAAGGAGAAATGTATTCAGTTCTAGTTAATGAAACAAGTAAAGCAAGTATCGTATCAATGAAATAAAAGGCATTGGTTCCATCTGACTGGATAGCAAGCTTTTCCCCATCGGCTATGAAGTTATGCCCATCCAGCCCAACCTTTATATAGTTTAAAACTTTGTCTTTATAGCTGTAATCAATAGTTTCAGTTGCTGAGTTAACCTTCTTTATAAAGTGGCTGTAACTATCATTTTTTCTCCTCGTAGTCTGACTATCAAGGCTCTCATCAAAAAAAGTTAAAATTTTATCTTTTTTAATTTTATTTGTATCGAAGGATTTTAATCGACTAATAAGCCCCCAGATTTTGTCCCATTGATGCAAGTCCATATGTCTCGCGTCAATTTCAAAAAAAGGAAACAAGTACAATAAACTTTTTATAATCTCCTTATTATCTACAGACCATTCGATAATACCATTATTATGAATGTACAATGTTAAACAATAAGACTTAATAATATCCTTTTTCTTAGTGATCTCTTTATTTGACCGCCCCCCATTAAAGGCCTCCACTGCGGTAAATTTCTTAGTCTTATTACTCTCATTGAACAATATTTTTGATATTTTTTCAAAATATGGGCTTTGTCTATTACGTACAATTCTGTGAATTAACTCTGTATCAAACTCTAATTTAATAAAACCGATAGGGTCATAATTTGAATATAGTTCAGGTGGAAGCTCTCTTTTTCCTTCCATTTTTCCATAAAAAAACTTTAATATTTTTAGTAAATTAGATTTACCTACATTATTTTTACCAACAACACAGTTTATATCGTTGACCTCTTCTATTTTTAAATGCTCAAATGAAAGTAGGTTTTTAATTTCTATAGACTTAATACTCATTACTCACCAACTGCCAGTGCTTCCACACGCTTAATTCTATTTCTCAAATCCATCACTGCACTATCATCAAACAAGCCAAACACCCCTTCAAAATGGATATCAGAAAATGGTGGTTGTGCTAACTGCGCCGGACTCATTACACCGTTGTTGGTTAAGAAATCTATGATGGTAGATACAAACTGGATTTGTTGGCTATTAAAGCGGGTTTCGTCGAGGTAGTCGGCAAAGGCTTCTTTAGCCGCGCTACGATCTAAACCCACCAATTCACGTATAAACACACCTAATGATTTTTCAGGGTGAATAGTGTCGTTGTATTTATCTTTATCTGATATGCCACTGGCATCAAAAAGTTTACTGTCTAGCTCATCAAGATCTTGCTTGGTGACAGGCTTGTTGCGTTTAATACGTTGAATCGTTAAATCACCCAGGTTATCTAAGACATAAGCCTTAACCTTCTTGTGGTAGATTTCTAAATCATTACTGGTTGGGAAGCTATATGTACCTTCATTCTCTGTAACGCTTAACAATTCATCTTGAAAGTTGGTGTACACAACCCCCCTACTTTCTTTTTCAATAAAGCGCATCAGTAAACGTAGTTTTTTACGGGTGTCTTCTAATTCTTCTAGGGTGATATCTTGCCAGAAGTTTGCCGTTTGAATAAATTGAATCCACTCTAAATGAGCCGCAACAGCAGGCACACTTGACTTACTTTCAAGCTTAGCCGCAATAGCGTTAAGTTTGTCTTGGTAGAAATCGCTGATCCCTGTTTTATCCACTAAAGCTAATTGCATCGATAACAACATGTGATCGAAGCGTTGTGCTAACTCTTCGTCTTTTTCTAATACATCTATTGGCGCGGCTTCTGTTGGTAGCTTGGCAACTTGTTTTTCAAGTTCAGCGTGGTGTTCGTTGTTTAGCTCATGCCAAATTTCTTTACCTTGATAGCGCTCTACCACTTCACGGTTCGGACGAATAATAAAGTTGTCTAAGTTCATACCTGCAACGCGGTTATGAAGAATGTCCGTATTGTAATGAGCTAATGTAGTGCCATACTCACCAAATTCCTCATTGCCTTGAAGCTGTTGGCTTAACTGTAATCGTTTTTCGAATATCGCTTGAGATAATGATTTATCACCCGTATCACCAACACCATCTGGATTCATTTCAAAGTATTCAAAGTTTTTACAGCAGTCGAATACTTTAAAGAACTGTTTATCATCGTCTGGGCTATTAGGGCCAAATAGTTTTGGCATTAAGCGCGTACCACGGCCAAGCATTTGTAAAAACTTAACCTTTGACTTAATCACCTTGAAGAACATTAAATTAGCAACTTCAGGTATATCAATACCCGTATCTAACATATCAACCGACACCGCTATGGTTAACGGTATGTTTGGGTCTTGTGGTTTACGCTCACCTTTGAACTCTTCTATTAAGCTTTCTGAATATTTTTCTTTATAAGTGATCACTCGGGCAAATTTGCCTTTGTACTGAGCGTAATTCTTATCCATGCGCTCAGCGATAAACTGGGCGTGTTTGTTATTAGCAGCAAATATTATAGTTTTAGCTAAACGATCACCACCTGCGACTTTTACGCCATGTTCCATTAAAACAGCCAGGGCTTGATCGACAGTGGGTTCGTTAAATAAAAACTGATTAACCTCAGAAGGTAATACTTCTTCTCTATCTTCTAGCTCTTCTTTACTTTCCCATTCTTCTTTTTCTTCGGGGCTAAGCTCTTTGTAATTAATACCTTTACGAATAAAACCGAGGCTTACATCGACATCTTTTGGTGGCACAAGAAAGCCATCATCAATAGCGGGTTGTAATTCATAAGCAAAGGTCGGCACGCCATCTTGAATATCGAAAACCTCATAGGTGTTTTTATCAATATCAGACTTAGGTGTCGCGGTAAGGCCAAGTAGTAGAGAATCAAAATACTCAAAAATATAACGATACTTCTTATAAACCGAGCGATGCGCTTCATCGACTATCACTAAATCATAATGACCCACGGTAAATAAGCGATTATCTGCCGGAGCGTTAAGCAAATTCATCATGGTTGGATAAGTAGCAAAGTTAACACGGCCACTTATGGTTGACGTGCCGCCACTTAATATTTCAGGAGACGATTTAGGTAATAGTTTTCCGAACTCTTTTTTCGCTTGCGACACTAACGCATTACGGTCAGCTAAAAATAAAACATTCTTAACCCATCCTGCACGCATCAGTAAATCAACAAGCGCTATAGTTACCCGTGTTTTACCTGTGCCCGTTGCCATAACAAGTAAAGACTTCATTTGCTTGTGCTGCTCAAACTGTTCACAAACACTACGAATGGCTTGAACTTGATAAGGTCGTTTGAAACCTGCAATATCAGTGTCTATATCAACGCTGTTTAATGCTTTGATAGAAGCTCTACGGTTTATTAAGCGCTGCATTTCACTTTTGCTTAAAAAGCCTTGCACTGAACGCGATGGATAATTTACATCATCCCAAAAATGGATGTCGTAACCGTTGGTGTAATATATTAATGGCCGTTGTGCGAACATCTCGGTTAAACAATCGGCATACAGCTCTGCTTGGCGTTTACCTTCTTTAGCATCAATGGTGGTGCGTTTTGCTTCAACCACGGCTAATGGTTTGCCATTATCGCCCCACAATACATAATCAACTTTCCCATTACCTTTAGGGTTAACCGTTGATATTGGCATACCTGTAACAGGAAACTCCCTGTCTCGCACATCGTCAAGTTTCCAATCGACTTCTTTAAGGTATTGGTCAATGATGAATTGTCGAGTTTGGGCTTCGTTATAGTCGTGGGTATCAACAACGGTATCATTTTGTTGTTTATGTTTAGCAACTTGTTCTCGTAGGGCTGTAAGTTCCGCTTGTAGCTGAGCATACTTCTGGGAACTTTGTTGTTGCTCTTTTTTAAGTGCTTCTGCTTCTTGGCTATTTTTTTCGTTAAGCTGCTTTTGCAATTCATTGAGCTTTTTAGCACTTTTGAGTACCAAGTCAGCATCAATTTGTATGGTTTTAGGTACCAAAGCAATATCGAATACTTGGTCAGTCGCTGGCTTGCCTGTTTTCTTTCCTTCGGTATTAGCGTCGCCATTACTGTTTGTGTAGGTACGGTAAAACCAATACAGAATGTGATGCAGCTCTTTTATGCTTTGGGTCGATTCAAGTGGCGATACTTTACGCTCACTATGAACCGCATTATTACCCGCTTTTTGTACGGCTTTAATTTTCGGGAAGATATTACTACCGAGCGCGTTTTTAAACTCGCGTTGGTTAATTAAGGTATTAAGCGAAGTATCGTATTTTGGTTTTTCTAACCAATTGTCGAACTCAAACATCCATTGAACGGTGCGTTCAAGCGTATATCGGCTGTAAAAACAGCTTGAGCGAGGGTCTGCGTTAACAACGGCTTCAGCTTTTTTAGCGTGCTGTTGTAACTCTGACCATTGTGATAAGAAATTAAAATTCGACATGCAACATCCTGTTATTCTTTTTAATTCATTTGCTAATGATGATTATTGTTATTGTTTTTTATTCAACATTGCTCTTAATGCGGCGATACTGTCTTTTTGACCTTGAGCTTCGTTTAAACCTCGGCGTTTAGCTTCGTAATTATCGTAGGCTTTTTTTGCTTTTAGGTCGGCTTGTTGCTTGGTGATACCGCCAGCTCCATGTAAAACATCACGGTCGTTAAATGCTAGAAAGCTGTCTAATTTTTTATCCCAGTCATTTAAAAACACCTGCTTACGTCGTAAAGCTTGGTCATGGGCAAAGTCTAACCACATAGTAACAATAAGATTCAGTTCTTTTATTTCTTTTTCAGTTAAGTAGTTTTTTGCGGTAGTAACATCCGCCTTTCTTACTTCTTCACCTTTAAATGTTGTTAAGCCTATATTGGGTTTATCAACATCAACCCGTGTAGCAATAATTTCAGCGGCTGTCATGCCCGTTGTAGCATGATGTAATTTGTTTTGAATGCTTTGAAAAAAATGAGTTGTTTCTTTGTTATTCGCTTCATAATCAGCCGCCATAGCAAAAATGTCACGCACCCGTAAATATATTCTGCGTTCACTGGCGCGGATATCACGAATACGTTCGAGTAATTCATCAAAGTAGTCGGGCACCACGGAATGATCGACAGCCGGATTTTTTAATCGTTCGTCATCCATGGCAAAACCTTTGACCAGATATTCTTGTAAGGTTTGTGTTGCCCAGCGTCTAAATTGTGTACCGCGCGTTGAACGCACACGATAACCAACAGCAATAATTAACGATAAATTGTAATATTTTACGTTATATGGCTTACCATCTACGGCAGTTGTTCGGTAAATCCGAACAGCTGCATTTTCATCCAACTCTTCTTCTGCAAATATCTTCGAAATATGCTCGCTTATCGTCGCTTTAGCTTTGCCATATAACTCACATAAATGAGCTTGAGTCAGCCATAGAGTATCTGACTCAAAACGGCACTCTACGCGGGTTTTACCATCTTTAGAGGTAAAAAACAAAAACTCACCATTAGGCGCGGTTTCGTCAGTCGGTTCTTGCACCTTTTTTTGAGGTAAGAGTTCATCAGTCATTACGCGACATCCTTAATATCTTTAAGCGCAAGTTCGCCTTTAAAGGCGCGTTGCATGAGGGAGTTAAACAAATTATCAATATTAGAATTATTAAAGTTATTAAGTGTTTTAATTTGATTGTTTGCAGAAATAGCTTTCAAAAATTGCTTCTGCTCTTTAATCGGTACATCAGGAATAGTAAATGCCTTAATTTGAGATAAATTTAATCCTGGTTTAGTTTGACCATATTGTGCCTTTTTTATTTGTCTTTGCCCAAGAGCTGGCATAGAAAGAAAATACGAAACAAACTCAGGTAAAAACTTGTCATTTAAGCGTAACAAGGCAACATGTTGGCTTATGTATGCTTCATCTATATCTTCTGTTACCCAGCACACACGGCCAATTCTTGAACCTGTAATAGTCAATAGAACATCACCGTGCTGAACTTTTGCTCGTTCAGCTTCTTTCCCTGAAGGAGCATTCACATATGCTATATCTTTAGTTCCAATATAATTCATCTGAACATCTAATGATCTTATAAACCTTGCGCCATCTTCAGAGTAATATTTTGCCCAGCCTCGTGAGCCACTAGTTACGACTGCAGTATATTTTCCTAATTCTGTAGGTGAATAATCATCACCAAACATATCCAAAAACACTGATTGAGCGAGTGTATTGAGTTCTTGTTCCATTTGTTGGCATTGCCCACGCAAGGTATCGGCTTTTTCTAATGCTGCTGCTATTTGCTTTTGTACGGGTAATGGTGGAAGTGGGATTTCAAGTTCTGAAAAACGAGTTTTATTAATTATCGCTACTGTTGTTGCTGGAGCCATACTTTCCAATAATGGTTTAAGCGTTAAACAATAGAAATAAACAAATAGTGGATCAGCAATAGATTCATCAACAATAATGCTATTAATCTGCTGATTGGTAGCGACTTGAGTAGTAGTTATAGCTGCTTTACCTAATGAGCCAATACAGCACACCATTACTGCGTTTTTAGGCAGTAGCCTTGAAACCTTTCCACCTTCTTCACTTAATGATTGTTTTGCGGTATTTACATATATAGATTTACCCAACTCGCCAGGTGATATAAAAGGAATGTTACCCCCAAAATATTCAAGTACAGATTTACTTGGTGTACTGCCAGTAACGATATTTCCAATATCTTTTAATTGGACAATAGGCCAACTCACAGCATCGACTCCAAATCAGCAATGCCTTTATCCATAGCTTGTTGAAGATCTTTAATACGTTGCAATATCACTTTAGGTGCGTCGTATTTCACTTCTTCGTAAACGACTTCTTTGTAACGGTTAATGGATAAATCCCAATCATTTTTTATGATTTCATCTACGGGGACATAAAAGCTTTGCTCTGTTCGAGTGCGTTCTGATTCACCGCCACGTTGTTTCCAGCGATAAATAACATCAGGAATGTTATTTAGTTTATGGTTATCAAGCCCTGATGGCACTATGTCGCCATGAACGATAGCTTCATCAATAATGTCTGCTTCTGTGGTTATTTCGATGTTTTTAATAAGTGGTGTACGCTTATCATCGAGTGAGAAACCATCGGCTTTCATATCATAGAACCAGACGTTATCAGTGCCACCGTCATTGGTTTTGGTAAAGAATAGTATTGCCGTAGATACACCCGCATAAGGTTTAAATACCCCAGAAGGAAGTGATACCACAGCATCCAGCTTATGGTCTTCAATAATGGTTCTACGGATTTCTTTGTGTGACTTAGTTGAACCAAACAATACACCGTCTGGCACGATAACCGCCGCACGACCACCAGGTTGTAACATACGTAATATCAGGGCTAAAAATAACAACTCGGTTTTTTCAGATGGGCCTTTTTTAACGATTTTGTTGCCTTCATCATCAGTTTCAACTTTAGGGGCTGTCTTTTTCGCAGTTTTGCCTAGCGCACTTAATAAATCAGGCGAGAGTTCATCGTAAGCCACACTGCCTTTGAATGGTGGGTTGGCAAGGATCAGTGTGTATTTGTCTTCTATGTTGTTTTCACCCTGATCGCTTAACGAGTCACGGTACTCAACGGTTGGATGCTCAACACCATGTAACATAAGGTTCATTGCGCCTATGCGTAACATGTGTTGGTCAAAGTCATAGGCATTAAACATTTCATTATGAAAATGCTTGCCATTTTCCGGCTTCATTAACTCATTTTTAAATTGTTTACGGACATACTCTTCCGAGGCCATTAAAAAACCACACGTACCTGATGCAGGGTCGCAAATAATGTCTGACTTATTACCATCTAGTTTTGGTTGCGTCATTTCAACCATCATTTGAATAATGTGGCGCGGTGTACGGAACTGCCCGTTAGTACCTGAGCTTGAAAGCTTGCTGAGCATGTACTCGTATAAATCACCTTTAGTGTCTCTGTCATGCATATCAATTTTATCAATTAAATCGACAACGTTACCTAGTACAGACGCTTTAGGGATCATAAAAATGGCGTCACTCATGTGCTTAGCAAACGTAGTATCTTCACCATTGATGGTTTTGATGAATGGAAATACTTCATCTTTAACCAGATCAAACATTACCTGACGATCAATGTCTTTAAATTGATTCCAACGATAGCTCTGTTGGGTATCACTAAATATCGGTTGAGCAATGTCTGCTTCTAACAACAATGCTTGGCGCTCTCGTCCTGTGTGGATTTCATCTAAACGACGGATAAACAAAAGGTAGGTAAATTGCTCGATAACTGAGATGGGATTGGTGACACCACCCGTCCAAAAGACTTCCCAGATTTGATCGACTTGATTTTTTAATTTGCCTGTTAACATTTAATGTTATTTCCTGATTTATTTTTAATAACAGATTTGATCTAGTATCAATCTGTCAGTTGTTATCTTGTTTAACTTGCCATCAGAGCTTGAAGAGGCAATTCGGGTAAATTCGTTATCTTTATCAACGACTAATCTGTAGCCATTAAAAGCATTCGCTGAGCTTGCCAATTGGTAACCTGAACAAAAAGTAAACTCTTCTAAAAACAGCAAGTTGTCTATTTTATCTTGTAACGTATCTAACCATATTTTTGCATTTTTATCAGCATATTGAGCAAAAACATTTTAGGTAAGTTTTTTAATGGTGTCGCCATAGCAATAGCGCTGAAAAGCAAACGATAAACGAGCAAGGAGCAAAATTAAGCTGACACTCACTGTAACCCCCTTTCACAAGGAATACCGTCGTTATCACCATCCATCTTTGTATTTGGACAATGATTAATAAAATACACGGCTTCTGCTCGAGATGTCATTTGGCTGCAATGTTGTCTACCATCACACGAGAACTGCGAATTTGTATCAGTATTTGTATCTGAGAAAGCGCGATTTAATAAAGTTTCACTAGGTACTGTTATGCTGGGTGTTTGCTGAATTGGTGTCTTTGTTGGCGATAAACCCAGGCGTTGATAACTAAAAGCACCGATACCTATTATCATAAATAGTAAGAAAAATTTATTTTTAGGCGCTGAAGTGTTTCTGTGTAGTCTATGTTTATGGTCAGTGTTATGTCTTTGCTTATGTTTGGGTTCTGCCTTGGCAGCAACCCCTACAATGCGACAATTAATTGCTCTAGATTTACCATTGCCCTGCTTTTCTACCTCAAAATAGATGAAATCACCAATTTTAGGTTTTCGACTCATGGCTTTTAAGGTCGAGATATGAATAAAGGTTTCTTGGTTAAGTTCATTCGATTCGATGAAGCCAAAGCCTTTATCATCTATCCAGCTTTTTAATTGTCCTTTGTGCATCACAGTTCCATTGTAAATGTCATTTAAATTACATAGTAATATACTAACCTAATAGTTCATAATAACAGTTACTTAAGTAGCGTTAAAGTAAGGTTAGTTGTTTAAAACTCTTTAAACATTTTTCGTTAACATAGTAGCAAATTGCAGTTTCGCTCCGTTGTGCATCGTGCAACATCTTTATTGTATTTTATCACCTTCCAGCCTTTATAAACCTCACGCAACTGCCCTGCTTTTAAGGTAAATGGGAAAGGCGCTGGGGATGGATGTTCCACGGTGCTCATGGTTTACAATTTTGCACGCTTCAACAACTTCACTATGTGCAGAATTTAACTTGTAACGACTATTTAAATCGACATTCATGATCATTACTTAATTGTTGAGTAATGATCATGATATTACTACTAACTTTGGTCAATTGAATATATATAAAGCCACTTTTATTGGTGTTAATTGACCCTAGTCAATAATTTTGATTATTGAGTTACGCCAATACAAGCACCAAGCAAAGCGAGCTTTCAATATTCACACCGTCAAAATTTAAAGGGTTATTTTAAAATTTAAACAAATATTTATTGTGTATAGCCGTCATCCAATGTTTTTAAAAATATTAATAGGTCATTAATTTCTTGTTCGCTCAACTGCAAATCACCTAGTTCTTCCTGATTAACATTTTCAAGTATTTCTGGTTTACCCCATTTTTTGTCAACATCGCGGGTATTATAAAACTCGACTGATTCTCGTAATGTTTTGAACACGCCGTTATGCATATATGGTGCTGTTTTGGTTATATTGCGCAACGTTGGAACTTTAAATTTCCCCAACTGATTTTTAGCGTTGTTAATATTTGGGTTACCGGCTAATCCTATATCAACATATTGTTTTCCAAGTGCATTATACTGTCGTGGCATGCTATAAAAAGGTAAGCTTTCCTGCTTTGGAACACCCAAATTATCATAAGAAAAGTCGGTGAACTGTGGGAGAGAGCCATCTTCATTCAATTTACTGGGATGACAAGCGGCGCAATTACCTTTATCTTCTGCTTCGAAAATAGTTAAACCACGCTGTTCTTGCTCGGACAAGGTTACTTTACCTTTAAGGTATGCATCATATTTTGAGGTAAAACGGGCAGCAAAGCGATCGCTGTGCTGATATGCCACTAACGCATCAGCAATAGAGTTAAACGCCTGTGACTTATTTTGCCAAATATTTAACCCAAAAACTTGCTCAAATAATACTTTATACGGAGCTGCTTTCACTTTGCTAACAACTTGCTCTGCCGTGCTATTAGCCATCTCAAGAGGATTAAGAAACGGCCCTTTTGCTTGTTCGGCCAAAGTGACTGCCCTGCCGTCTAGAAAAAATCCTCCCATCCATGTTTCATCTTCAGCATTAAAATGCCAAGGCACGGTAAACTTAGTATAAATGATACTTGGTGAGTTTCTATTCCCAAACAATTTGCCATTTGCTCCTTGAGAAACCATAGTGTTTTTATCTGCATGGGCCTGTTCAGCATTATGACAACTAGCGCAAGATTGCCCACTGGGCTCTGATAACTGCACATCTTCAAAAATTAATTTACCTAAGGAAATCTTCTGTTCTTCATTACTATCTTTAACTTGCGCTTGTAATGAAACAGCAAGTAAAAGTTGAGGGATAATAATTAAACTTTTAATAAAATTTTTCATAAATATTGTTCTACGATTATTGTGATTGAATCTGAATTTAGCTAACTTCAAGTCGGTAAACTTAGCTAAATTAATACGATTTGGTTAAATAGCAATACGGCAAGGACCATTGATATTAAAATTAAGAATAAAGATAGCCACTTTCCAAATGACATACCTCTATATGCGGCTAGCCAACTCTTTTTTACTTGGTTAAATTCATCACGATGGAGTTTAGCTTGCCTAAGACCATATAGATAAGTTCCTGAAATTGCTAAGGCACTTAGGACCGTACCAAATAAAAAGTACAGTATTTTGGTGTAAATACCATAAAAAACACCAAAATGTAATGGATCAGCAGCTTCTGATATACGTACATGAATCGATTGTTTTTGTGCGAATCTATTGGAAATAAATTCGCCACTAATCGGATGAAAAATGACATTATTTGCCCGATCACGGACTAATACCGTTCCATTTTGTCCTTGTACTATTACTGAGTTACGTCGCTGGCCGGGTAAGATAATTTGTTTGATTTCCATGTCATGGTAGTTAGCAATATTGCTCATTATATTCTCAAATACATCTTGATGTGGCATCTCGATAGATTGATCTTTTGCAACTGTAATCGACTCGACCTGCTCTGGAAACTTTGCATTTAGTCCCCACTGCTCAAGTAAGTACCAAGTACCTGTGACGCACAAAACCAGTAGCAACCAACTTGACCATAAGCCAAAGAGTCGATGACAGTCATTCCAAAAAACCTTACGATTATTAGTTCTAGGTTTTACAAAAAATTTCTTCCACCACTGAGGAATGAGGAAAAAACCAGAAATAAGTGAAAAAAACATCAGTAAACCGACAATGCCAACAATGGTAACGCCAACAATGGTTGGCATCATAAGATGACGGTGTGACATTCTGAAAAAACGCTGCCAATTGTACCAGCTGCCACTACCTTGATACTTGCCTGTTACTGGGTGATAAAATTGAAAGTAGCGTTGTTCGTTTTTATCTACTCGTATAACTTCAACGGCAAACCAGTCGTCTATTGGCGCATTAATGCTGCTAATAGGATCATCTGGGTTCTGCTTATTGGCTGCCTGATATATAAGTGGCCAATTAATTTTTGACGAATCTATCGCGGGCAGCACTCGTTTACTCGAGTTTGCTAACCAATCAATTTCGTGAGAAACAACTGCTAAGGTGCCTGTGATTAATATAAAACAAATCAGGATAGATAGCTTAATGCCCGCCAAACTATGCCATGCATACAACTTTTGTTTATTCATAAATTATCGATCTTAATAAAGCAAAAAGGCCTCTATCAATTGAGGCCTGTTTGCTATGTTAATTGTTGAAAATTACAATGAGTAACTTACTTGTAATAAGATACTGCGTGGTTCACCTGGAAAGTGACCATTACGCTTATTAAAACCACTTACCGCATATTCTTTATCAAAAATATTCTTCAAGTTCAGTTGAATTTGGAAATTGTCGATTTGTGTTTGCCAGCTGGCATCCCAAGTTGTGTAAGACTTAACTTTTTGTCCATCTAAGCTGATGCGATCGTCTACAAAATCAAAACCAATAGCAACAGCAGAATTAAGGCTTGGCAATTGGTAGCGAGTCCACATACCTAATGTATGATCAGGCGCATTGGCAAATTCATCACCAATTGAATTTCTAATGTCATCAGGGTTGCCGCCTGTGATCGTCGCATCGTTATATGCGTAGTTAAGTGTTCCTGTCCAGTTATCAGTAATATCACCAACGATATCAATTTCAATACCTTTACTTGTTACTTCACCAATTTGAAGTTGAGCAGGAAGACTACTGCCATCAATATAGTCAGGGTTACTAACAACAACGTCTTCTTTAATAATATGATAAGTGGTAATTGTGGTATTGATATTACCGTCTAACCATATGTTTTTGATACCCAATTCATATTGAGTGCTGGTTTCAGGTGATAAAGAATCGCCAGAGTCAGATTGACCTTGAGGAACAAAGCCTTCTGAGCGATTAATAAAAACAGAGGTGTCTTTATTCGGTTGGTATATTGCACCTACACGTGGGCTGATGTGATTATCTCTAATTTTTACTTTTGATTCGATATTCTCATCTTCAAATTTATCGAAACGAGTACCAACAACGGCAATCCACTCTTCATTTACGCGAATTTGATCTTGTAAATATATACCTAATTGCTTGCTTGCCGTGTTATTAGTACCGAAATCAGTATCAATAAGCGTATATTTGCTTGTATCTGCAACATATTTAGGATCAAGTATATCTAAGGTTGCTACATGTCTACTTGGGTTAGGATCTGCAAAATTAATATCACGGCCGGTCCTTCTTAGATCACTAGACTTTAAAGCTTGTTTTCGCTCTATATCGGCGTAGTTCAAGCCAAATAGTACGGTATGCTCTAAACCACCTAGTGAAGCTTCGTAAACGAAATCAGACGTTAAGCTCCACTCATCATTTTTACGCTTTTGATCACGAAATTGACGTAGCATAGCGCTGTCTTCAGCAGGGAAGCCTAAAAAGTTGAGCGCTGGTAAAGAAGCGGCTTTTGTAGCTGGGTCTAAATCACCGACTAAACCTAGGTTCTCATGGTACTGCTGAGTACGTTCGTTGCTAAAAGCACGAAATACTGTTGTATTAGTTAGTTCGTCTGATATTTCAATATTAGCGGTTACTTGAAATATATTGGCTTTTAAGTGTTGAAAATCACTTTTTTCATTCGCGTTATAGCTAATATCAGTTAAAAAGTTACCATTATCATCAACTGGCACACCACGTAAACGACCACTTAATTCTTGTTTAAGGTAATCGTATTGGAAGGTTAAATCTACTTGGTCATTCACTAACCAAGTAAGGCCTGTTGATATAATAGTGTTTTCTTCATCAGCATTATTACGGAAGCTATCTTTGCTTTGATGATAAGCACCAACACGGTAAGCTAAGGTTTCATCGCTGTTCATTGCACCTGTTGTATCAAAGAAGCCGCCTCCTAAGTTGTCATTCCCTGTAAATAACGCAACTTCAGTGTTATCGCTAAACTTTGGCTTTTTAGTGACATAATTTAATAAGCCGCCCGGTTGGCCAGCACCATAAAGCATACCTGTAGGGCCTTTTAATACTTCTACGCGCTCAATATTAAAGAGTTGTGGAATACCAAATTCAGAGAAAGGGTCACCTTGTACACCATCATATATTGCTTGGTCTTGTCTAAAGCCACGTGCCGTAACATCAGAATAACTAAACTGAGTAACACCGGATATTGAACGATATAGATCCGTTGTTTGACGCGCAGCTTGGTCGCTAATCAGCTCTTGACTTAGCACTTGAACTGATTGTGGTAAATCCATATAGCTTGTCGGTGTTTTTGTTGCCATTGTAGCTTCATCAACAAAATAATATTGTGCTGCTCGGCCTTGCACAGTAATAACTTCAATGTCATCTTCTGCGTTATTTTCAGCAAATACCGATGCTGTAAAGCTTGATGAAATAGCTAATACTAATAAAGATTTTTTATAGAATAATTTTCCAGATTTAATGTTCACGACTTTCCTTAGACTGCTAATGAGAATGATTATTATTAAAGTTTGCGCGCATCTTATTGCAACTGATTCTCATTTGCAATATCTAATTTAATTTATTAATTATTGACACATTTTCGCTAGTAAATGATTTTTATAAAGAAACTACTATTTATTGGTAAGAATTCATTCAGTTAAGCGCTTCACTTGCGATGAAGCGCTCAAGGTTTATTCAAATGGCATTAGTATTAAACAGGCAACATAGGTATTGTAGATAAAATATGAACAGCTAAAGTTTATTGCACTTAACCCCTGCGCTTTTATTTCATTCGGTAATACCAGGTTTAGAGAAATACACTGGCCAGATATGTGATTAATCACCGAAGCGTTGAAATCTAAATAGGTGTTTACATCAGGATAGATGGCTTTAAATAAGGCTTCTTTGCTAGAAAAAGCAAGAGTCACTAATTGTTTATGGCTTAGTGGCTGCATAGACAATGTTTTTTTTTCAGCTTCTGTAATAATGCTTTGATCAATTTGTAGGGCAGTTTCTTTGCTGAGCCAATGTTCAATATCAATGCCTAGGAACCTTATATTGCTTGATAATGCAGCTATGCACATAGCGTGAGATTCTGTATGTGATATTGACGCAGTAACACCTTCGGGCCACTGAGGCTCTCTGTTTTTTCCTGAGCGAATGATATACGAGCAAAAACCTAATTGGCTCAATACCACATTAGCAGCATACCTACCTGCTAGAAATTCAGCTTGTCGTTTCTTGACTGAACGTTGAATGTGCTCAGGAAGATGAATGTTAAACTGACGATATAAATCAACATGATAATTTTCGATATTAAATTGGCAAGTAAAAAGGTAAGCGGACGTTTGTTCAGAGTATGAGCAGTTCACTTTTATAAAGAAGCCCTGTTCGTCATCCCATTCAAACGCTATAGGAGCAAATAATTCATTTAACATACTGCATCAACAATGATGTTTGCTATTAAGTTGTCGATAATTGGTGAAACAACACTGAGTACATCTTTGCTATTCTGGTCAATGTAAAAATGCCCACCATTAATATAGTTAACTGTTATTTTTTTATCCGAAATTGCTTGCCACGCAACTACATTTTCATGGCTTATGTTGTCATCTTCAGTGCCTGAAAGGACATGCACCTGGCAAGGAAGAGTAATAGCTTGAGCCCGATGTAACTCTGAAATTTTAAAGTCTGCTCTTAACATAGGTAAGGACATTTTAACTAATTCCTCGTACTCAAAAAATTCACTTGGCGTGCCGCCTAAGGTTTTTAAGCTTTCAATAAAGACTTCATCTGATTTATCCCAAGCCATTTCAGCTTCTCGAGGAAGATGTGGTGCAGAGCTTGCCGACGCGATTAAACATTCCGGTAAAGCAAAGTGCTTAGCTTGCAATTGGCAAACTAACTCATAAGCTACCCTACTGCCTAAGCTATGACCGAAAAAAGCATAAGGCTTATCGAGTAAGTCGACTATTGAGTTTAATAAATCGGCCACGAGCGCTTCCATATTATCAAAAGGGGCTTCAAACATTCGTGTTGTGCGACCAGGTGGTTGAATCATTATTATCTCAACGTGCTTGGGCAATGCGTTTAGCCACGTTGCATACGTTGAGCTATTCCCTCCCGCATAGGGAAAACAAAATAACCTTAATTTAATGTCATCATCTGTTTTTGTGCTGATAAACCAATCGTTCTTCATGTTTAAATCTCTATGCATGCTACAACAGTTAAAGTTGCATAACTTGTCCTTAAAATTAAGGCGTAACTTATAAGAATAAAACATTATATGCAAATGATAATAATTATCATTAATGTTATTGATCTTATTTGTAGGAAGCTCTATTATGACGGCTCAATTTTAACGCTAACAGTTGAAAACCATATTGGATATGGGGTCTAGCGTTTGTATAATTAAAGGACTTACTATGTCACTCATTCAACAAGACTTTGAAACCATCATCGTTGATTCAAGTTTTCATCACACTAATCTACCGACATTAATTAGTCCCACTAATAGTGCGAACTGGCAAGATTGCATTCATGAAATTAAACAATTAGTAGAACAGCAGCTTCACCGCACTGGCGGCTTTCTTTTTAGAGGTTTTAATGTACAAGGAGCAGAAGTTTTTAATCAATTTGCTCGAGCATTTAATCACGATTTACTAAATTATGACTACGCATCAACACCAAGAAGTGAAGTGTCGGGCGGTGTATATACATCGACAGAATACCCCGCTCACCAGGTTATTCCATTACACAATGAACAAGCATATACATTGAACTGGCCACTAAAAATTTGGTTTCATTGTGTTACTGCTTCAGAAGTTGGTGGTGAAACGCCTATTGCTGATAGCCGAGAAGTTTACAAAAAAATTGCACCAGAAATACGTGAACGTATTGAACAGCGGGGATTACTGTACGTTCGTAATTACGGTAATGGTTTAGATTTATCTTGGCAAAAAGCTTTTGGCACCGAAGATAAGTTACAAGTAGAAAAGTTTTGTCATGCAAATAATATAACTTTTACTTGGAAAGATGATGGTGAATTGCAAACAAAACAAAATTGTCAGGTAGTAGCTAGACACCCTAAAAGCAATGATATCGTTTGGTTTAATCAGGCTCACCTGTTCCATGTTTCTAACTTAGCACCAAACATCAAAGAAACCCTTATCTCTATCGTTGGCGAAGATAACCTACCTAGAAATGTTTATTACGGCGATGGAACACCCATTGAGGATGAAACACTTGACCATGTCAGGAGTGTTCTTGATGAATGTAAGATCAGTTTTCCTTGGCAACAAGGAGACATCATGATGTTAGACAACATGTTAACAGCACATGGTAGAAGTACCTTTAGTGGTGATAGAAAGGTCATTGTCGCAATGGCTGAGCCACACAGTTAAGTACTAGTCAGAAATAATCAATTAATTTAATGAAAACTACCTGCGTTAAGCGTTGGTATTCATCAAACTCGCATAAATATTGTTATGAGTAAAAAATCATGAATGATAATTGTACAAATTGGCTTCAAGTTTTAGAAAGCCAAGCAGCTAATAATCCAGAAAAAATTGTATTTTCAGAAAGTGTTTCTACCAGTGCCTTAGGTAATAAAATAAATTATAGGGGGTTGGCTGAGCGTGCTAAAAGCCTCGCCTATACGATTAGTCAACAGTGCGATTTTGGTGATCGCGTTATTATTTTAATGCCTAACAGCATTGATTATGTTGTTGGTTTTTTTGCTTGTGTATATGCGGGAGTTATTGCTGTACCAGCGTATCCACCTCATAAGAAAAAACGAGATTGGTCAAGGTTAAACAGTATAGTGAATGACTGTGAGCCTAAGATTGCACTTTATCAAGTTAATGATGAAAGTCGAATAACTGCGTGGTTAAGTGAGCACCCATTAAATATAACGTCACTGGCTATCGATTTATTAGAGAGTAACAATGTTATTGATTGGTGTCCGCCTATATTGGATAAGCATGATATTGCATTTTTACAATACAGCTCGGGCTCTACAGGCACCCCTAAAGGAGTAATGCTTAGTCATGACAATTTAATTAATAACACTCAGTTAATTATCAATAATTTTGAACTTGTTGAAAATGACAAATTTATCAATTGGCTACCTCTTTATCATGACATGGGCTTTGTTGGTGGAATGTTATCGCCGTTGCGAGCTGGCGTACATATACATTTACTTCCTTCGGCAAAAGTTGCTCAAAACCCATTAGTGTTGTTTGAAGCTATTACAGAGCTAAATATTACGTCAGCAGCCGCTCCTAATTTTATTTTTGATTTGGCTGTAGAAAGAATTAGCGAACAAGAAAAACAACACCTTGATTTATCTTCATTAAGATTATTTGTTAACGGTGCAGAGCCTATTAATGCCGAAACACTAAGCAAGTTTAATGACTACTTTAGTGATACAGGACTATCCCCTGATGTAGTTAAGCCGAGTTATGGTATGGCGGAAGCTTGCTTATTAGTCACGAACACGCAAATGAACACTGTATTTAATACGCTGAAAGTGGATATGAATAAGCTTCATATCGACAAAGTCGTAAAAGATAATATCTCGGGTAAAGATATCGCCTCATCAGGTGTGTTGATTCCTGAAATTGAGGTCAAAATTGTTGATAAACAAACCCGTGTCGAATTACCCAATGGCTATGTTGGTGAAATCATGCTGAAAGGGAAAAGTATTTCCCGTGGTTATTGGCAAAAAACAGAGCTAAATACAGCGACTTTTGATCAAATCGTTGGCGAAGATTACGGCTTCATGGCCACAGGCGATCTTGGCTTTATTGAGACTCAAAGTGGCAAACAAAATCTATTTGTCACCGGTAGACAAAAAGAATTATTGATCATTAATGGCTGCAATTATTATCCACAGGATATAGAGCATACGTTGCTGACCTTGAGTGAACAACTCATGCCGCACGGTGCAGCGATTTTTGAGGTTAATGCCAACAGTAATACAAAAGAAGTTGTTCTTATTCAAGAGTTAACTCGAAAAGCATTAAAACAGAAAAACTATCAAGAGATCATCAAACAAATTAGAGCATTAGTTACTGAAGTTCATGAACTAAAACTGACCAGTATCGTGTTGTTAAAGCCAGCAACACTGGCCAAAACAAGCTCTGGAAAAATACAACGAATAGCAACAAGAAATGCCTATATTCATAAGCAATTGTCTATTGTTGATAGCTGGCAGCAAGATGCATTAGTCAATATCCCATTAGCCCCCATTTCTTCATTCACTGCAAATAATATCGCAACTTGGGTGATGCAATGGATAGCAATTAGGATCTCTGTTGATGTCAGTGAGTTATCTGCAACACAACAATTAACGCAAATCGGTTTAGATTCAATTGACGCTATGACATTAACTCATGAGCTGTCAAAACAATTAGGACTGAATTTAGCCTTAGAAGTTTCTTGGTCATATCCCAGCATAGAAGCGTTATCGGATTATCTTGAACATGAATTTAGTAGCAAAGAAAGTACTAAAGCTGCTAAAGCAACGCCGACAGAAGGAATGATTTAATGTCTGAGTCTTTGTTAAAACGTTGCTGGAAAAAAGGAATTCGCCTCAGCCTTGTTGATGGCAATCTTAGTTTTAAGGCTGCTGATGGTATTGTAACCCCTGATGTATTAACTGATTTAAAGGAAAATAAATCTTCGCTTATTAGTGTGCTTGAAAACAATGATCATTTATATGAAACCCGACCGTTAAGTGAAAATGAGCGAGCCTTGTGGTTTTTATACCAATTAAGGCCACAAAGCGTTGCCTATAATATGGCTTATGCCATTAAGTTAAAGAAAACATATAGCCATCAGCAAATTGAACATGCTTTTAATGAGTTATGTAAAGCGCACCCAGTTTTAGCTTTAAATTATGGTGAATTTGATGGCGAACCTTTCCAACATTTAACAGGATTAAGCCCTGTTAAGGTAGTTTATGAAGCGCTAACTCAACAGTCTGATAAGCAAATTAAAGTATGGCTTGAAAAACAAGCAGATACTTTATTGATGCCTGACAAAAATAGAACATGTCATGTGGCACTACTCCATCATCACCCGAAAGCAAAGCAAGATGATGAAGATGCTGTTGAAAAAGGTACTGAGTGTTACTTAAGTATGGTGATTCATCATATTGCTGCCGACTTTATTTCTTTTGAAATTTTACGTCGAGACTTTATGTTTTTACTCAGCGGACAGCCTTTAAAGGAAAAAGAATTTCCAACTCATGATTACCAAACCTGGGCGCAAAGACAGTTTAATAAGGCCTATCAGACTGAAGAATCCTATTGGTTAGAAGTATTAAAAGACTTACCGCAGTTACAACTGCCAACGGACTTTAACTACCAAGATAATTTACTGCCTGTAGGAGGAGAAATAAAAGCTTCCTTACCTGTTCAGTTATCAGCTCACATTAAAGCACAGTGTAAAGCGCAAAATGTCACTCCTTATTTATGGTGGCTTGGTGCATTCCAATGGTTTATGGCGAGGCTTTCTGGGCAAACTGAATTTATTATAGGTACGCCTAGTGCTGGACGTTTACGCCCAGAAGATATTGAATTGGTTGGATATCTAGTAAACCCTTTAGCACTTCATTGTCATGTTAACCCGGCGCAAACATTTAGCGATTGGTTGAGTGCGGTTAAAGATAATAGTCTTCAAGTATTAACACATCAGGCTTATCCGTTTGCAAAGTTAATTGATAAACTTCACATTGATCGTGATACATCGCGTAGCGCTGTTTTCCAGCACATGTTTACATTAAATAGTGCAACGGAAGACGTTTTAGTTAATGAACTTGTTGAATCAGAAATACTGGCTGAGCAACGTGGTGCAGCGCATGAGTTAAATTTAGTTGTGGTAGATGAGAAAGATTCATTTACTTGCAAGTGGCGCTTCAATAAGAGTCTTTACAAAGACGACACCGTTAAAACCCTGCAACACATGTTCACTAACTGGATTTCACAATTAGTTGAGAACCCGTCACTAACTTTACAGACTGTTGAAACAGCGCCAGTTGAATTACTTTCATCAATGAAAGGCCCACTTGTTTCATCACCATCAACTACTGCATGGCAAGCCTTTTCATCACAAGCTATTCAATGTGCAGACCAAGTGGCAATCAGTCACCAATCAAGACAACATACTTATGGAGAGCTTGCTGAGAAAATTGAACAGGCAGCTAAAGTACTTAATCATCGTGGTTTTAGCCAAGGCGATCGATTAGGTATCATATTACCTCGTTCTATCGAACAAGTCATTGCTGCACTTGCTTCATGGCGTTTAGGCGGATCTTTTCTTATTCTTGATTGTGAATGGCCTGCATCACGAATGAAATACCTGTGTGAAGATGCAGATTTAAAGTGCGTTGTGGCTGACACTAAGGCGCTTGAACAATATGAAACTGAATTAGCCTTTAATGAACACAAAGGTTTATCACCAGAGCAGCTACTTGAAAAGTCAGAAATTCCTTTTCTTGATGCTGAGTTGCCAAACATTAATATACAGGCAGATGATGAAGCCTATTTAATTTACACTTCGGGTTCATCAGGTAAGCCCAAAGCGGTCACTGTTAGCCAAGGGAATTTGAATAACTATGTAACAGGCCTTTTTGAGCACGTTAGTTTATCTAACCGTGCATCGATGACAAGCTTGTCTAAACATAGCGCAGATTTAGGTTACACCTCATTATTTGGTGCTTTACTGACGGGACGTCAATTTGTTGTTATTGATGAAGCGTTATCTTTAGACAGTAAAGCATTGTTAGCTGAGTTAACGCAGCGTCCTGTTGATTGTTTGAAAGTTGTTCCTTCTCATTTTAACGGCTTATTGCTTGCTGAAGATAACGCCGCCCTTTTACCTAAGCAAGCATTAATCTTTGGTGGTGAAGCTATTTCACCTCACGTCGTCAATAAGGTTAATCAATATAGACTACAAGACAAAAAACAAGATAATGAGCTGCTACGCTTATATAACCACTATGGACCAACAGAAACAACAATTGGTGCACTAATTCATACTATTTCTGATAACGAAAGTGGCATCAATGGGACAATTCCTATCGGTAAACCTTTGGCTAATGGTGAAATAAAAATTGTTGATAAAAGTAACCACGTTCAAGCGCTAGGCTTAGCGGGCGAATTACATATATCAGGTCCAAATGTTGTTAAAGGATATGTTGATCATTCAGCAGCGGATAACATTAGTACCTATGGTAAATTTTACGTTGAACAAGGCAAAACTTGGTATAAAACGGGTGATAAGGCCTACTGCAATGATAATAATATTTATTATCTTGGTCGATTTGACGATCAAATAAAGATCAGAGGATATCGTGTTGAGTTAGGTGAAATTGAATTATGGCTTAAACAATACATTGACGATGTTGCTGTAGTCGCAAGTCATGGGCAATCAGACACTGCACAAAATAACGGTCAGCAACATTTAAGATTGACGGCTTTTCTTGTTACCGATGAAGAAACATTAACCCAGCTTAAACAAGGTATTCAAGGTGCTCTACCTGAATACATGGTACCTGCAAATTGGTCGCTATTGGATGCATTACCTCGTTTAGCAAATGGTAAAGTTGATAAAAAAGCGCTGCAATTACTTTCTCTTGATAGTAAGACACAAGAAACAGCTGTCATTTCTTCGCAGCACAGCAAACAACAACGTGAATTAGCCCAAACACTTCTTGAGATTTGGCGTACCTTATTGAATCGTTCTGATCTTACAACAGACGATGACTTCTTCGCTGCAGGAGGAGATTCTATTCTAGGATTGCAAGTCATTGCAAAAGCACGAGCAGCAGATATCGCCATTAAACCTCAGCAATTATTTCAGCATAAAACAATCAATGCTTTAGTTACTGCAATAACCCCTGCTGTATCTAAACAAGAACGTGACTTATTAGATATTGTTCGCGCCTTATTAAACAATCAAAATATTGGGTCACATGACGACTTTTTTGCCATGGGTGGTGATTCAATTTTGAGCTTGCAGTTGGTTGCTAAAGCACGACAAGCAAAAATAGAATTATCTCCTAAGTTAGTGTTTGAGCATAAAACTGTAGCAAACCTAGTGAAGGCGCTCGACCTAGTTTCTGGCGAGCCGGTGGTAAATGGTTCATCACAACCTGGGTCATTCACTGCTTCATTGACGGATTCAGGCAAGTCTAAGCAGACGATCCCAACGGAATCCTTTTCGTTAACGCCAATTCAACATTGGTTTTTTGAACAAAACTTAGTCGCTAATGGGCATTGGAATCAGTCAATTTTGTTAGAAGCAAAACATGCACTCAATGTGTCTTCGTTAACAAAAGCTGTTCAAGCCTTGTTAATGCAACACGCAACTTTACGACTGACATTTGAACAGACAGATGGGCATTGGCAGCAGTGTTACCAAACGTATCAATCAGGTTGGGAAAATCTGGTGGTTCAATGCTGTGATGAAGAGCTATCAGAGCAACGATTAACTGAATATCAAAGTCAGCTTACGTTGTCAGCTGCCCCACTCATTCGATTTGTCTACTTCCCAAAAAGTGACGCGTTACTGTGTACTGCACATCATTTAATTGTTGATGCTGTTTCATGGCAGATCCTCGTAGAGGATTTACTGTCCGTATATCAGCAGCAAGAACAAAACTTAAGCGGACATATAGCACCTAATTTGAGCGAGATTCCGAGTGAATTTTATCAATGGCAAGCTTATCTAACGTCTCTGATCAGCAAAGAGAATCAAGAACAAAGTGTGACAACTCAGCTTGTTGATTATTGGCAAATGCAATTAATGCCAACAACAGCAATAGAGAAGACATTTGATAATAGCTATCAAGAAAGCACACATAATATTACGCGTTTTGATCTAGCAACAACAACGAGTTTAATTCATACAGTTAATGACGCTTACAACACGAGAACTCACGAGTTATTGATTACAGCACTTGCCCAAACTTTGCTAAAACATTGGAAAATCTCTGATATCACGATTGAACTTGAAGGACATGGCCGAGAAAACAGCATCTTAACTCAGGATTCAACACTTGATTTATCTCGGACAATTGGTTGGTTTACTAGCCGTTTTCCACAGAAGTTTACGCAAACCCCATCATTAGCTAGCAATATTATTCAATACAAAGAGCAATTGCGCAATGTACCCGATAAGGGCGCTTCTTATGGCGTTCTTCGCTACTTAAATGCTAATGAAAAAATTGTAAACCTGAGTGAAAACGAGCACTGGGGACAGTCAAATTTAGTGTCATTTAATTATTTAGGTAATAGACGTACTGAGATTGATGAAAACTTCAGTTTAGCTAAAGGCTTGGTTAAACATAGCCGAGCGAACAATAATCAACGTCCTCATCTACTTGATGTTAATGCGATGATTGTTGATGGCCAGTTAGTCATCGATTGGTGTTATGCCAAATCGCATGAAAGATTTGCCGAAATAGAACAACTCATTCAACTATTTAGCGTCAACGTACACGCGATTATTTCTCATTGTATGGCACCTGATGTTGGTCGACCAACAGCATCTGATTTTCCACTTGCAGCGTTAACTGAAACTACATTTGTAGAACTTTTAAATGAACTTGTTGCATCTCCAGAGCCACAGAATTTAAGTGGCCGTGCCAATTTCTCTGACGTTTCCCGTCAGCAAGAACAGGAGTAACTCAGTATTATGAAGAACCTAACACAAGTTAATACAAAGCATTCACATGCGAACAATATAGAAACCATTTATCCATTAACTCATGTACAGCAAGGCATGTTGTTTCATACCTTGATGCAACCTGGAACGGGGATCTATTTACAGCAATATCGTTACATCATGGAAATGGACAATCTTGACATTCAGGCATTTGAACGAGCATGGCAGTCTGTTGTTGATAGACACCAAGTATTACGTTCTGCTTTTGTACATGAAACTCAAGAACAACCTTTACAGGTTGTATTTAAACAAGTTGATGTGCCCTTTCACTATGCAGATTGGCAACACCTTAGTAAGGAACAACAAGAGCGAGGTGTTGAGAAGCTACTAGCTGATGAGCGAAATAAAGGTATGGCATTCAACCAAGCGCCATTAATGAAAGTAACCTTAGTTCAACTCAGTGAACATCGATATCAATTTATTCGTAGTTATCATCATATTTTAATGGATGCTTGGTGCTTTTCATTGATCATGGTCGAGTTTTTGTCTTTCTATAGACAGTTTAGCCAAGGAAAAGCAATTGAACTAGCACCTGCAGTGCAGTATCAACGTTATATAGAGTGGCTTGAAACACACAACAACGAGCATGAAGAAAAATTATTTTGGCAACAAAAGTTAGTAGGTTTTGATGAACCGACTTCTTTGGGGATTCAACAAGCTAATCGCTTTGCAAATCAACCTTTTAACTCGTTGAGTAAAGATGTTATTTGCACAATGAACAAAACGGACACCGCGCAATTAAAGTTAATCGCTAACCAATGTGGCGTAACACTTAATACTCTATTACAAGGTGCTTGGGCGCAAACATTATCGCGTTATAGCCAACAACAAGATGTAGTTTTTGGTATTACGGTGTCAGGACGATCTATTGAATTATCGGGTATTGAAAAGATTGTAGGTTTATTTATCAACACCCTACCTTTACGAGTTGATGTTAATGAACATGAAAACTTAAAAGTTTGGCTGCAACAATTACAAACGGATAATTTATCCATTCGTGATCATGAGCAAACGTCGCTGCCGTTGCTCCAACAATGGTCGGAAGTTGATAATCAACCTTTATTTAACAGTATCTTTGTTTACGAAAATGCGCCTATGGATAAAGCACTAGCGTTTGAAAACCTTGAATTTAAAGTTGAAAATGGACAAAACCGTTCAGATCTTAACTATCCGCTTACGGTTACAGTATTACCAAGAGATAACCTTCAGCTTGAATTAACTTATCGTTGTATTGATTTTGATGAGCAGTCAGTGACAACAATGCTCAACTATTACCAGCAAGTATTAATTAATTTATCTCAATTAACGAATGTCAGTGACGCGCAATTAAAAGACCTTCGGCCATTAAACATAAGCAATCAGCTTAGCCCTGCTATGTTTTCTCAAGTCATTGGTAAGCAAACTCCTGCTATTCCATCGGCTATAGCGTTATTTGAACAAATGTCCCTACAACAACCGAATACAAACGCGGTGACGATGGGAAAGGTATCGTTAACCTATCAAGAATTAAATGAGCAAAGCAACCAATTGGCTCATTATTTAACGGATAAATACAACATTGTTCCAGATACCCTAATTGGTTTATGTGTAACACCTAGCATTGATATGGTCGTTGCAATTTGGGCAATTTTGAAAGCTGGGGGTGCGTATGTACCTTTAGATCCTACCTACCCTGTTCAGCGTTTGTCTTACATGATTTCAGATGCTGAACTTAACTTTATCATTAGCCAAACTGAGCACGCTACCCATGATATTTTTATCAATGTTCCAGAAAAGCTGTTGGCTATTGATTCAGTTGCAACGCAAAAGGCATTGAGTAGCTATCCGAAAAGTCATGCGCCAAGCGTCAACATTAAAGCAGAACATTTGGCTTATGTTATTTACACGTCAGGAACTACAGGACAGCCTAAAGGTGTAATGATAGAACACCGTCAGTTAAGCAATTTTTTGATCAATGTAAAAAATCGCTACCGTATTCAAACCACGGATAAAGTCCTTCAATTCTCAACAATAAATTTTGATATTTCAGTTGAAGAATGCTTTGGTTCGCTATGTTTTGGGGCTGAGTTGGTTATAAGAGATCAGGAATGTGTCAGTGACCCTGTTAAATTTTTTGAATTTTGCCAACAACACCAAATATCTGTTATCAGTTTACCAACAGCCTATTGGCACCAGTTAGTCAGCTATCCACATACCGAACTACCTAGTTCATTAAGAATGGTCATTGTGGGTGGAGAAGCACTTAAACTTGCTTTAGTGAATCGTTGGTTTGAAGATTTTAACGGTGTTGAGCTAGTAAACACCTATGGCCCAACAGAGGCAACGGTAACTGCCAGTGGTTATCATTTAACAAGTGATTATCAAGAAACTGGTGAAATACCCATTGGTCAGACTAATATTAATACGGACTTATTTGTTCTTGATAGTAAGTTAAACCCTGTTCCTCATGGTGTTATCGGCGAGTTGTATATCGGTGGTGACTCGGTTGCAAGAGGTTACCTAAATAATGCGGAACTTACACAAGAACGTTTTGTAAACTCACCTATTACTAATGGTCAACGACTTTATCGCACCGGTGATTTAGTTCGTCTTAATCACAAACAGCAACTTGAATTTAATGGCCGTATTGATGACCAAGTTAAAATTCGTGGCTATCGAATTGAGTTGGGTGAAATAGAAAGTGTTATTCAGCGTCAAGACAATATTAAACAATGTTTAGTGGTTGCTTGGGAGCGTCAAAGTGGTGAAAAAGCATTAGCGGCTTATTACATTCGCAATGAAAAGACTTTGAATAAACAGCAGTCAAAGCATGAACTACGTCTATGTGTTGCTAAAAAATTAGCTTCGTACATGGTGCCTGCTCAATTTATCGAGGTTGATCACTTCCCTTTAACAGGTAATGGCAAGATTGATAAAAAATCCCTACCATCGCCTCAAAAATTACAAGAAAACGCTATCAACATAAATAGCAATGACGATGACCTTAGCTCAAATTATGTTGCTGCTAGTAATGACCTTGAGCAAGTTATTGTTGATTGCTGGTGCGGTGTACTTCACATTGAAAAAATTGGTGTTTATGATAACTTTTTTGCCTTAGGTGGACACTCATTACTCGTTATTCAAGTGCTTTCTGCTTTAAGAAAACAAGATGTCGTTATAGAGGCAGCACAATTATTTAAAACACCTACACCAAAAGGGTTGGCACAATCAATAGTTGAACGCCAGCAAGTTCCTAGTGCAGCTCAAAACGACGTAAAAACTGGTGGTTTGATTCCAGAGAACTGCGGCAAAATCACTGATGATATGTTGCCATTGCTAACGCTTACCCAAGAACAGCTTAAAGTTATAACTGACAAAATCTCTTTAGGTAGTGAGGGTATTCAAGACATATACCCGCTTGCACCTTTGCAAGAAGGTATTCTGTTTCATCATATGCTTTCACCCAATAACGATCCTTATATCGTTAAAGCATTATTAGAAATAAAAGACAGCCAACGATTCGAGAAATTTGTTGAAGGACTAAACTTTGTTATATCACGTCATGAAGTTTTAAGAACCAATGTGTTATGGCGCCAATTAGATAAACCCGTACAGGTGGTTAACCGACATGTAACTGTTGATATTGAATGGCTAGACTTAACTGAAGCACTGAACAATGGGCAGCGTGATATTTGTCAATGTATGCAGGAATACCATGTCAAACTAGCTGATGATAAAAGTAAGTCGAACGCAAGTGATATTCCGGAACTTGACTTAGAGACCTCGCCATTACTTAAGCTATGTGTAGCTAAAGACGCTAAAACCGACACATATGCTGTGATGTTTATAGAACATCACATTATTTCAGACCATGTCAGTGTCGATATTATAATGAAAGAATTGGCAGCATTTCTTGAAAATAATATTAGTACACTTAAGCCACCTATCCCGTATCGACATTTCGTTGCTCATGCATTACAGCAAGAACATCATCATGCTAAAGCCTATTTTGAAAGCCGGCTTGGCCACATTAATTATACTTCTTTGCCTTATCAACTTTCAGATACACAGGGCGACGCAAAAAATAATGATCAAGTTAAATTTTCATTAGATGTTGAACTATCGCAAACGGTAAGACAATTGTGCCGACAGCACCAAACGTCACCTGCTAACTTTTTTCACGGTGCTTGGGCATTAGTAGTAGCAAGAGCTTGTGGTCACAGTGAAGTTGTCTTTGGTACTGTAATGTCAGGTAGAATGCAAAATATTGAGCATGCTGATGCTATGCTAGGTATGTTTATTAATACGCTACCGTTTGTCGCAAGCATCGGAGAGTTAACAGCCTTACAATTATTAACGCAAACCACAGACAATTTACAAGCTCTGATCCCTCATGAGCAAAGTTCTCTTGCTCTTGCTCAGCGTTGTAGTCAGTTATCAGGTGAACAACCTTTATTTAGCGCTTTATTGAATTATCGTCATTCAAATCTTGCGTCTGATCCTACAAATAACAACGCTAGTGTTAACGGCTTTACTGGCATCAAGCTATTGAATGTTGTTGAGCCAAGTAACTATCCTTTCACGCTTTCTGTCGATGATTTCGGCGAACATGTAGCTAATTTCGGTCTAACGCTTGAAATAGATAAAGAGGTTTCATGTGAGCAAATTCAACAAGAGTTGAATGAAGCAATTCACTTATTTGTTGAATATTTACGTACGGACAATCAACAATCAATATTAACCGCTTATGTTGAACACCCTCTACTGTCAACCGCAAATGAATATTGGACTACACCGAAAAAAATGGTGGTATCTAAAATTCAGAATACTCCAGACTTATTAGCAAATGCTCATAAAGCAAGACAACATGGTTCACCGCAAGCAAAAACGGAAAATGAACGCTTGTTGGCTAAGATTTGGCAGGAGTTACTTGAAGTAACAAACATTGGTCGATTGGATAACTTTTTTGAACTAGGTGGCCATTCATTATTGATCATGCAAATGATCACTAAATTGCAACAGCAAGGCATTGAGTTAAGCGCGAGTGAAGTGTTTAAATTCCCCGTATTAAAAGACTTAGCATTAGTCATTAATACTGCATTAACAGCACCTGCAATAAACAATGAACCTGTTGAATGGATACCTTCAGGTGTTAATGCTATTAACCCAGAAATGTTACCTCTTACCGATATCTCACAACGCGATATTGACCTAATTGTTGAACATGTTTCTGGTGGCGTTAGCAATATTCAAGACATATATCCGCTTGCTCCATTACAACAGGGCATACTGTTCCATCATCGGATGACTCCTGAACAAGACCCTTACGTGATGCCTGCCTACCTTAAAATTAAGGGAACGGCGCAGTTTGAACAATTTATTAATGGCGTTAATTTGATTATTGCGCGTCATGATACGTTAAGAACCGCGATATTCTGGCGCGAACTTTCAGAGCCTGTTCAAGTGGTTTTACGCGCTGCGACTTTACCTCTCGAATGGGTGACGTTAGCACCTGGGCAAGACTTTTTAACTCAAATGCAGAGCCTTGATAATCAACAGCCGTTAACGATGAATCTTGAACAAGCACCTTTGCTCAGTATTAGCGTTGCGCATGATCAGGACAATGATGAATATGTGATCAGAATGCTTGATCACCATATTATTTCTGATCACGTTAGTATGGATATTGTACAAAAAGAATTAGCCATGATTTTTGCAGGCAACCAAGAGGCATTGCCAAAACCTGTTCAATACCGAGGTTTCATTGAACAATTATCTACGAATAATGGCACTGATAACATACACGCTAAAACATTCTTTAGCTCTCAACTTACTGGCTTTACGCAGCCAAGTATCCCCTATCCTACTAAGTTACAACGTAGTGTTGATAACAATGATAAAACGCTTAATAGTACTGTTATCGAAGAACGAGATATTTGGTTACCCAAACAACTAAGTCACGATATTCGTGAACAAGCAAAACAATTGAAACTTAATCCAGCGACACTATTTCATAGCGCATTTGCAATGGTGATTGGAGCTTGCAGTAATAAAGAAGATGTTGTTTTTGGTACTGTGATGTCAGGACGTTTACAAACGAATGCATCTGCAGCCAGTGTTGAACATATGATGGGGATGTTTATCAACACCTTGCCAATTCGTGTAAACCTTGCAGAAGTGGCTGCTTATGATTTTGTTAAGCAAACACAACAAGCATTGAATGCGTTAATTCCTTTTGAGCAAACACCACTCTCTGAAATTCAGCAATGCAGCGAGTTAAATGCTGAAAGTCAATTGTTTACAGCATTACTAAATTATCGTCATACTGCTAAAAAGATCACTGATGATGATGATCACTTAGCTGGACTTAAATTTATCGACCCTAAGGAGCGAACTAATTACCCATTTGCAATTTCAGTGGATGACTTTGGTGATGATTTCCTCATAAATGTACAGATAGAGCAAACCGCTGATAGCGATCGTGTTGATAGAGTAGCTAGTTATATGCAAACTGCGTTAACACAGTTACTTCACGCATTATCCGTTGCTACTTCATCTGGTGTTTCTGACAATAATGTTAATGACATCATGTCGTATTCTGTTGTGCCAGAAACAGAGCAGCAGGAACTACTTGATCTGAACTATAACGAGGTTGAGTTCCCAAGTGAGACCTGCATTTATCGTTTATTCGAAAAACAAGCATCTATGTCTAGCGCTGATACCGCCCTTATTTATGGTGAGCAGACAATAAGTTATCAAGCACTTGATGAGAAAACTAATCAACTTGCACACTACTTGATTGAACATGGTATCCAAGAAAACAGCTATGTTGCTTTATGCATGGAACGTTCGATCGATATGGTTATTGCCATTTGGGCCATCTTAAAAGCTGGTGGTGCTTATTTACCTATTGATGTTGACTTACCCCAGAATCGTATAGCAATCATTGTTGAAGACAGCAAAACTACGCTGGTGTTGACTCAACAACACTTAGTTAATCGTGTTGAACATTTATCTGCCGAACTCGATACAAGCTTAGTCACTTTAGACTCAGAAAAAATAAAAACTGTGCTGAATGAATATTCAGTAAGTCATATTTATCGAGCACAAGCACAATCCGCTTTATCTAGCGCGTATCTTATTTATACATCAGGCTCTACGGGTCAACCTAAAGGTGTTGTTTGTAGTCATCAAGGGCTAGTCAATCGTCTTGACTGGATGCAAAAAGAATATCACTTGCAACCAGGCGATCGTGTGTTGCAAAAAACACCTTATAATTTTGATGTTTCTGTTTGGGAATTCATTTGGCCATTAATGGTGGGGGCAACACTAGTTATAGCCAAACCTGAAGGCCATAAAGACCCGCGTTATTTAACTGAGATAATTGAAGAACAACACATCAGTCATTTGCATTTTGTACCTTCTATGCTGAGCGTTATGCTGAGTGAAGGAGATTGGGCTCGTTGTAACTCAATACAAAAAGTTTTCTGTAGTGGTGAGGCTTTAAGTCATGAATTACAAAGTACTTTCTTTAAGCAGCAAAAAATCCATGCATTAACTGCTCAGTTACATAACTTGTATGGACCTACTGAAGCATCAATTGATGTGAGTTATTGGCATTGCCAGCCTGGTATGAATTCAACCTTAAATGAAAAAATAGTTCCTATTGGTCAACCCATTCAAAATACTCAATTGTTAGTGTTAGATAAACATCAAAAGCTTACTCCTAAAGGCGTTGAAGGTGAATTGTATATTGGCGGTGTTGGTTTAGCTCAAGGTTACTTAAATCAAGTTAAACAAACTGAACAACAATTTATCCACCATCCGTTTAGAGAACATGCTGGCCGGAATGAAGGGGCGCAAAAAGCGAGATTATATCGAACTGGTGATGCTGTTCGATTACTTGATAACGATAATTTTGAATACATAGGTCGCTTAGATCATCAAGTCAAAATTAGAGGATTACGTATAGAACTTGGCGAAATTGAATTTGTACTTAATCAGCATCAAGACATTCGCTCTTCGCAAGTTGCTGTTAAGATGGATCAAAGAGGTGAATCTAATTTAGTCGCTTATATTGAGCTGAAAAATCAGTTAGGTAAGCCGTTAAACAAGCAGCTAGATGCTCCTTTAGCTGATCAATTAAACAGTGAAAAAACCAATGATTTTAAACGCTTACTTAACCAGCAATTACCCTCTTACATGGTACCTAAACATTTTCTTTATGTTGAACATTGGCCATTAAGTAAAAACGGAAAAATAAATAAAAAATCACTACCTGATCCTGAATATATCTCAGTAAGTGAAACTGTGATTGCGCCAAGTACACCAGAACAACAAACTTTGCTGAATATTTGGTCTGATCTTCTAGTGATCCCTCACGAAGACATCAGCATTGACAGTAATTTCTTTGAATTAGGCGGCCACTCAATTTTAGCGATGAAATTAGTGAGCGCCATTGAAAATGAATTTAACTTGTCACTTTCCCTAAATAGTCTATTTAGCTCACCGACTATCAATACTATTGCTCAACAAATAGAAGAAGCACATCAAACACAAGATGATGACGTGGATTTTATGGAGCAACTATTAAACGAATTCGAGGAACAAGAATAACCATGAAATCTTCACCGTTATTAGCCATTTCACAGCGACTTAACAATCTAGATGGCTCAAAACAAACAGCATTTAGAAAAAAACTAGCTGAACAAGGTATCAATAGTTGGCAATTACCCATTGTTGCTACTACACAAGATCAATATCCACTGTCTCTCGCCCAACAACGATTTTTAGTGGCAGAGAAAATGACAGAGAGGTCAATTTATAACTTATGCTCAGTCATTAAGTTTGATCTATCTTTAAATACACAGTCACTTGAAAGCGCAGTGAATCAACTAATTAATAGACACCAAGTGATGAAAACCTGCTTTCATCAAAATGCACATGGTCAATGGCATACAAGTGATGTTAAGCATGTGCAGCCTGTTACTTTAGTCCCAGAAAAACTAAATTTTTTGGATGAACAAGTATGGTTACATGAAGAGTTTGCTAAAGAGCAATCCTTTAAATTTGACTTAGAAAAAGATCAACCGTTTCGTATTCATGTGTTTAAAGCGGAAGCACATTATTATTTGTTTGTGACTATCCATCATGTTGCTTTTGATGCTTGGTCGTTTGAGGTATTCAATCAAGAACTAGCATTGCTTTATCTTGCTATTAGCAAAGGTGAAGAGATTGCATTACCTAACTTACCAATACAGTACAAAGATTATGCACAGTGGCAAAGTCAATGGCTTAACAGCGAGGACTTTGCTAAACAACAAGAATATTGGTCTCAACAGTTATTAGGTTTACCTGAGCCACTCGACCTTCCCTTTGATTTTAAGCGAAGTAAACATCGCAATTTCGAAGGAAAAGTTGAAACATTGCATTTAGATCATGAATTGAGCCTAAGTATTAGGCAAGCCATCAACAAACAAAGTTCTACATTATTTGTTTACCTACAAACAGCGTTTTCTTGGTTATTAGCTAAGCACAGCAGTCAGTTAGATTTTTGTTTCGGAAGCTCTGTTGCAAATCGTCAACGTCCAGAGTTAAGCACTATGGTTGGGCCTTTATTAAATACATTAGTGCTTCGTCATAGGATTAACCCTGACGACAATTTCAATCAAGCGTTAGACGGTTTTAAACTAACGGTATCAGATGCATTTGAACATCAAGATTACCCTTATGAATATTTGACAAAACTGGCCACAGAAAGTGAGCAGGAATACAACCAAAATGAACAGTTATTCCGTGTTATGTTTATTCATGTTGGTTTAGCAAATGATGAGCAAATACAGTTAGGTGACGCTAAAGGCGACGTTGTTACACCTGATCAAAATAATGCCCGCTTCGATCTCTCATTAAGAGTGATTGAGCATGATGACCAAACGATTTCATTGGACTTAGAATATAGTACAGAGCTTTTTCGTCCAGAGACAATTAGTCATTTACTTAGTGATTATCAACATATTATTTCATCAATATTATCTAAGCCTGAACTACCATTTTCAAAGCTAAGCTTAGTGAGTCCTTTAAGTGAGCTCAAAGGAGAAGAACTAGCGCAAACCCCTAGTACGATTGATGAAAAAATCATCAGTTATGCTGTAGGTGAACTTGGGAAACAAATTGCGTTATTTGAAGGTGCAGATGTTACAGGAAATGAAAACTCTGTTGATTATGCAACCTTAAATCAGCATGTTTCATTAATAGCTTTATGGTTAGAGTCGCACGGCATTAATTTAACTGAATCAACACAACCACGTATTGCAATTTTAATGTCACGTACGCCTTTGCAAGTTAAGTTAATGCTCGCAAGCTGGCGACTAGGTGCTGTTTGCGTGATGTTAGACCCTAAACAGCCTATAGACAGACTAAATGCTATTTGTGATGACGCAGAAGTTGAACTTGTGGTTAGTGATAAAGCCTATGGTCTTAATACGCCAAAAGAGGTGCAATTTGATGATGATTTCAAGCATAGTATTGATAATGTTACACAAATAAATGATCGTGATTTAACAATAAAATCAAAGAAAAATATTAATGCTTATATGCTGTACACGTCTGGTTCCACTGGCAAACCAAAGGGCATTGTTGTTAGCCACCAAGCGGTATCTCATTACGCTGCTGCTATTTCTCAACAATACCCTCAACCGTCAGGAAGTCGCTGGTTAACATTAGCAACTGTGGCAGCAGATTTAGGGTTAACTTCGGTCTTAGCCGCTTTGTATCAAGGTCAATGTTTATTATTGCCTAATGCTGAAACGATTAGTGACCCTAATGCTCTTTCGCAATTTTTACTCGAACATCCTGCAGATTGTTTGAAAATCACACCGTCGCACTTAAACGCATTACTTAGCGTAGAACAACCTATTTCTATGCTGCCTAAGCGCTGTTTGTTTTTAGGCGGCGAAGGGTTAAATAATGGTTTGTTCAAAAAAATTAAGCAAATTGAACCTGAATTAACTGTTGTTAATCATTACGGACCTAGTGAAAGTACGGTGGGCATTACTTCACATGAAGTAGATGTCGATTGGCAAAATACGCTAAGCAACGTTGCCCCACTGGGGAAGCCTTTACCAGGGAATATTATTACCCTTCGCAATAAACACGGTGAAATAGTACCACGTGGTGCGATGGGGGAATTGTGTGTATCTAGCTTACAGTTGGCTCAAGGGTATTGGAAAAACGCTGAACAAACTAACAAAGCATTTATTTCACCTGATCAAGACTTCAATCACAGTCCCGCCCTAGATAGTCACTCTTTAAACAGTAAAATAACCAACAATAACAGTTATTTATACTATCGTACTGGCGATCTCGCTAAGATTAACCATCTCGGCTATTTAGAGTTTATTGGCCGTGCAGACGATCAAGTTAAACGTAGAGGCTATAGAGTTGAACTCGATGAAATAAGCCATTGGTTAAGTAGTCAAGATGAAATAAATAATGCCATTGTCTTGATGGTTCCTTCGATAACTCAACAAAGTAATAATCAAAGAGTTAAACAAAACGATCAACAAGAAACAATAGAGCAATCAAGGGATCAATTAATTGCTTGGTTGAGCCTAACTGAAGGCCAAACTTCAAAACCTGCTAACGATAGTTTGAACAGGATAAAGACGAAAATGGCAAACTCGTTACCTGACTACATGTTGCCTGATTTGTGGCAAGTTATGGATGAGTTACCTTTAAATGATAATGGCAAAATTGATAGAAAAACTTTGCCAATGCCGACATTGGATGTTGATAGCAAAGACAAAGAAAAAAACCATTTAGATCTAACAAGTGAAGAACATACGCTTGCTCAAATATGGTGCGAGATACTCGGACTGGACGAAGTAAAAGCAAGTGACAGCTTTTTTGCTTTAGGTGGTGATTCAATCATGAGTTTGCAAATGATTGGTATGGCCATCGCTAGAGGAATGAAACTAACTCCTGGCCAAATAGCACAAAACCCACTGTTGAGTGATATGGCCGTTAAAGCTGCATTACTGCCCAGTTTTGAGCGCCGTGTTGTGCCTAATAGCGAACAAGAAGTTGATCAGCAAAATAACAAGAATAGTCAAGACAGCGGAGATACTCAAAATAACCTAGCAACGGCTCAAGTTATTGCTGATGTTTTCAGCAAAGTGTTATCCAGAGAAAGTATTTCAGTAAACGATAACTTTTTTGCACTTGGTGGCGATTCAATATTAACCCTGCAGTTTATCGCATTAGCTAAACTGCAAGGCTTGTTGATTTCACCAAAGTTATTCTTAGACAATCCTATTCCACTATTACTTGCTAATGCTCTTGCTAACGGACTTGAAAATTCATCAAATATTGAGAATACCGACAAAACATTAGAGCAAGTAAGTACGGATGGCTTTATCGTTGAATCTAATATTTCAAAAGTAAATACCGGTTTAGCACACACATTATCAACTGCTCAGCAACGTATTTGGTTTATACAACAACTTGATCCAACGAGTACAGCTTATAATTTACCTGCTGCTGTTCATGTTACTGGCCATATCGACACTGATAAATTATTAATGGCTGCTAAGGCATTAGTTGAAAAACATTTGATGCTCCGTGTTAAATATACCCAAGAAAAAAAATCAGGAATGGCAGTACAGCAAGTTATTGAAAGCTATCAGCCATTATCTGTTCATTCAGCTACCAGTTTTGAGTTAGCGAGTGAAAAAGCTCATAAGTTAACTGAACATCATTTTGATTTATCAACGGGTCATGTATTAGCACTTGATTTAGTTCCTTGTACAAACAGTACGGAGCAATCTACTAATGAAAGCTGGATATTAGTGTTTAATATCCATCACATTGCTACAGACGGTTGGTCAATGGGCTTGTTGATTCAAGACTTGCTCCATTTATACCAATCAAACTGTGACTCTAGTGACTTAGCTAATTTTTCTGAAAATTTAGCTCAAGACTTAAATTATTTAGACTGGAGCTTCTATCAGTCAAAGCTGCAATTAAATAAGAAAACGAGTAATTATTGGTTAAACCGTTTAACTGACATGCCTCATCAGCTTGATTTTAGTTTTGACCATCCACTACCGAATAAACAAAGTTATCTCGGTGGCACCTATGAAAGTATGCTATCAGAAAGTACGGTTACAAAAGTTGATGATTACGCGAAAGCATTAGGCACAACACCATTTACCTTATTATTGGCTGGTTTTCAATTATTGCTTTGGCGTTACAGTGGCCAAGAAGACTTTGCTATTGGCATCCCCGTTAGTGGCCGTGACGATGCTCGCACACAGAATATGGTAGGTGTATTTATCAATACTATGGTTAACAGAGCCTTAATTTCTCCTCAATTGCCAACAGAGCAATGGTTAACTCAACAGATTAAAGCAACTCAAGATGACCTAAATCATCAAGAAATGCAGCTAGAAACCTTATTAAATCTTTTGAATCCAGAGCGAAACTTAGCTAGGCCGCCAGTTTTTCAAGTGGTATTTAATTATCAAAATGATCAACAAGGAAATCGCACTGTTTCATTGCCTGATGTAAGTTTTAGTTCAATAGAGCACGACGAAGTACACACAAAGTTTGAATTAAGCTTCAACTTACTCAAACGTGATGGGCTATCGCTGCAAATTGAATACAACAAAGCATTACTCGAGCATTCAACCATTAAGCAGTTGTTTAATGATTATTTGTCCATTCTAAATTGGTTACCAGAAGCTAAACAAACACCGTTATCCTCGTTAGTTGTTGAATCTTCAAATAATGCGCTAGCACTTGCAAACAGCCCTATTTCGAAAGATTTAACGATAACGAATGAAAATTTGGCAATGCCAACATCAGATGCTAATGACTTTATCACTCGATTTGAATGCCAAGCGAGAACGAAACCCGACAGTATCGCGGTTATAGATCAACAAGGCTCGTATTGCTATAACGAAATAAATGACCGAGCAAATCAATTAGCTCACTGGATACGTGAACAAGGCGTAGCTGAAGGTGAGCTTGTAGCTTTTAGTTTGCCACGCAACAATCGGATGTTAGTGACTTTGTTAGCAATTCAAAAAGCTGGTGCTGCTTATTTACCGCTTGACCATAAGCAGCCCGTGGCTCGATTAACGTATATCATTGAACATGCTAAACCAATAATGGTAATAGTTGATGCAACGACTTCTGCTGCAATGGTTAGCAGTAAAAGTGATCATGTTTGTCTATCAAATTTGACAGAATTAGATGAAGTATTGTTGAGTAAACCAAAAGTTAATTTGAGTTTAGCTATTCAGCCGACTCAATTGGCCTATACCTTATATACTTCAGGCTCTACAGGAAAACCGAAAGGTGTGGAAATTGAGCGTGGTAACTTTGCGTTATTTTTACAAGCAATTGAATCAATTGTTCCTGAGTTTACCCGTATTTTAGCGTTAACCACTATTACCTTTGATATTGCTGGCCTAGAGTTATGCTTGCCATTAGTAACAGGAAGTTGTGTGGTTATTGCCAATGAAGATCAACAAAAAGACAATGTACAATTAGCTGAACTGATTCAAACCTTTAATGTTGATCTTGTTCAGGCAACTCCTGCCACTTGGGAAATGTTATCCGCTATTGTTGATGCTCATGCCTGCGATAATAGTGTGCTGAAAAATACACATGCAATTTGTGGAGGTGAAGCATTAACTCTTCAGCTTGCTGAACGATTAGCTCAACATTGTAAATCAGTGCTTAATGTTTATGGACCAACAGAAGCGACAGTTTGGTCATCGTATTACCCTATTACCAATGAGAACAAATCATTTAACGTACCTATTGGTCGAGCATTACCAAATAATACTTTATATGTGTTAGATAAACAGCTGTCTTTAGTACCATTTGGTGTTATTGGTGAGTTGTACATTGCGGGTAGTATTTTAGCTAGAGGCTATAGAAATGCTGAGCAATTAACCGCTCAAGCCTTTATAGAGCACCCAAAATACGGCCGTTTATACAAAACAGGCGATCAAGTTAAATGGTTACAGTCACAACAGCTTATGTTTGTTGGCCGTGTTGATTTTCAATTAAAACATCGTGGTTATCGGATAGAACCGGGCGAAATTGAAGCGGCATTATCAACTCACCCAGAAGTATCTCAAGCGGTAGTGACTATGCAAAAACAAATGTTAGTTGCTCATGTTGTTATGAATGAGCAAGGTAATATTGTTCAAGCTATGACTAATGAGGGATCTGGAACAGAGCTTGATGAGGAGTCCAATCAAGAAGCGATGGCACAAAATAACAAAAGATTGCATGAACACCTAAACAGTTTTCTTCCAGATTATATGGTGCCACACCATTTTCAATATTTAGCTACTCTACCGTTAAACACTAATGGCAAAGTAGACAGAACTAAGTTGACGTTTGAGCTCAATAAACCTTCTAGTTTAAAACAGTTGGCATCATTAACAGAGCAAGAAAGTTTGCTGGCTGAAATATGGTGTGACTTACTTGGTCTTGAACATGTTAATAAAGATGATAATTTCTTTTTACTTGGTGGTCACTCTTTGCTTGCGACTCAACTTCGCGCGAGGCTTAACGAGTCAAGCATGAACATTCCATTAAAAAGTTTATTTGAAGCACCAGTATTGTCTGAACAAGCGAAATTATTGACTGAAACCAAATATAAAATGATTCCATTATTAAGTGAATTATCTGAGGTTCCAAAGCTTGTGCCATTATCTGATGCGCAAAAGCGCTTATGGTTTATGCAGCAGTTAGATCTAGAGAATACCAGTTTTAATATGCAAATTGCCGTAGAAATAACAGGACAATTAAAAGCTGAGGTACTCAAAAAAGCGATAAAAGATGTTACTGCAAAACAGCCTATTTTACAGACTGTATATATAGAAAATGATGGTGAGCCTGTTCAGTCATATCAACCTACATTGAATGTACCGTTTTTAGAAAAACGGTTTGAACAAGGTGTTAGCAAAGATGTCATTGAGTCTCAACTAGCAAATGCTGCCAGTTATTCATTCAATTTAGAGGCTGAATCTCCTTTGCGTTTGAACTTATATCAATTGTCTGATGACCGGTTCATTTTTCAATTAGTACAACATCATATCGCATCTGATGCGTGGTCAATGACCTTGTTATTAGATCTTATTGTTGAAGCTTATCAACAGGTATCAAATAATGTCGTAGCAGAAAATACGCTATTATCGTCCTTAAACACGAGGATTAAGCCAAGTTATTTAGATTACGCTCACTGGCAAAATACACCAGAGATTACTGTTCAACAAAGTTCTTCTCTTAACTTTTGGCGTCAGTCTTTAGCAGGCGTACCTACAGTACTTGAATTGCCGAGCGATAGACAAAGGTTGAGTAAAAATGAACAACAAGGTGATGTTGTTCATGTGGTGGTACCTAAAGGATTACATCAATCACTGAATAAACTTGCCCAGAACAATAAAACGTCATTATTTATGTTATTGCTGAGTGTTTATGGTGTCTTAATACATCAACATACAAAGCGCCAAGACATGGTTATTGGTGCTGACGTTGCAAATAGAGAGCATCACCAAACACAAGATATGCTTGGCTTTTTTGTTAACTTGTTACCGTTAAGGTTACAGCCAAAGGCAACGTTAAGATTTAGTGACTTTTTGCAACAAGTAAAATTACATTGTTTAAACAGTTTTGATCACCAGTCTGTTCCGTTTGAACAAATAGTAGAAGCGGTAAACCCTGAGCGTATTTCAGGTATGCACCCTCTTATTCAAATCTTATTTGTAATGCAAAACACGCCTGATACACAGCTAAATGAAAGTGAACTCAGTATTTCACCTATTGAAACCAAACAACATCATGCCAAGTTTGATTGTGCACTTTTTGCTAATACGGACAAGAGATCAGGAGAACTCCTTTTAAACTGGGTGTTTAACTGCCAATTGTTTAATCGAGAAACTATTGAAAGTTTAAGCCAATCCTATTTCAATTTACTCGAGAAAATTGTCAATCAACCAAGCGCACCTATTAATAATTTATTTGCTAATGATCGTAATCAAAAGGAATCTATTCAATCCATGGCACCTACAACCTCCCCCAAAAGAAAAGCGAGTAGCCTTAATAAATTAAGTAAGTTGAGTAAGTTAAAGAAAACAAAACCGTTAGAAACGCTTGTTGAAATTAAACCACTGACACAAGAGCGCCCATTTCCATTACTTGTAGAATGCAAAAGTAAATCCTTAGACCCCTTAACTTGGGCTCGTCAAAATCAACAGCAAATCATGACATGGTTAGAAACCCATGCAGGTATTGTATTTAGAGGGTTCAATTTACCTACGGCGCTTGAGTTTGAACAATTTTGCTTAGCTATTTATCCAGAGCTTTACGCACAATATGGCGATTTACCTAAAAACGAAATAGGCAGCAAGATATATAAATCGACTCCTTACCCTAATGATCAAATGATCATGTTTCATAATGAAAGCTCTCATCAACATCAGTGGCCACGACGTCAATGGTTTTATTGCAGTGAAAGTGCTGCTAAAGGTGGTGCAACACCCATTGTTGATTGTCGTGAAATGTACTTGCGATTACCTGAAACTATTCGAACTAAATTAGAACAGAAGCAATTGTGCTATGTCAGAAACTTTTCAAATTTAGATGTAAGTTGGCAGCATTTCTTCAAAACTGAAGAAAATAGTGACGTTGAAAAAATCTGTCAAGAAAGCGGTATTGACTATACTTGGTACGGTGAAGACAATTTAAGAATTAGTCAGGTGTGCCCTGCAATAATTACACATCCGTTGACTCAAGAGAAAAGCTTCTTTAACCAAATTCAGCTTCATCACTACAGTTTCTTAGAGCAAGACGTAAAACACCACTTTCTTGAAGTATGTCAACAAGATGAGCTCCCTCGTAATGTTTTTTATGGTGATTTATCGCCATTAGAACAAGAGGTTATTGATATCATAAGCGAACTATATGAAACCTGTGCTGTACGATTTGATTGGCAAGCAGGTGATGTCGTTATGCTGGATAATATGTTGGCGGCACATGCACGAGATCCATTTGAAGGAAAGCGTAAAATTGCCGTCGCGATGGGAGATATTTATCAACCTGCCCCAAATAAAGACAATAGTGAACTTTGTACCCCTATCGCTGCACGGGCTGATAATTCACTAATAAATAATTCACAAATGCATAATGAAAAATCAAGTCATTCGATAATCAATAAGCAGCAATCGATTAAAAGCAAGGAAGCAATATAATGAATAAGTGGCAGAATACAGAGCTAGATTTAGGTTATCCATTGTCTCGCCAACAACTTCTTTTAGCTACAGAAGATAGAAGCAAATTGAGATCATTTTGGTTTGAGTTACCTCTTAACCAAAACGTTGAAACTATAAAACAGACATTATTATCTCTGATGCATTCACATCAGGCATTAACAACATATTTTGCTAAGCCCGCAGGGTTTGATGTAATCAGACAACAAGTTCAATCACCACGACTAATTGTAGAAGAGCAACAGCATTCACTGGAAACTGACTTAACAGTAAAGCAAAAACAAGAATTTGAGTTGTTAGCTCATCGACAGTTTGATCTAGATATGCCACACCTACTTGTTTGGTGCTGGCAAACCAAGCATGCACTGATATTACAACTGATTGCCCCTGCATTAATGCTGGATCATTACAGCGCTTACAATGTATATACTCAATTATTAAAGGGTAATAAATGTATTGCTGTAACAGCAAACCAAGAAGAAGATGAAACCATGCAGTATCCAGAATATTTAACCTGGATAAATGAACTACAAGATGACGAAGATGCTGATAATGCGAAGCAGTTTTGGCAAGATTTGTCTTTAGACGGTATGGGAAATGTACGCCTGACTGAGCAAAATCAAATGAGTCAGACTTCGTCAGTTAATAGTGCCATAAACCATGAACATGTCTTTATAGATATACCAAAAGTAATACAAAATAAGTTAACAGAACTATCAGTATCCTTGAACTGTTCGAGTAAGGATATTGTCGTTAATGTTTGGGTTGTTTTACTCAGTAAGCTTTCTTTAAATGATGAGTTTAAATTAGATTATTTTCATGATTGTCGTCATGACTATGAAGAATTTGAGAATGCGCTGGGCTGTTTTACTCAACCTCTACCAATACCTTTTTATCATATATTCAATACTGATTTAGCCGGCGCATGCCAAGGCTTCGCACAACTTTTCGAAGAGATTAAAGAAAATCAGGAATACATCGCCTCACTTGGCGAAATGGCAAACGTTTATTGCAATGCTGGTTATGTATGGCGCAAACAAAACAAACTTAGTGACATGTACTGCACTTCTGCTGTCGGTGATAACGAACTGTTGCTTGAATATTTAGAAGTAGAGCAAGGTAATGGACAATTTACCTTATCTTATTCAAGTAATCGATATCAACAGCAAGCGATGAAACGTGCATTGGAACATTTTTATAATTTATTAATCACCATGCTTGATGCTCCACAAAATAAGGTTTCTACGTTAAATCCATTATTATCGGATGAACAATCAGGCAGCTTTATTGCACAAAGTGCTCACTTATCACTTGCTGCAAACCAGCATCAAGATACTAATATTGTTGATTTATTTAAACAACAAGCTAAAGCATTTCCGAATAACATTGCCATTAAATCAAGTAACGACACGATAACTTACCAAGCACTTGATCGCTTAACAGATAAGTATGCGAGCGCTTTTCAAGCAATGGGAGCAAAACCAGACACTATTATTGCATTGTGCTTGCCAAGAACAATGGAATGTTTAGTGAGCTTGTTGTCAGTATTAAAATCTGGAGCTGCATATTTACCTCTTGATCCCGAGCAACCTAAAGCAAGGTTACAACAAATTATTGATGACGCTAATCCAATCATATTAATCACTGAGTTAACTAACTTAGCAGCTAATCAGTGTTGTTCTTTAGGACAATTGGATGATGAGAAAATGTATTATTCACTAACATCACAAGATATTAAGCCTGATCACCTTGCCTATGTTCTATATACATCAGGGTCAACGGGAGTACCTAAAGGTGTTCAAGTTGAACATCAACAAATCGCACATTACATTCAAGCGGTTATCGAACAACTCGCTTTACCTAAAGAAAGTCATTACGGGCAAATATCCTCTTTAATGGCTGACTTAGGCAATACCATGCTATTTCCTGCCTGGTTAACTGGGAGCTGCATACATTTACTTGATAAAAGTGAAGCAAATGATGGCAATGAACTAGCAAAGTATATTCATGCTTCACCATTAGATTGCCTTAAAATTGTTCCTTCTCATTTAGAAGCATTATTGGCGAGTGGTCAGGATGTTTTACCTAGCAAAATTTTAGTGTTAGGTGGTGAAAAAATACAGCCTAGTTTGATTAAGTTATTAAACGCCTTATCCCCTAACTGTAAAATATTCAATCATTATGGTCCTACTGAAACGACAGTAGGTATCATGATTGGTGAAGTTGATTTAGATACTGGAAGCAGCACTTTATCAGCGACTATTGGTGGTAATCAGGTATTAATACTTGATCAAAATAACAAGCCCGTTATCAGTGGGCAATGCGGCGAACTATACGTTACAGGCCCTAATGTGACTCGTGGTTATTTAAATGATGTTGAACGCACCAATGAAGTATATCTTCATATTATGAACCCATTTCTAACGAACAATACGATGCGATGTTATAAAACAGGTGATCTCGCATTAAGCCATGCTGACGGTAGTGTCAGTATTTTAGGGCGAAACGATCAACAAATAAAAATTAGAGGCTTTCGATTAGATCTGAATGAAATTCAACAATTGTTATTAAGTCATAAGGATATTACCCAGGCAAATTTACAAACATTAGGCGAAGGTGAAAATAAACAATTAGTAGCCTTTGTTGTTTTAGTCAAAGAAGCTGAGCTTGACCAAAAAGTGATGTTAAATTACTTAGGACAACATTTACCTAATTACATGGTGCCAACCCATGTATTTTCTGTAAAACAGTTCCCGTTAAATAAGAATGGAAAGATAGACAGCCATCAGTTATTGGCTTTAGCTGAGCAGCAGCAACAGCAAGTCGTTGTTGAACCGAGTAATGAGCTTGAGTGTCAATTGTTGGCCATTTGGCAAGATGTGTTAAAGCTAAACAAAATATGCATTACAGCTGATTTTTTTGCAATTGGTGGTCATTCTCTCGCAGCCATTAAAGTTGTTGCAAACGCACGTAAACTATTGGCTATTGAGCTACCAACAGATTTGTTATTCCACTATAAATCTATCGCCGATATTGCGCACTACATTACAATCCAACATCAAATGTCTGGTTTACCCCCATTAGATTCACCACGCCTAGTTTGCTTGAATGAAAAAGCTAAAACCAATGAAATTAGTAGCAATGAACCTTGCCTGATATTAATGCACTCTCATGCAGGCCATTTTAATTATCATCGCAATTTGATAAATAATATTGGTAATGATCAGGCCTTGTTCGGACTGACACCAAATACAGAATTATTATTTGAAAATGAACACCCACAAATTGATTTCATTTGCGATGATTATATTGAACAGTTGTTACCTTTAAAGAACCAACCATTAACCTTGGTTGGTTGGAGCTTAGGCGCTAAGCAAATGATGCTAATGGTTAAACGTATGCAGTCACTGGGCTTTAAGGTGACCAGTTTAGCCTTGATTGATTTCGATCCTGCTCAACAATTAATGCTAGACGATTCTGCACAACAATTATTGAGTGACTTCGATGATTATTTAGCAATCGAAAACCTTAAACTCTCTTCAGAGCAAATAGCTCAATTAACGACTGAACTTAACGGCAGTTATGAAGATGCAATGGACGCGCTATTGTCTCATCCTGATGTTAATTCGTTAATTGGCCCAAATGTTGATATTAAAGATTTAAAACAACGTTTTATGATGCGTTGGAAAATTAAACATATGCTTTATAACACAGCAATGCCAACTATCGATTTGCCTGTATGGTTATGGTACGGCACTGGACATAAGTCATCTCCAGATATTTGGCAGCAGTTTAGTTCGTTGCCATTACAAAACTGGTATCTAAATGCCGATCATTACGACATTTTGAATCAAACTGAATTAAGTGAACAACTCATACAAAATATTTCGAAAACTAACGCATTGGTGACCTGTTAATGACTATTACAAAACATTTATTAAAAGAAGCAAAATCAAGCATGATGCTTGCGATGTTCGCAAGTGCTATAAGTGCAGTTGCAGGTATTTCAATTATTGCTGGCATTAACTATGTTGTTGAAAACGGACTACCAGAAATAACGACAGCCATCGCAGTATATTCAGGGTTGCTGGTAATTTTATTAGCAAGCAGCATTTGGTCTCAAGTGCTATTGGTTAATATTGGCTACAACATGGTATTTAGATTACGAAAAACCTTAGTTAATCGAATTTTAAATACATCAATTGAACATCAAGAACAGCTAGGTAGTACAGATATTTACAATGTTCTAACTAAAGATGTCACTACAGTATCTAATGCGACAAGACAATTGCCCATTGCTATCTATAACAGCCTACTAGTGATTGCTGGTTTGGTCTATTTACTCTGGTTATCGCCAATGTTATTTTGTTTTGTTTGTGTGGTTGTAGCGTTAGGTGTTTGGACTGATTCATTACTAACGAAAAAGCTCCAGCAAATGTTAACTAGAGTACGCACATTAGAAGATACTCTATTTCATCACTATCAAGCGGTTGTTGAAGGAAGAAATGAACTTGCGTTAAATCAAAAGCGTCGCCAAGTCTTGTTTGATGAACAGTTTTTACCTACAGCAGAAGCATCGAAAAAAGAGGCGTCGAACGCAGAAATGTTATGGGCAATAAATTTAAATTGGACTACGTTGTTAGTGTTTTGCTTGATTGGCGTTATTTTCTTTTTAGGTTTAACAACGGAAGGTATAAGCAGAGAAACTGTTATTGGCTATACATTAGCCGTTATGTTTTTACGGACCCCTTTGTCTATGATTTTAGATAGCATCCCTTCTGTTGTAAAAGGTAACGTTGCATTGCAAGCAATTAGACGTCTTGCGCTGAATGAAGATGAAACTGAACATGTTTCTTGTGAACAAAAACTAATACCATTTAATTCGCTGTCGTTAGTAGATACTCAATACCAATATCCTGAACAAAATGGAGAAGCCGGTTTTGTGCTAGGGCCGGTGAATTTTAAAGTAGAAAAAGGAGAGTTAGTATTTTTAGTGGGTGGTAATGGAAGCGGAAAATCGACCCTAGCAAAGATATTAACCGGGTTGTACTCACCTACTTCAGGCGATGTATTACTTAATGAAGCAAAAATCATATCTGATAATGCTGACCATTTACGCAGCTGTTTTTCTGCCATATTTCCAAACTTCTTTTTGTTTAGTGATGTTGTCGATGACGAAGGCAGCAGCCTTGATGACGAAAAAATATCTTATTACTTAAAACGGCTCGCGATAAATAATAAGGTTTCCGTAACACAGGGAAATCTATCGACAACGTCACTTTCACAAGGTCAACGTAAAAGGCTCGCGTTAGTTTTACTTTATATGGAAAATCGCCAAGTACTCCTTCTTGATGAGTGGGCAGCAGATCAGGACCCTACTTTTAGAGAAGTATTTTACCGTGAATTATTACCTGAACTACAAAAAGCAGGAAAAACAATCATCGCAATCAGTCATGATGATCATTATTTTGATGTCGCGGATCGAATTTATAAACTAGATTGTGGTCAACTGAATTTGATGGATACTAAGCAAGAACCAATACACGCTATTATATAGCCATTCTCAATTAATCGTAGAGCTCCGATTAGATCATATACATCATTTTGAAAAGTTGAGATGTAAGATCTAATCGGAACTAATACACATTAAGTGTTATTTTCATCTTAATTAGCATCATTTAAACCCACTTTTACCCTAAATAGCTGATCGGTTGAGGTAATATCTAATGACCAATGGCATTGTTGGCTGATTTTTTCAGCCAAGAACAGCCCTAAGCCATAGCCGTAACTTAGTTCAGTTGCCTCGTCACTTATTGCGGTTATAGCATTTTCGGCAATACGGTTTTCTACCATCAAAGCTTTATTTTTCAGTACTAATTTAATATTGCCGTCAGCCGTGTATTGGCATGCATTACGTAACAGGTTATTAATTAAAATATTTGCCAATTCATATTGGCCGTACAAACGCATATGCTCGTCCATCTCAATAACAAATTGAATATTTTTTCTTGAAAATTGCTGCTGACAACTCGTTACTGCTTGCTCTATCAGCTCATCCAATAAAAATACCTTGTTGGCTATTTGATGCTGGCCATCAATATTTTCAGAAACAACGCTTGAGCTTTGCTCACTTCGCCAAAGTTGCAATAAGGTCTGGGTTAACTGTTTCATTTTAAGGTGAGCATTGTTGAGCTTTAGTAATTTACCTTTATCTGTGGCGTTAATATTTTCACTTTTATTTAATAAGGTTAACGCCGCAGAAATGATGGCAATAGGTGTTCTCAGCTCATGGCTTAAACTGCTCAAAAAATGTTTTTCGCGTATTAACAAAGCTTGTTCACTGTGCTGCAATTCGTGTTGCGCCAATAAACTTGCTTGTAAACTGGTTGCACTATTGACTAGTTCTTCAAATTGAATGGTTTCAGGTAATGTGTGCTGTTGTAACTGCGTATAATCAAATTGGCTCATGGTGCTGATGTAATGATAAAAATCAGACATTTGCCGAGTAATGCTTTTATTGGTATGCAAACTATAGAAGATCACGAATGCCAAACATAACGCGACTAGCAGGATAAAACTATTCAGCCAAGCTTGATAAAACATGGCTTCGCGTTGTTGATCAAATATATGTACCACAAAGAAAATTTCATTTTTTGCGTCTGAAAAATAAGGCAAAATATAAATAACATTCTGTTCTAATTGGTAAACCTTAGTTTCATTGAGTAATTCGTTGGGTAATTCGTTAGGTTCTAATTTGTTAGGCAATAGTTCATTGGCCAAAACTGGCTCGTTCTTTATGCCATTAAGCTGATTTTCAGCGATGCCAAGTAGCTGTTTATATGCTTGTGGTAAACGACTAGTTCCCCAGTAATACTCTTTTATGCCAGCATCAAATTCCATAATTTGGTTGCTAACGGCATAATGTTCACTCAACACTTGCGCATCATATTGCATGTAATAATCAGTGGTATCGTCCATGGCACTGTGGCGCATAAAAAGCACAACCGATACAAATATAGCGATTAACGTGACTAAAATAGCTAAATATCGTTGATTTAAAAAACGATGTAGTGATTTTATAGTGTGACTATTATTAAATTCCACCTAACTACCCTTCTCACTTTGCAATTATTTATCTGTGATTTCTTAACGCGATACCGGCGCCTCTAATGGTGTGAATTAATGGCGTTTCTTGGTCGTTATCAATTAAACTTCTTAGCCTAAAAATTAAGGTTTTAAACATATCTTTACTGGGTTCTTGATCAGGCCACATTTCACTTTCTATGGTAATTTTATCAACGATATTAGGGCTATGTTTGGCCAGTAAGGTTAATAATTGCCATTGTGTTGGTGACATCGCTATTGCTTTATCAGCACGTACTACACTGTGCTGTTGATAATTTATCGTCAAGTTGTCTAATTCAAAGTTGGTATTGGTTGAAGCTTTTGCACCACGTGCAGCAAGTACTTGAATTCGTGCCGCAAGTTCTTCTAATTCAAAGGGTTTAGTTAAGTAGTCATCTGCGCCTAAGCTAAAACCCGTGAGTTTATCCGCTAAGCTATCGCGTGCGGTAAGAAAAAGGATCGGTGTTGTAATGCCTGATGCCCTTAGTTTTTCACAAACCGCAAAGCCATCTAATCTTGGCATCGTTACATCGAGTACTATCATCTGGTATTGATTTTTGTCCAATAAACTTAAGGCATTAATGCCATCAAATGCGTAATCACATTCAATATCAACAGTGGCTAAAAAATCTATGGTTAATTCTGCGAGATCTGCCTCGTCTTCAACTAAGAGAATTAGCATTGGATGACTGCTTGTAAAGCACTAAGGTGCATTTTCTTCATTCCGCTTCAATATTGCAATGGCGACTAAGTATCCTAAGGTTAACACATGACAACAGCTGGCTTGTTACCTTTTGGTTACCTTCTATCGAGTAGACTTGTTCACCGTAAACTAACACGTAAGCACATAAAAGTGCTCAGAATAGACGCTGTGGAGAAAACCTATGAATATGTTTTTAGCAAATAAAAAGTCAATAATGACTTCCCTAGTAATAGTGAATTTATTACTTATCGGCTGCGGGAGTTCTAATGGCAATGCTGCTAATAATGCCCTTGAGCCAATCGTGCCAAAAAATACTGTTATAGCAACACAAGTGTTCAAAAATGGTCAAATGTATACGGTAAATGAACAGCAAGAATGGGCTGATGCCGTCGCCATTAAAGACAATAAAATTATATTTGTTGGCAGCAATGCCGATGTTGAAAGCTATGTTGATTTAACAACAAAAGTGACTGACTTGTCCGGTAAAATGATGATGCCGGGATTTCACGATGTGCATATGCATCCCATTGAGTCGCCGTCTGAAAATACCCATTTTGCCATTAGTGCAGAAGTAACAAACCCTGAACACTATATCGATGAAATAATCGCGGCATCGACAGCTAACCCGGGATCAGGTTGGTTAATTGGCTTTGGCCATTCTATCTTCACCATGCTAGAGGCTGACCGCTCGCCAATAGATATTCTTGATGAAGCGGTACCTGATCGCCCTGTTATTATCATGGACCATACCTCTCATTCTATGTGGGTAAACTCAGCTGCACTTGAAGTCGCGGGTTTTACTAAAGATACGCCTCATCCAACGGGAGGTAGAATTTTACGTGATGAATTTACCGATGAACTGAACGGTATTTTAATTGATAACGCGGGCAACATTGTGATGGATATTGCGCTAGCGCCAACAACAGCAAGCTTGCAAACAGACTACAATGGGCTTGTTGAATATACCCTACCGCAGCTTGCTAAACATGGCATTACTTCTATCAGTGATGCCCGAAGTTTTTGGCAACGAGATGATCATACGACTTGGTTAAAGGCAGAGCGAAATGACGTAATAACCGCACGTGTTGCTGTAGGTTTATGGGCATATCCTAGTGCTAATGATGACGAACAACTGGCTGATTTGAAAGCGCTTTATAGTAATAATTCAGACAGCTACCTTAAATTCAACCAAATTAAACTATATTCTGACGGCATAGTCGTCAACGCAACTTCAGCTATGTTATCGGCATATAATATCAATTTAATAGGCATTCCAGAAAACAAGGGGCTTAATTATTTTAGCCAAGCGCGTATTGAAAAATATATTGCCGCCTTAGCGCCGACCGGATTTGATTTTCATATGCACGCTATTGGTGATCGCGGTATTAGAGAAGCGTTAAACGCGGTTGAAAATGCAGGTAGTGCAAATGAACGTCATCGAATTACTCATGTGGAAATTGTAGACCCCGCAGATATTCCACGACTTGCAGCGCTAAATGTTACTGCAGATGCGCAAGTAGCGGGTGATTTTACGAATCCTGAACACTGGCAAGAAAATAATGAATTAATCGGTGCGGTAAGATCTGACAATGCAGTACCGATCAAGTCATTAGATGCTGCAGGTGCACGAGTAACCTTAAGCAGTGATTGGAATGTAAGCCCGTTTAATCCATTTATCGGCTTACAAAATGCTGTAACACGTGCACCACAAGAGTTGACCTTATCCAAAGCAATCAAGGCATACACGCTTAATAGTGCTTACGTAATGAGACAAGAAGATAAGGTGGGTAGCATCGAAGTGGGTAAGCTTGCAGATTTGGTAGTGTTAGATAGAAACTTATTTGATATAGCAGAAAATTCAATTAATCAAACTAAGGTTATGATGACAGTGTTTGACGGTGAAATTATTTACCAGCGCTAAAGTGTCGCAGAACAAAAATAGTAAAAGACCGATACAGTTATTATTTTGTATTGGTCTTTTACTATTTACACAAATATTTCTGTATTGGATATGGATGAGACAATAGATTATTAATTTAAACACATTACAACAATGAGTAATGGCTTAGATTTTAAACAGGCTTTTTCGCCAACATAGTAGCAAACTGTAATTTAGCTCCATTGTGCATAGTGCCAACACCTTCGTTGTACTTGATCATTTCCCAGCCTTTATAAGCTTCAGACAGCTGCCCTGCTTTTAGTGTAAATGGGAATGGCGCTGGGCATGGGTGTTCGTCAGTATTCATGGCGCAAACAATGAGGTTATAACCGCCTGCTGCAGTCGATTTTTGCATATCGGCAATAACCGCATCAACACGAGTTGGCTCGATAAACATTAAAGTAACAGTACAAGAAATAAAGCTGTAGTGCTCACCAAGGCTGGCATTGTTAATGTCGTAAACTTGCGCTTTAACATTGTCAAAACCTTGTTCATCAATAATGCTTTGCAGCATATTAATAGCGCCGGGATTAGCGTCTATAGCGGTAACGTTAAATCCGTGTTGGCCTAGGTATACTACATTGCGCCCGCTTGAACAGCCCATATCCAAGGTGTCGCAAGGTTCAATAACATTACACGCTTCTACAACTTCACTGTGCGCAGGATTTAAGCCGTAACGGCTATTTAGATCAACTATCATGGTATCTACTTTGGTTTTGAGATGTGGGTGACCATCTTACTACTAACTTATTTGTGCTACTTGACCCAAATCAACAACACTTGTAATTGAAATTATCTCGATAAATATAGCAATTTTACCCAACTGAATGGCAGTATTGTCGCAGATACAATAAAGGCCTCAAATGTGAGACCTTTATTGGTGCTATAGCAAGTTATAAAAATTAACGTGGAGCAATTACCAATGGTTCAAATGTGGTGGTAGCGTTTCCACCGGCACCAGAGTGGTTATTGTATGTGCGACCTTCAAGTAAAGTATAATAAACATCAATATAGTCGTCATCATTAGTAAACCAATCATCCGGCATAGCACTAATAATACCATTAGTTATCTGTGGAATAACTGCAAATCCTTGCACTGCTGGGTCGGGAATAAGACGCATGATAGCTGTCGCCGCTTCCAGTAACGCTGATGCTAACGTTTTATAATTTGTGCCGTCATCATGTTCCATTAAAATCATGTCTGCAGCAGCCCAACGATAACGTTCCCAATGAATAACGACCTGATTAGGTGAATATGTCGTGCCGTCGTCATTTAAATAAGGCATTTCCACAATATCTAATGTAGGTTCATCTCTTGACGGATTGATACCAGTAACTATGCCATAAATCTCAGCATCGCCTGAAATCCAAGGTTCTTCATCATCATTTAAATGAATTGTTTTGATCACTGTAGTTGAAATACTGCCAGCAGCAGCTGTTAGAACATTCGATGTAACATCAGTTAATGCCGTACGTAAAGTGGCTTCATTGGCTCCGTTTGACTGAGAGAACATTGACCGCATCACTTTAAGACCTTCAGCTAAAGCCCGCTTGCTATCAATACCAACAACAAAAACCGGACGTTCAGGCATATTATAAACATCTAACAACTCAATATTACCGTTGGTATCAAAAGCTTCAATGTAATCCCATTGAGAGTCATTACCATCTGGCGAAAAAGCAAATAGCGGAGCCTCTCCAGCTTGCCAAGCTTTTAGCATTGATTTGTCTGCTAACCGAAGCTCTATTAGAGATTCAGATACAGAATCTAAACCTTTAGCTGATTTTATAGCTAAATCACTCTTTTGTAGCTGTATTGAATTCATCGCTTTTGAATTGAGCAACTGATCAACATTGATTTTAAGGTTATATTTTGTGATTTCACTACGTAACACAGCAGATATTTTGCGGTACTGATGGCTAAAATCTTGCGCCAATAAACGCTTACTTGCTCCTAGTGTTGCCTTGCTTTTTGCTTTAAGTGAAATTTGTTTTAGTTCAGACGTTGTTACGTTAGTTGCTTGCCCTGCAAATGTATTTATCGATAGCAATAATAATAAAGACGATGCTAATATTTTCATAATGAAGTTATCCTTTTAGAGTGTTTATTCAGTTATCCTTGCAAATTCATAAAAGCATAGGCTGATTTCCCTGTATATAATCTATAATCAGGTTGTCGTTTTTTTATGCGAAAATGTCGCTTTTCGTGACTAAAGTGACGAGTACTTAATAAAAATCGCATGATATGCATACAGTAATGATAAATATTCTGGGAAGGTGTTTGTCTTCAACATAGATTCATTTATGTTTTCGCCATTACCTGTTCAAACATATATTTTTGATAGTTAAAACAGTTTATTTTCACTCGAAATAACCCACCTCATGGTAACGCGTCACCATGAGATGCAACGAAAAATCAATAAAAATCCATGTATGTACTTGTTATAAAGGTATATTTATTAATCTTGTGATTATTACCATTAATCTAAGTAAAAAGCCTACATTCGGTAGGCTTGGACTGGAGGGATACTACTGCGATGGAGTTGCTACTGACTTCGCAACTTTGTCACTTGGTCAAAACCAATACCCCAATTATCTGTACTGACCTCCTCAATAATAACAAAGGTTGTCGCAGGAATTTTTCCTAGCACTTCAACCATCAACCGAGTACAACCTGCGATAATAGTTTTCTTCTGTTCATTGGTAACACCTTCATCTGTAATTTTTACGTTAATATATGGCATACGTTTCTTCTTATTTAAGTTTTTATAACGATTTAGTTATGTTTTACATTAGAGTTGTCATTAAAGGTTTTTCAAAATAGCCTATTAACTTACCTAGAAATAAGTTCACTGCTCTTGATAATAAAATCAGTAGCGCCACTCAATAATTAATTTACGCAGTTATTGTTTTGTATCGGTATACATTTTATTAACGATCAACCATTGTTCGTTTTCTTTTAATAAGCCAAGAAAATCAATGTAGTTAAAATTAAACAACGGGCAATGAATTTTGACCATGGCTTGATCTTGCACTATATCGAGGGATAGTATCTTAAATTCATAAGCCCTACCTTGTTCCTTCGGTGTTGGTCTATTAGCTACATCTGTTAACCACTGTTTTACTGAACGTCGATTACCTGGCGCCTTTAGCCAAGCATCCGAATGAAATATAGCGCTTAACTTTGCAACATCACCATTATGTAAGCCATCAAAGTATTGCTGAACAATAGTGGTGACATTTGCAAAATCATCTTTATTCATTTCTGTTTTCGCCATAATGCTTTCTCTTGTGGTTACTGAAGTTATCTAGCAGAATCAACTTGTTCGGCTTGAACGGCTTTTTTAAAACTTGGCATTGATTGCACAGCCGTTATCATTTTGCTCGTTCGTTCACCAAAAATGAGCACTACTGGAAAGTACTGACCCCAAGTAGCGTATACGCTTAACATAATTTCTGCAGCCGTAATATTATCGTTACCTGCAACTTCTTTAGTGGCTAATTCACTTTCTACTACTTGCCATAAATTATTGATACTTGTTGTTGCAGCATTAAACGCTTCACGTTTCGCGCTCTCATCATGAATATTTTGTGCAATGAAAAACAATTTTGAATAGGCTGGGTGCATAGTGGCATTGGCAAACATGATATTTTCTATTGCCTTTTGTTGTTCCTCACGGTTTTTAGGAAACAAGTAGTTTTCGTGTTTATTAAGTAGATAAAGCATGATTGCAGCGCCTTCAGTGAGGCGCTTATTATTATCAACTAACACAGGAATCGTACCAACAGGATTAACTGCATCAAAGTCAGCGACATTGTTTTTATTAATAATTTTTACTGTTTGGTTTAATTCATGTAAAACTATTTGTGTCGCCAGTGAACACGCGCCCTGAGCATAGTAAAGTGTGTACATATTTTTATTCCTTATCGATATATTAATTTGAACTAATTCATTCGAAAATTTGCCGGCTTACGTCGGAAAATCACGATGAATGCATATTAGTTGCTTTATTAGTTTTCATATATAGCTATAATGCAAACATACTGTCACCATAATGGAAACAATATGAGTGATGCACACCATGGCAAACATTGTTAATAAATTTCAATCAGGTGAGTTAATGAATAAATTACGTGCCATTCAACTATTTGTTCGTTTGGCTGATTTAGGCAGCTTCACTCGTGTCGCTGAGCAAACGAATTCATCAAAATCGCTGATTAGCAAAGAAATTTCTCGATTAGAAGATGATTTAGGCGCACGTTTATTACATAGGTCTACTCGAAATGTACAACTAACTCACGCTGGTGAAGGTTACTTACAGCGAGCACGTGAAATACTATCAAAATTAGATGACGCAGATAATTTTGTGCACGATTTACAACAAGATTTACGTGGCCGTCTCAAAATAAACGCACCAATGGCTTTAGGTATTACTGATTTATCGACGTTATTTGCTGACTTTATGTTAGCTCACCCTGATATTGAGTTAGATATTCATTTAAGTGATGAAAACGTTGATTTGGTTGAGCAAGGCTTTGATTTAGGCTTTCGAGCATCAAGTACACCAATAGATTCTAATTATGTTGGCAGACCATTAACAAGTTTCGCTTATAAAGTGTGTGCTTCTCCAACATATCTTAAAAAGCACCCTGTCATTGTATTGCCACACGATCTAAACCAGCACAATTGTTTTGTCTATAGCTACTTTCAAGGTAAAAATGTTTGGCCTATTGAAGACGGCGTAAAAGTAAATGGTCGTTTACGGGTCAATAGCACACTTTTTATGATGGAAGGTATTAGGCGCGGACTAGGTATTGGCTTTATTCCTGATTTTGTTTGTCAGTCGGCGATAGATAAAGGTGATATTATTGAGATCCTGACTAAAGCCAAAAGACCAAATTTAACGCTATACGCTTTGTATCCAGCTCGACATTTTGTGCCTGCAAAACTAGTGCAATGTATAGAATATTTAGAGCAGTGGTTTGCCAACAAGTAATGATTGAATACTTCTTACCTTAAGCTGAATTAAGCTTTAAATGAGACACCATTTATGCAATATTCGTAGTACACGGCCTTTCTTAAATTAATTGCTGATTTTTAAGCCATTCCATGACTTTAATTGAGCCAAGCGAGCAAAGCGCTCTGTTTTCATAACCAATAAAGTCAATTTCTTCTATTTCAGCATCAGGACAAAGCTCTCCTTTAAAATCAGCAAAGTAACAGGTTAGCTTAACAATAGTGTCGTTACTTTTTCCGTCGGCAGGTGCACTAAAGGTTTCAACATACTGAATAGAGTTGGGGATCAAGTTAACAGAAATTTCTTCTTTAATTTCACGTATAAGTGCTTGTTCATCTGACTCTCCTACTTCGCGCTTACCACCAGGTAAATAGAACAGCGTTTTATTTTTCGAACGAGCGCTCAAGAGCTTACCGTCTTGAATATATAACCATGCTAATTTATCAATTTCTTTCTGCACAAATGATCCCTTTTGTTTAACAAGTTTTTAATTGTTTTGCTTAGCGCTTTTTTACGCTTTCTCGACAATAAAATTGGCTTCCATAATTTTTAACATGGCTTCCACAGATAAATCACTAACATCGTACGGTTGAGATGAATGTATATCACCGGCTTTATTACCTAAAGCAATCTCTACAATGTCAGGTTTTTCATCATAAAGAACAATTACAATTTTTTTATTTAACGCGATACAGTCAATAGTGATTGCATCGGCTTTCATACCTTGTTTACGTAAGGTTTTATCCATTATTCCCATAATGGTGTCGACGGTATCAAATTTGTTAAAAAACAAATCGTTCGCCTTAGCGACAATTTCGGATAAATTGTTTAGGGTAGTTTTCATTTATAACTCTTACAGATTAACGAAATAGCTTGGAATGATGGTAGTTGCCGGCTCTCATCTAACTTTCAAAAGCTGCCATCATTCAATCAACGAAGTATTAACTGAATGAGGCAACTTTAATGAGTGATTTAATGCATAGGCTGTATGCATACAAAAGCGTGAATAATTGATGAAAGCTAGCAATTATGACCGGTGTAAAATTGAATTAAAAATAACTGACAAAATCATCATGTGCTTTAGTCGCTTTTAACGGTAACTCTTTTGCTTTATCACCAATATATAAGAAGCCAACAATTTCTTCATGCAATGCGATATTCAAACGCTCTTTTACCAATGGGTGATAACTCATCTCGCCCGTTCGCCACATTGCACCCAAGCCCAAACTAGTTGCAGCCATTTGCATTGCATGAGCCGCACAACCAGCAGAAATGAGTTGCTCTTGCTGTGGTACTTTTACGTGTTGTTGAAACTTAGTGCTAATAACAATAATCAGCGGTGCACGAAATGGCATTTTTGCAGCTTTTTCAATTTTTGCTTCATCTGCGCCGTCGCTTATCACTGCAGATTTAAATGCTTTGCCTAATTTCGTTAACCCGTCACCTTTTACCACAGTAAAATGCCACGGTATTAGCCCAGCATGATCTGGAACACGCATACCGGCTTGAAGAATACTATTGATAGTCGCTTCATCTGGCGCTACTCCTTGCAGATGAGGATTTGATTGACGAGTATGCAAAAACTCTAAAACATTCATAAAACGGTAGATCCCTTTAATTCAAACTAATAGCTTACCAATAATCGATACATTAACATTTTTTAGTGATTAAAATCACAGATTAACAGCTGTTTTTTATGAAATTTTTAAAACAATAAAATCGCATAAAATAAAATGCCTTACTAACAGTAGAACTATATAGCTGCCATTTACTTTCAAAACGCTTTATGACAAAAATATTTACATTTACGACTACTTTCATAAGGGAATTTTAAGTAGCATATAGCTATCTAACTCTAAAATAATTAAACGATGAAGTTTTATGAACGAAAATAGAGGTACGTTTGCCAGAATAACCATAGGTTTATTCAGCTTATTGAACACATCACGGAAAATAATCGTAAATTTAGTATTTTTCACGGTGCTGTTATTAATTTTCATCGCAATTTCAAGCGACGAAGAAAGTATTCACGTAAAAAATGGCTCTGCACTAGTATTGAATTTGCGCGGCGACATTGTTGAACAAAAATACGAAATTGATCCCATGGATACTTTTATCAATGAAGCATTAGATCAACCAGAAAAAGCGCCAGAAATATTATTGTCTGATGTGCTTGATGTGATTGAACATGCTAAGAATGATGACCGTATTGCAATGTTGGTGTTGGACCTTAAAAACATGCAAGGCTCTGGGCTAACTAAACTCAAAGATATCGCCCAGGCATTAATTGAATTCAAAAGTCATGATAAAAAAATTATTGCCATTGGCGAACAATACAGCCAAAACCAATATTACTTAGCAAGTTATGCAGATGAAGTATGGTTAAACCCAAAAGGCTGGATGTTACTAGATGGCTATGGACGTTATCAGCTTTATTTTAAATCTGCATTGGAAAAACTTTCAATTAGTCAGCATATTTTCCGCGTAGGTACATATAAATCTGCAGTTGAACCTTATATACGTGATGATATGTCAGATGCCGCCAAAGAAGCGAACCACCTTTGGCTTAACGACTTATGGCAGCAATATAAAACTGATGTTGCCCTACAACGTAACTTTGAAACCAGTAACTTCGATGAAGATGTTGATGTGCTAGTTGCGAAGCTAAAAGCCGCTGATGGTAATGTTGCAGAATACGCATTGCAAAATAATTGGGTTGACCAATTAAAAACTCGAGCACAAATAAACAAAGATTTAATCGAGCTGGTTGGCAGCGATGGCGATGACAGTTTCAAGCGCATTTCATTTAACGATTACTTAACAACGATAACACCAGAATTTGTGCCTGAAAGTATGAACACTGAAAAAGTAGCCATTATTGTTGCCAAAGGCACTATATTAAATGGTAACCAGAAACCAGGTGCAATAGGTGGAAGAAGTACAGCTGCCCTATTACGTCAAGCACGAGAAGATAGCAATGTTAAAGCCGTGGTACTGCGAGTTGATAGCCCTGGCGGCAGCGCATACGCATCTGAAGTAATACGCCAAGAAGTTGAATTGCTTAAAAAAGCGGGTAAACCTGTAGTTGCATCTATGGGAACCTATGCTGCATCAGGAGGCTATTGGATTTCAGCTCCGGCAGACAAGATATATGCATCACCTACTACAATCACTGGCTCTATCGGCATTTTTGGCTTTTTCATGACCTTCGAAAACACCTTAAGCAAATTAGGTATTTACACTGATGGTGTTGGTACAACTGACATTGCAGGCTTTGGCTTAACAAGAGAATTAACACCTGGTATGGCTAGCATCGTACAACTTAATATTGAACGTGGTTACCGCGACTTTATTGAGCTAGTTGCTGAAAACCGCGACATGAATACCACACAAGTTGACGCAATTGCCCAAGGCCGAGTTTGGTCTGGTAAAAAAGCAAAAGAACTTGGCTTAGTTGATGAACTAGGTAATTTAAATGACGCTGTAAATGCTGCCGCAGAACTTGCCAGCTTAACTAACTTTGAAACCCTTTTAATTGAAAAAGAAAAAAGCAACAGAGCACAGTTTTTACAAAACTTATTGGGACAAGCATCCGTATTATTCGGCGACTCTGCAGCGCCGGTTTACAATGAAAATAGTTTGACCAAAGTGATCACTAAATTATCTTCTGAACTGAAACAAATAGCTGAGCTAAATGACCCTCAAGGGATTTACTCTTTTTGTTTAGCCTGTGAAGTTGAGTAATCATCTAGATTAATCAACTTCACGGATGGTGCAAACAAGCAAAACCTCGATAATTCGGGGCTTTTTCTTGCCTTAAATTAACCAATCTACAACTACTTACCCTCTAAAAAATTTAAAGAGAAATGTATATTTTAGCTAGCTTGTTAGTATGTCCTTTGTGCTACAATCCAATTTTACGCATCTAGGCTTGAAGCTAAGAGTAATTCAAGCCATTTACCATAAGATTCTTACGATGAGAAAACGCATTTACATTGCCTATACAGGCGGTACCATTGGTATGAAACCCAGTGAAGATGGCTACATACCACAAAAGCAGCATTTAACCGATGCCATTATGAAAATGCCTGACTTTCACCGCCAGGAAATGCCTGAATTTACTATTAATGAATACCAGCCATTAATTGACTCATCAAATATGTCCCCTGCCGATTGGCAAAGAATTGCGAACGATATTAAAGAGAATTACCAAGAATATGATGGTTTTGTGGTGTTACATGGCACAGATACCATGGCATACACCAGTTCAGCCTTATCGTTTATGTTGGAAAACTTAACTAAACCTGTGATCGTTACGGGCTCTCAAATTCCATTAAGCCAATTAAGATCAGACGGGCAAGAAAATTTATTAAATTCGCTCTACATTGCGGCCAACTTTCCCATTGCTGAGGTTGGCTTATATTTTAATAATAAGTTGTTTCGCGGAAACCGCAGCATTAAAGCCTATGCTGACGGTTTCAATGCCTTTGACTCACCAAATATGGCGCCGCTTTTAGAAGCTGGCATTAATATTAAATTGGTTCAAGGGGAAATATCACAAGCAAATGAAGAGCCATTAAAACTCGCTGACATTACGCCTCAGCCTATTGGTGTGGTGCATTTATACCCAGGAATTTCGACTGAGTTGATAAAAAACATTATCAAGCAACCTGTAAAAGCACTAATTATTCGTAGTTACGGCGTAGGTAATGCTCCACAAGATAAAGACTTGCTAGAGTGTTTAAAAGAAGCCAATGAAAATGGTATTGTGGTAGTAAACTGTAGCCAATGTATAAAAGGTACAGTGAATATGAAAGGTTATGCTACGGGTAATGCTTTAAGTAAAATTGGCGTGATCAGCGGTAATGATATGACTTTAGAAGCAACGCTAACTAAGTTACATTACTTGCTAAGTAAAAATTATTCACAAGCAAAAATTTGTCAGTTATTACAAGAAAACTTACGCGGTGAACTGACACTAAACTAGTGTGTTTGTAAGGCAAATGAGCGCTTTACTTATCTATCGCTACTAAGCCTAAGTAAACTATTGAAATAAAAAAAGCCAGCAATAAACATTGAGTTTACTGCTGGCTTTTTCAATATATATTCAATAACTAATTAACAAATATAGCTTTAATTCGTTGTAGTAAACTAACATCTGCTTGCTCAAGTTTACCTAGCATTAACCATTGGTTAAATTTAGCCGGTAAGTCGATAGTATTACCAGAAGACATTTGTTCTTGCATAAGATTTACCTGTACCGTCATGCGTTTTTGTTGCAACGCTTTCGGCGAAGGTACGCCAGATAATATTTCCAATTCCAATGTTAATTCATCACGACTAACAGATTTATCTTTATTATCAAGTTCTTGTAATTTCTTTTGCCAGAAGGTAGTTAACTCAGAAAAGCTCTCGTGTGACGCAAAACTAACACCGTTAACTAAGCTTTCTTCAATTACCTTAAATACATTTGTCCATTGTTGCTTTTCAAGCGACACTTTTAATTTAGCAATTTTATCAGTGCATAATTTTTCTTTTTGACTGATCAGTTTTTCTAAATTTGCCATTTTAGGTTTTTGCTGTTGAACATTTTGCTTCAACGACTGCAGCGCTTGCTCAAACTCTTGTAATGCTGGTAAGTTATCAGCTTGAGCAAATTCTTTTTCAAGGGTTTCAAATACTAGTTCAAATTCAGCTAACTTAACTGAACTGGCATTTTTTTCTATGGCATTTTGCTGTTCGCGTTTAGAAAAAATTTCATCATTAATTTTTCTGAAACTTTGCCATAACTTATTTTCAACTTTACTACCGGCATAGCCCGTATCACGCCATTGTGTTTGTAATAATTTAACTTGCGTCACGGCTAAATAAATATCGTCTTCAAGCAATAATTTTTCAGCGCTTTTAATAAACGAAAGCTTTAATTGTTTATTATCGTTGTGGAAGTTTCTAATAGCAGTTTTAACTGGCTGTAATGCTTCATTAAATTCAGTGTTGATTGCTTGAAAAATATTACGATCGACCTGCCCTGAATTTTGCCAAAGTTTGGTCAGTTTATTCAATTCATTATCAAACAATTTAAAATCGACAACTGTTTCTGTATCACTTGCTTGTGAAACAATTAAAGTCTCTGATAATTTTTTAGCTTGTGCTAACAATGATTGACGAGAAACTAAATGCTGCTCACGCAGTTTTTCTTGTTCGGCAAAGTACAAACGACATGGCGCAAAAGCAGTTTCACAAAATTGATTAAATTCGTAATTTAAATCTTTCTCTGCATCGTCGTCGGCATGGCCTAAACTATTCCACGTTTTTCTATACTGCTTAACTTTTTCCGCTTGCTCATTTGGATTATCTAACGGCGTTTCAACAATTGCTTTTATGTCAGCTAATAATTGTTGTTTACGAGGCGTAGCAATATAATGTTCCCAATCAGCTAACTCAGCAATTTTTTCATTAACGCTATCAAACTCTCGCTGTAAGCGCAGTTGTTGCTGTTCTGACAATGATGCGAAAAGTTGTTTAGCTTTTTTGAAAACACCAAAGGCGGCATTATATTTACCACCTGCAATAAGACGCTTAACATCATTAATTTTCTTTTGTGTTGCTGAAAATTCTTGTTTTTGCACTTGTTGCAAAGGCTTTAATGCTTGACGCCAATTGTTTTGAATTTCTTTTGAAGCATTCTTAATTGAATCAGGTAATGTACCCGCAGATTGCTTTTCAGCACTTTTCCAATTTGTTAACCATTCTTGATAAGTTGGTAAACGTTCGTTCATCTCTTCAACATTCGTTGGTAATGCTAATTGAGATACTTTTGAAATAAGCTGCGTTGCCTCGCTAACTGACTTTGCAATTTCAGGTAACTGCTGTAACTTTTGTTGCTGCTGACAAATTTTAGCAATAAATTCATTTTGCTCACTTTGAATTAATGGTGAGGCAATAATTTCGCTAGTTAATTTATCAAATACGGTTTGATATTGCTGTTCGTCAATTTCTTCGTTTTCAAAAATACTGGTTGTTAATGTTTGATCAACAACTTTCAATGTTTTATCAAAATGAATACGGCACTGCTGCTTTTCTTCTTCCAACTTACGGCCAAGTTCAGCTTGGGCAAATTGTTCAGCTTTAACGGCAAATATTTTTGACAGGTTAGCCACAATAGTTTGCTGTTTATTCGTAAACTCTTCGCTTACCGTTGTGTCTAAACAAGCAAAATCTTTTGCTAGTGTTTGCCATTCACTTTCAAGGGTGTTGCGCTTATCAATGTAAACCGCGTAATCTTTTTGATCTTTCAAGGCTTGTAACTTAGCTAAAACCAAATTAACTTTTTTGCTCAAAGCAATTGGCTGTTCAAGTGCAAATTTCAGTGCAGAAATTTTTCCGTCTATTTGCTTGCTAATTTCATCGTTAACAGCTTTTTTATTCAATTTTTCTAAGGTATCAAGATCCTGTACTTTATCAACAATATACTGTTGAACTTCGACACTTTGCTTTTGATTAAATAAATTGATTAATAGCTGAGGCTTTAAGTTTGACGCTGCCGTTTTTTCATTGACTGATGATTTAGCGGCAATTTTTTCAAATAAAGCGATAATTAAGCTAGCTTGCTCAGTCTGCTTTAACCAGTTTTCGAATAATGCGTAATGATTATAGCTGGCAATATAATTTAACTTTTCTTGCTCAGATACTTTTATGCTGTCTTGATCGGTTAAAATCGCTTCAACTTTCTTCTGAGCATATTGTTTTACTTTTGACATCGAATTTTCTTGGCTATGTGTTAACCAAGTTTCAAAAGTGGCAAGTTTAATTAATGCTGCTCGTCTTACATTCTCATTTTCATCATTTTTAGCAAGCAGTGAAATAACTTCACGCTGCTCTGGCTCGTCAATCGACAAACTACTGGTAATGGCTTCTACACGGACAACACTGTCTTTATGTTGCCATTTCTTTTTTAAAAAATTGGAAAAAATCATAGATCGGAAAACCTAGCAATATCATTGCTATCTTTAGCTACAGGGAAATCTGAACGCAGTTCACTTTTTGTTTTAATAATCATCTCACCACGAGGACCAATGGAAAGCGTTTGATCTGAATCTAAATGCTTAGATTGATAAGCCATGGTAATTTGCACGGCAGATAATTGTTGTTCTTTATCTACAGACGTACCTTCAGGCCACTTGCCTGTTTCAGCCGCACATTTTAAACGTAAATACATTTCTTCTGACATATTGTCGACTAACTGAATGATATCCATGAAAATCTCTTATAAATAAATTTGACTACTTACGACTTCGCTTAACCAAAAGAAGCCTAACACGCGTGACGATATATAAAATAAAACCTATAACTGAACTGGTTATTGAACCAACGTATTCCCAAGTACCGGGTTGAGCGTTTTGCCAATACAAATACAGGAAACCACCACAAAATAACAACATGGCGATAAAAGAATGATTCATTAGTTGCTGCGACTTTTCAACAGCACTTACTTTTTTTAGCAATGCCAATTTATCGGCATCAAGCTCGGTTAAATCTAATTGACAATGAGAACAGTTTTTTGCTTTATCTGAAATTTTTTTCTGACAACCAGGACAATTAATTACAGCCATATATTCACCTTTTGTTCGATATTTTATTTTACCTAAAAAAAACGCCCTTGCGGGCGTTTTTTTAAAGTAAATAGTAATTATTTTTTATTTTGTTGCGCTATTCTATCTTCCCAGAAATCAGCGTTTTCTATTTCCAGCTTTTTCGGGTCAAAAGTATAGTGTTCAACACCGTCTTTCTGCTGACGCTCATAATCTCTTAATGCTTTAATAGCAGGTTTTGCCATAAAGAATATAGCAATAATAGCGAAAATATTTAACCATGCCATCAAACCAACGCCAATGTCGCCCATGCCCCAAGCTGCACTTGGCTCTGCAACAGTGCCATAAAATACCGCTGACATAATAATCACTTTAAGTAAAAATCTAAGTACTGGCATCTTAATTGTTTTATTAATATAAGAAACATTATTTTCAGCAATGAAGTAATAAGCTAATACTGTTGTAAAAGCAAAGAAAAATAATGCAATAGCAATAAATGGTTTACCAACACCGGTTAATACACTATCAACAGCAATTTGCGTAAAAGCAGGACCATTAATGACTACGTCGCTGGCTAAATTACCAACAATCATGGTAGTTGTGCCCTCAGGCATTACGTTGTAAGAGTTAGTAATTAAAATCATAAATGCGGTTGCAGAACAAACAAACAAAGTATCAATGTAAACAGAGAATGCTTGCACTAAACCTTGTTGCGCAGGATGGTCAACCTCAGCCGCTGCTGCAGCGTGTGGTCCAGTACCTTGACCTGCTTCATTTGAATATACACCACGTTTAACACCCCAACCAATCGCAGCGCCAAAACCAGCCATAGGAGTGAATGCATCAGAAATAATTAGCATAAAAACATCTGGCAACATATCAATATGTAGCGCGATAATCGTACAAGCAATAATGATGTAAGCTAATGCCATAAAAGGTACAACAATTTGAGTAAAATTAGCAATACGCTTAACACCACCAAAAATAATGAAGCCAAGTAATAAGACAATAAATGTCGCGGCATATACTTTAGTTAATGGTAAGTCACCCATAAACGAGCTTACTGAACCACCGCTACCAAATACATTTACCATAGCATCACCAATACCATTTGATTGTACGACCGGTAATAAAACACCACATGCAAGAATAGTCGCTAATGCAAATGTCCAGGCATACCATTTTTGTCCTAATGCTTTTTCTATATAGTATGCTGGGCCGCCACGATACACGCCATCTTCTTCTTCCTTGTAAATTTGCGCGTTGGTTGATTCTATATAGGCTGTAGCAGCACCTAAAAATGCCACAATCCACATCCAGAACACCGCACCTGGGCCACCAAAACCGATAGCTGCAGCAACACCTGCGATATTACCTGTACCTACACGTCCTGAAAGAGAGACTGCCAAGGCTTGGAAGGATGAAATACCTTTTTCTGAACTTTTACCCGAAAGTAATAATCGGAACATTTCACGAAAATGACGCACTTGTACAAAACGCGTTAAAATCGAGAAAAATACACCTGTTCCCAAACAGAGATAAATTAAATACGGGCTCCAAATATAGCCATTAATATTATTTACAATTTCTTGCACCCTAGACTCCTAATAATTATTATTTTTTTAAAGTTAAATTTGCTTTTGTAAACGCCTATATATTCACTAAGATGCCATACGACAAAGCACACTTAGTAAATTTATAGGCATAATATCTTGCTACGTATTCCTAGTCGTTATCGTAAGTCACCAACAACATGATAAATTGCTGTTAAGAAATCACGACCGAATAAACTACTACGTTCGTCAGACCAGCCAACACTATAATCTGGTAATAAATCATTGTCTTTAAATGGCATTTCTACCGTGTAAGATAAACACTTAAATTGTTCACCAACCCAGTTAGCACAAACGGTTAAGTTCGCTTGACCTCGTTCATCTTTGTCGTAACCTTTGTCATCTTGAAATTCTGGTGTAATAGCAAGCAATACATTTTTGAATTTTTCTTCAAGTGCTTTATGACGTTCATCATATGAAGGAATTCCCTCACAGCCTGCAACAAAATTAAACGGCAATGCTTCATCGCCATGAATATCAAGTAGCATATCAACGCCTGTTTCAAGCATTTTTTCACGAACGAGATAAACTTCAGGGCTATTTTCCATTGACGGCGTTTGCCATTCACGATTTAAGTTAGCACCGTTTGCATTGGTACGTAAATGACCACGAGCTGAGCCGTCTGGATTCATATTTGGCACTAAGTAAAATACCGCGCTATTAAGTAAAGAACGAGCTACGCCATCGTCTTCATCTAATAAACGGTCAATAAAGCCTTCCATAAACCATTCAGCCATAGATTCACCTGGATGCTGGCGAGCAGTTATCCAAATAACTTTTTTACCTTCGCCTTCTTCACCTACTTTCAATACCGACATGTCACGGCCATCAAGGGTTTGCCCCAAAACTTGCAACTGACAATCAATATCTAATTGTGCGCTGTGAATCAAGTCTTGATGACGTTCATAGCTATAAGGTGCAAAGTATGCGAAATAAGTTGAGTCATGCTCTGGTGTGAAGGTAATGGTAAGGTTTGTGCCATCAAATTCTGTTGGTACGCGGAACCAATGTTGACGGTCGTATGAAGCTACAGCTTGGTAATTTTCCCAACCTTCCACATAAGCTGACTTACCGGCATTGTTTAAATGCATAACATGCTCGGTATGTTCTGTATTATGTAGTTTAAAATGAAACCATTGATAAAATTCTGAATTATGGTCTTTTTTAATCGCTAGTTGAATATCTGCTGGGTTTTGCGCTGAAATGACATCAATATTACCTGAGTCAAAGTTTGCTGAAATTTGCATAAGGCTATCTGCTCACATTTGTTTTGATAGCCTTAGTGTACACAAACGCGCTTTAGATCAGAAGTCTAAAAACTCCTTAAATATAAGCCAATTTCCGAAGAATAGCCGAGAGAACGAGCAATGATCGTATTTTCTTCATCTAAAACATAATAACTTGGGTAACCCATGACTTTGTAATCACTTTTAACAGCCTCATTTCCTAGTACGATTGGAAAGGTTAATTGGTGATTCATGGTAAATTTTTTCACTTGTTCAACGTCTACAAAATCTAAGGCTACCGCGATAACATCCAGGTTAGGCGTTTTTTGATAGACATTCTGCAGATTATCGATACTTAAATTACATACTTGGCACCAAGGCGCAAAAAAATAGACAATAGTTTTTTTACCATTAGCCTGCAAATTTACCTCTTGGTCCATAATTGTTTTTAGTTGATGTGTCGCTGGCACAACATCATCACTTGACGATAACATGCTACTTTCTCGTAACATGGCAACGGCATTAAAAATAAATAAAAAAACAATTAGTTGTATTAAAATACTGCGTAGCAAAATCAAACTCTTCCTAATAAATCACGCTATAAGTATTAAGACCTGATAAGTTATTTTTTCGTTCGCTAAAGTAATAAATATATTTTTTGCTCTTTAAAACTAAGTCGAGTTTTCTTAACACGCCTTAGGCTTAATCGGTGCTAATAATAAATAGAACACCCACGCAAGCCAAGATATTGTAACAATAGCAATTAACCATGCTATTTTTTCAGCTCCTTGGGTACGATTAGTTTTCAAAATTAGCACTATCGGTAACACCCACAGCATTAATACTATTATAAGTAATGTCATAAAAACTCCCTTTCAACGATAAGGCACTCCAAGATTAAATAACGCAACAGTTATTAATATTTGAGCTGCTGAAAAATTGGTAGCAACTGTAACAACCATCAAATGGCTGCTCTTCCAAAGCCAATACTAGTAATAAAAAAACTATATAAACTCAGATATTTGTTGCTACTTGCAAAATAAAGCTCTGAAAAACATCAAAAAAAATCCAATACCTAAGTATTGGATTTTTATATCGAATTAATGAAAACGCCTAGCTGATGTTAGTGCAACCTTTCATGTAAGGTTGTAGCGCCGTTGGTACATTAATGCTGCCATCAGCTTGTTGGTAGTTTTCTAATACTGCAACAAGTGTGCGCCCTACTGCTAAACCTGAGCCATTTAAAGTATGAACAAGTTCTGGCTTGTTGGTTTCACTATTACGGAATCTTGCTTGCATTCTACGCGCTTGGAAGTCGCCCATGTTTGAACAAGACGAAATCTCGCGGTAAGTATTTTGAGCAGGTAACCATACTTCAATATCAAAAGTTTTAGTGGCGCTGAAACCGATATCACCGGTACATAAAATAACAGTGCGGTATGGCAATTCTAATTTCTCAAGAATTTTTTCTGCATGACCAGTTAGGTCTTCTAATGCTTGAAAAGAGTCTTCTGGTTTAACAATTTGTACCATTTCAACTTTATCAAACTGGTGTTGACGAATAAGACCTCGAATATCACGACCGTATGAGCCTGCTTCACTACGAAAACATGGTGTATGCGCACACATTTTAATCGGTAGTTCTTGCTCTTCAACAATTTCGTCACGCACTAGGTTAGTTAGTGGTACTTCTGCTGTTGGAATTAACGAGAATTTTTTGCTATTTAAATCAGTATGGAATAAGTCTTCACCAAATTTTGGTAACTGACCTGTACCGTATAATGAGTCTTGGTTGACTAAATACGGTACGTACATTTCTTGATAGCCATGCTCTTCACTGTGTACGTCGAGCATAAATTGCGCTAAAGCTCTGTGAAGTTTAGCAATTTGTCCGCGCATTACCGCAAATCGTGTTCCAGCTAGCTTAGCACCACTTTCAAAGTCGATGCCTTTATCTAAACCTAAACCAAGATCAACATGGTCTTTAATTTCAAAATCAAACTCACGTGGCGTACCCCAACGTTTAATTTCTACATTGTCATCTTCACTTGCGCCAGCAGGTACTGATTCATGGATCATGTTTGGAATAGCGGCGGCAATATTTTCAATTTTCGCTAAAACTTCATTTTGCGCTTCTTTAGCCGCTTCTAACTCGTCGCCTAATTTGCTCACTTCTGCAAGCAATGGCTGAATGTCTTCACCGCGAGCTTTTGCTTGTCCGATCGACTTAGAGCGAGTGTTACGCTGACTTTGCAAGTCTTGCGTTTTCATTTGGATCGCTTTACGTTGCTCTTCTAACTCAACTAATTGAGCGGTGTCTAACGTGTACCCTCTCTTGGCAAGTTCAGTTGCTGTGTTTTCTATGTCTGTTCTAAGTAGTTTTGGATCAAGCATGATATGTCACGTGTTTTCTTTATTATTTACTTGTTAAAAATAGATACAATAAACATGCCTAATGCTGCTGCGAAAATACACAAGCTAACATTAAGTAATATGTTTACTGACGCTTTTATTACATCACCTTGCTGAATTAGCAACAAGGTGTCTAATGAGAATGTTGAAAAGGTAGTAAAGGCTCCTAAAAACCCAATTCCAATAAGCGTTCTGTAAACACTTACCTCCATTACACCTTGCTCAATTAGCCCATAAAGTATCCCCATGATAAGGGAGCCGGAAATATTAACCGCCAACGTCGCAAAAGGGAATCCTTTTCCGAGCCAATTTAAAATTAATTGTGAAATATAAAAGCGAAAACTAGCACCAAATGCTCCGCCTAGGGCAACAAATAGATAAAGTGAAAAATTACTAATGGTATTAGTCATATCGGCGTTGGTTACTCTGTTGATCTAATTGATTCAAATAATTCAACTTATCGCGTAGTTGTTTTTCTAAACCACGATCCGTTGGTTGATACAATACGGTATTAGCAATATCTTCAGGAAAGTAGTTCTCGCCTGCAGCAAACCCTCCTGGCTCATCATGGGCGTAGCGATATTCACTGCCATGGCCTAGTTCTTTAGTAATAGCACTGGTTGAGTTTTTCAAATGTATCGGTACATCTAAATCACTTGTTGCCTGTGCTAATGCTTTCGCTTGACTAAAAGCACTATAAACTGCATTACTTTTAGGTGCTAATGCCATATAAACCGTTGCTTGGGCAATGGCACGTTCACCTTCGCTTGGACCTACGCGTTGGAAAGTATCCCAGGCATTAATCGCTAACTGCATCGCGCGTGGGTCAGCATTGCCAATGTCTTCACTGGCAATCGCCAATAAACGGCGGGCAACATATAACGCATCACCACCGCCAGTTAAAATACGTGCGTACCAATACAAAGCGGCATCGGGGTTTGAACCACGCACTGATTTATGAAAAGCACTGATTAAATCATAAAAAGCATCACCGCCTTTATCATAAAGGGCAATTTTATTGCCTGCGACTTGAACTAATTGCTCTTTACTTAAGGTTTGTTTGTTATCGCTAATTGGTGAAATTTCTAAACAGTTTTCTAAAAGGTTTAATAAACGCCTTGCATCACCGTTAGCTAGTGCGATTAATTGTTTTTTAGTTTCAGCAGATATTTCAACTTCAATTTGACTACTTTCTTTTTGGTAGTTAAGTGCCCTTGCAAGTACATTACTAAGGTTGTCTTCACTGAGTTTTTTTAAAGTGTAAACCCGCGCTCGCGACAAAATAGCTTGGTTAAGTTCAAATGCAGGGTTTTCAGTAGTAGCACCGATAAAAATAATAGTGCCGTCTTCAATATGTGGTAAAAAAGCGTCTTGCTGACTTTTATTGAAGCGATGCACCTCATCAACAAATAACACGGTTCTGCGTTGTTGGTGAATGGCTCTACTTTTGGCATTTTCTATCGCTTGACGAATTTCTTTAATGCCTGAAGTTACTGCTGACACGCGTTCGATATCGGCATTGGCATGATTAGCAATAATTTCAGCAATAGTTGTTTTACCTGTGCCCGGTGGCCCCCAGAAAATAATGGAATGTACTTTTCCCTGCTCAATGGCTAAAGGTAAAGGCATACCTTTAGCTAGAATATGCTCTTGTCCTTCATATTCAGCAAGTGACTTTGGCCGCAATTTTGCAGCTAAAGGTTTAAAGGTATCGTTTTCGGCAAATGCTAAATCAAGCGAGCCATTAACGTTGGTCATCTAAATAAACACCTTCGGGTACGGTAAAGCTAAATAAACCTGTATTCGTTTCATTATCATGCTCGGACAATGAAATAATACTTAATTGCCCTGTGGCATCAAGAATGTTGAAAGCTATTAATTTTTCACTAATATTGTTCTTTTCAGTGCTATCACTTCTTTCAAACGCTAATTCTAATGACTTAACACGTGAGTTTTCTTTAATCGCTTCGATTAAGTAACGGTTATCGTCTAACTGACTGACATTATAATCTTGCCAAAGTTTAGCATCGTTGTTTGTGATCAATAATATCGGTGTATTAGCGATAGCACTTTCTAATGTATAAACACTAACCTGTTCAACAAATGGGTCGTAAAACCACAAATTACTACCATCAGAGACTATAAGTGACTCATCGGGTAGCTTTGTTTCCCAATTAACGAGGTTAGGTTTGCTAACGGATAATTGCCCACTTCCTTCTTGCAATTCCGTACCACTTTCATCAAATATTTTTTGACTGAACTTTGCACTGAAAAAATCAATTTTTGCTAACTTAGCCATTAAGTCAGCTTTACTGTTATTTTCAACTGATTGTTCAGCAACTTTTTGGCTTATGTTTATTGCACTTTCTGCAAGGGCACTTTTTACTGCGCTAATAGTTTCAATATTATTGTCAGCAAAGCTTGAGCTTGATAATACGGCGTTAAATAACGTTGCGACTACAACACTACTTTTTATCAAATTCATTTTGGTTGGCATACTAATGTTCCTTTACTGGTGGCGGTGCTAATACTTCACGAGCACCATTATTACCCGGTCTACTTACGACACCGTGCATTTCCATTTGTTCAACAATACGCGCTGAGCGATTGTAACCAATTCTAAATTTACGTTGGATACTAGAAATTGATACCCGGCGAGATTCAGTAACGAAGCCTAAAGCTTCGTCATACAAAGTATCTAACTCTTCTTCACCATCGCCTTCAGTTTGTTCACCTGGTAAGAGAATTTCTTGCTCAGTATCACCTGAGAGTATTTCTTCGATATAATTTGGCTCAGCACGAGACTTCCAATCACTTACTACCGCATGTACTTCGTGATCATCAACAAATGCACCATGGACACGAATTGGAACCGCCTCACCCGGTGCTAGGTAGAACATATCGCCCATACCAAGTAGTTGTTCCGCACCTTGTTGATCAAGAATAATTCTTGATTCAATACGTGATTGCACCCTAAGCGCCATACGCGTTGGAATGTTAGCTTTAATTAAACCGGTGATAACATCTGCTGAAGGTCGTTGTGTTGCCAATATTAAATGAATGCCTGCAGCACGGGCTTTTTGCGCAATTCGCGCGATAAGCTCTTCTACTTTTTTACCCACAATCATCATCATGTCGGCAAATTCATCTACAATAATAATGATAGATGGCAGTTTTTCTAAGGTTGGTGGTGTTTGGGTGAATGCATCACTTGGCTGCCATAATGGATCAATCATTGGCTCACCATCAGCAATCGCTTGCAATACTTTGTCGTTATAACCTTTTAAGTTACGCACACCCAACTTCGACATTAACTGATAACGACGTTCCATTTCACCTACACACCAACGCAGTGCGTTAGCCGCTTCTTTCATGTCAGTCACTACTTCTGAAAGCAAGTGTGGAATGCCATCGTATACGGAAAGTTCAACCTGCTTAGGGTCAATCATGATCATTCGTACATCTTCAGGTGAAGACTTATACAAAATACTGACTATCATGGTATTTACCGCAACAGACTTACCAGAGCCTGTTGTACCAGCCACTAATAAATGCGGCATTTTTGCAAGGTCGGCGATAACCGGCTCACCCGATATATCACTACCAATTGCCATGGCTAAATTAGACTTTGACTGCGCAAATTTATCATGCGATACCACATCAGAGAAGAAAACAGTTTCACGATGTTTATTTGGCAATTCAATGCCAATAACTGATTTACCTTCAATAACTTCGACAACACGAACACTTTTTGCTGATAATGAGCGAGCCAAATCTTTCGACAAATTGGTTATTTTGCTGACTTTAACACCCGGTGCTAAGTTTAATTCAAAACGCGTAATAACTGGGCCAGGGAAAACATCAACTACCTCTGCTTTGATACCAAACTCAATCAGCTTTGCTTCAACTAAGCGAGAAACTTTATCAAGCTGCTCTTGGTCAATAGGGTTTTTAACGCGATCTGCACGGTCTAATAAATCTAATGATGGCATATCTTCATAATTAGGCTCTACTGGCTTATCTTTTTCAAGTTGCTGGTAAATTTTATCATGTAAGGTGGTTGGCTCATCTACTACTATCTTTTCAACAGGCTCAAATGCTGCAGCTATTTCGTCATCACTAACATGCTCTTGCACGTTCATTGCCAAAGGCTCACCCATTAGCTCATCAATATCTACAAAGTGCTCTTGATCACGACTGTTATAGGCACTATCGTCTTCACTTTTTGCAAATAAGCTTTCATGCTCTTCTTTACTAAGTGCTGCTAACGCTTCTTTAACTTCTTCTGGCTCTTCCTCAAACGGGATGTAATGATCTGTTGCTATTTTATCAGACGACTTACTCTCAGTGCTTTCGATTGCCGCAAGTTTATTAGGCAATTCAACGTCAGTTTGTTCAATCACTTTATTGTCAGCTTTTTTCTCGATACTGGTGCCTAAATGATGCTTAATAAGTGCTGGCAATGCCACCAAATACTCTAGTCCAGCAATTGTGTACTCACCTACCCTATCAATAATTTTAAGCAATGAAATACCGGTAAGTAGCACAAAACCTGATCCACAAAAAGTCACAAATAATAAAGTACTGCCAACAAAGGATAAGTAAGGTAATAATGAATTACTAAGTACGTCGCCTAAAATACCACCTGCAGAAAAGTAATATACATCATCAAAATTCATACTGGCTATTGACGTAATACCAATATAAAACAAAATGAAGCCAATAAATTTCAAGCCTAATGTTAGGTAGTCTAATTGAATCAAGCGATGATACTTTTGAAACAGCAACCAACCGGTAACCGCAATAATAAAAGGCAAGCTATAAGCAACTAAACCAAATAGGTTTAATAGTAAGTCAGAAAAATATGCGCCTATTGCACCGCCTAGGTTTCTTACCGGTGTTTGATAACCAGTTTGTGACCAACCTGGATCTGCCGGATCAAAACTAAATAATGCCAACATAATGAACATAGCGAAAACACAGGACACTAATAGCCCTGCTTCGAGAAGGCGCTGAACGCCGTTTAACTTGGGAGATGGTGAAGACAAATGCGCACTCTCGTGAAAAATATCATTATAGTGGAGCTAAAATACCAAACATTAGCAATGAATTAAACGTTATTAACGTTTAATTGGTAAGTGGTTCGCTGATTTAACTTCTTCCATCACCACATAGGTTCTACTTTCACTCACTGCCGGTAGTCTAAGAAGTGTATCGCCTAATAGTTCTCGGTAAGCTGCCATATCAGCAACACGGGTTTTTAATAAGAAGTCAAAATCACCGGAAACTAAGTGGCACTCTTGAATAACATCTAGGTCGTGTACCGCTTTAGAGAAATCGTCAAATACATCTGGACTGGTTTTCGTTAAGGTAATTTCTACTATAACTAATAGCGCAGCTTCGAGTTTATGTGGGTTTAATATCGCTTGATAACCTAATATATAGCCGTCACCCTCAAGTCTTTTTACTCTTTCTAAACAAGGTGTTGCGCTTAAGCCAACACGTTTAGAAAGTTCTATATTTGATAACCGACCATTTTTCTGTAATTCAACTAAAATGTTTTTATCAATTCGATCAATTTTTTTAGACGCAGACGATGCCATTTATATAAATCACTATTAAATTAAGCTTTGACAGGATTATATCCTAACACTGAAAGAATAACGACAGGTTAATCCGCAAAAAACTCACTATACTAGTTTCATATTTTTTAGGAGAGATAAATTATGATTATTGGTGTACCAAAAGAAATAAAAAACCACGAATACCGCATCGGCTTAACTCCAGCAGGCGTTAAAGAACTTGTTGTTAATGGCCACAGTGTTATCGTTGAAAATAATGGCGGTGCGTCAATCGGTTTTGATAACGAACAGTACGTTACAGCCGGTGCAAAAATTATCGACTCTGCAGCAGAGATTTTCGCCACTGCTGACATGATTATTAAAGTTAAAGAGCCACAACCAATTGAATGTAAAATGCTTCGCCCTGGTCAAGTATTATTCACTTACCTTCATTTAGCACCAGATCCACAACAAACTGAATTATTAGTAGCATCAGGCGCAACTTGTATTGCTTATGAAACCGTTACTCAAAACGGTGGCGGCTTACCTCTTTTAGCGCCTATGTCTGAAGTTGCTGGCCGTATGTCTATTCAAGCGGGTGCACATGCGCTAGAAAAAGCACAAGGTGGTTTAGGTGCATTATTAGGTGGTGTTCCGGGTGTTGCTCCAGCGAAAGTATTAATTGTTGGTGGTGGTGTTGTTGGTACTCAAGCAGCGCGTATGGCTGTTGGCATGGGTGCTGATGTTACTATCTTAGACCGCTCATTACCTCGTCTTCGTCAACTTGATACAGAATTCGATGGTCGCTTGAAAACGGTTTACTCTACTGCTGACGCAATGGACCAGCTTATTGTTGAAGCCGACTTAGTTATTGGTGCGGTATTAATTCCAGGTGCAGCTGCACCAAAATTAGTCACAGCGCAGCATATTAAAATGATGAAGAAAGGTGCGGTTATCGTTGATGTTGCAATCGACCAAGGTGGTTGTTTTGAAACATCAAAAGCAACTACGCACCAAGAACCAACTTATGTTGTTGATGATGTAGTACATTACTGTGTAGCTAACATGCCAGGTGGTGTAGCAAGAACATCAACAATGGCGTTAACAAATGCAACAATGCCGTTTACGGTAACGTTAGCAAATAAAGGTGCTAAGCAAGCAATGCTTGACGATGCTCACCTTATGGCAGGTTTGAACGTTTTAGGTGGCAAAATCACTTATAAACCTGTTGCTGATGTATTAGGTTACGAATACGTGCCTGCAGAAGATGCAATTGCAACTCTGTAATCGCTTAAAAAGTTAAACTTTTAAAACCGTTATCCATTTGGGTAACGGTTTTTTTATTTCTAATGTCTGCATCTCACGAGCTCCCTAACGAAGTATTACGATTGTTTAATGTCATCCGTTGACTAAAATATGGTCATACTAAAATGAATTTACCGCTAATTCGTAACTTTAAGCTTGCAGTTTCGTTAATTAAGTAATTATTTATAATTATTTCTTTGTTGCTCTCTTGAGATAATCACTTAGAATCCCAACCATTAAAACATCAATATATTTTCTTTTTTGGAGTAGTTCATGAGCGAAGCAAGACATTGCCCGTTACTCATCTTGGGTTCAGGCCCTGCTGGTTATACCGCTGCTGTTTATGCAGCACGTGCAAATTTAAAACCTGTAATGATCACTGGTTTACAACAAGGTGGCCAATTGACCACCACGACTGAAGTAGAAAACTGGCCAGGTGATGCGGACGACTTAACAGGTCCAGCGCTAATGGAACGTATGCAAAAGCATGCTGAAAAATTTGATACAGAAATTATTTTCGATCACATTAACGAAGTTGATTTTAGTGAAAAACCTTACAAGCTAAAAGGCGACTCTGGCAACTTTACATGTGACGCATTAATTATTTGTACCGGTGCATCAGCACAATACTTAGGCCTACCTTCAGAAGAAGCCTTTATGGGTAAAGGTGTTTCTGCTTGTGCTACGTGTGACGGATTTTTCTATCGTAACCAAAAAGTGGCTGTAGTTGGTGGTGGTAATACTGCTGTTGAAGAGGCACTTTACCTTTCAAACATTGCTTCAGAAGTTCACTTGGTTCACCGTCGTGATACTTTCCGTTCAGAAAAGATTTTAACTAAGCGCTTAATGGACAAAGTTGCTAACGGCAACATTATATTGCACCTAGATCGCACTTTAGATGAAGTGTTAGGCGACAATATGGGTGTTACTGGCCTGCGTCTTAAAGATATGAAGTCTGATGCAACTGAAGAAATTGATGTAATGGGCGTTTTCATTGCCATTGGTCACAAGCCAAATACTGATATTTTTAAAGACCAATTAGACATGAAAGATGGTTACCTTACTATCCAAAGCGGCACTAATGGCAACGCAACACAAACTAGCGTTGAAGGTATTTATGCTGCTGGCGATGTTGCCGACCATATTTATCGTCAAGCAATTACCTCTGCAGGCGCAGGTTGTATGGCTGCATTAGATGCAGAACGCTACCTTGATGCACAAGGCAGCAAGTAGTAAATGAATGGAGCTATCCCGTGGTTATCATTGGATAGCTCTACCTTCCCCGATTTATCAACAGCATTAACTGATCCTAATGGCTTACTTGCCTTCGGTGATGATTTAACCCCATCAAGAATATTTCAAGCTTATCAACAAGGTATATTCCCTTGGTTTAGTGATGGCGACCCTGTTATGTGGTGGAGCCCAGACCCTCGAGCCATTATTGATATAAGCCAACTGAAAATTAATAAAACTTTAAAAAAGATCTTAAAAAAGCGAGAGTTTACTGTCACGGTAAACAAAAGCTTTAAACAGGTCATTGAATACTGTGCAGATGCACCGTTTCGCACTGAAGAAACTTGGATTGTGCAACCAATGCTGGCCGCATATAACGCTCTTCATAATGAAGGTAAAGCGCATTCTATAGAGGTTTGGCTTGAAGGTGAATTAGTTGGCGGTTTATATGGTGTTGCAGTAAATGGTTATTTCTCAGGCGAGTCGATGTTTTATACCCAAAGTAATGCCTCTAAAGTCGCGTTAGTATATTTGGCAAACCTATTACAATCAGCGGGTGTCAATCTTATTGATTGCCAAATGCTAAACCCGTTCCTTGAATCAATGGGCTGTATTGAGGTTTCAAGATCACAATTTATAGTACAACAACGTCGGGCTAAAAATATAAATATGCCTGATAATTTTTGGCTACCTCGACAACTAACGTTAATCTAATTTAAGCTAATCAACCTTTGATTCTGCCATGTTTTGATGACTTTCATTCGCTAAAATAACACTGCAATTTCTACCTTGAGACTTTGCCTGATACACCGCTTTATCTGCACGTGCATAAATTGAAGTTTCATCATCACCTACTTTATATGTCGCAGTACCAATACTAATGGTTATTTTATTACCTTTTAAAGAGTCTGGATGAGTAATCACTGCATTAGCAATTGTTTGAAATAATCAACATCGAGAATCAATAATGTAAAACCTAACTTGAAACGTTATGCACTTGCTAAAGACCACGACAACGTCAGCTTAAAGCCTTTTCTATTTTGAATGTGAGTCAAGTCACCTATAATGCTAATTCGCTGTAATTATCGTTTTAACATTTCATTTTTAAAAACGTGAGACTGGTCTTTAGTTCACATTTTTTAAATTATCCAAATGACAAAATTAATCCGTAAAATGGTTATAATAAAAAGGTATAAATCGACTTAACCAATTCGTTTAATTTCAGTCATTTGACAATAAGTAAATTAAGGTAAGCAATGAATTCCAATTACAAACTTGGTATTACACAATCATTTCAATGCAATTACCTAGCTGATCAGCAAGAACGTCTTTTAATCGCGGTAGATCCGATATTACATGACAGTGAACACTATGGCTGGCTAATGCATCAAGGCTTCAGACGCAGTGGTAATGATATCTACCGACCACACTGTTTATCATGTCATGCCTGTCAATCTATTAGAGTGCTAATCGATAATTTCACGGCTTCAAAAAGTCAAAAACGTTTATTAAAGCGTGGGCAACACTTTTCAGTAAAAGTAAGTTATACCATTAAAAGCAGCTACTACCCTTTATATGAAAAGTATATTAACAAAATTCATTCTGATGGCAGCATGTTTCCTGCATCGCCTAGACAATTTCAAAGCTTCACTAAAAATGACATTACCGAACAAATTTATATTGAAATATGGCATGACGATGAATTAATCAGCGTGGCCGTGACCGATGACATTCCTAATGCCTTATCGGCCGTATACACATTTTATCACCCTGATTATCGAAAATATGGTCTAGGGGTATTCTCTATCCTTAAACAAATTGAAATCTCTAAGCAGCTAGAAAGAGAATTTCTATACTTGGGATACCAGATAAATGACTGTGAAAAAATGAATTATAAAAACCGATATAAGCCACATCAAATTTTGATAGAAAATCAGTGGAAAACCGTAAATAAATAACACTATAGCTTTACATTAGGGCTGCAATTCGGCATTATCTGCGCAGCTTTTTATTTACGCATTACTTTAGAGGTTTAGCGCCCAATGGCGAAAGAAGAAAATATTGAAATGCAAGGTACTGTTTTAGATACTTTGCCAAATACTATGTTCCGTGTTGAATTAGAAAATGGCCATGTTGTTACCGCTCATATTTCTGGAAAAATGCGCAAGAACTACATCCGTATTTTGACTGGCGATAAAGTCACAGTTGAGTTAACTCCTTACGACTTATCGAAAGGCCGTATTATCTTCCGTGCTAGATAAAAATAACTCATTTTTAAAAAACGCTTTAATTAGCGTTTTTTTATATCCAAAATTTAGCAAGCACTGTCTTGATGCTAAATCATTAGGGTAAATAACAAAAAACCGAGCTAAGCTCGGTTTTTATTTCTAAAATTTAAATTGAATTAGTGTTCAACCAATTCTTTTTTAGATTCATAGTTAATCGCTAACTTATCTTTCTTCACAACGACTTTAGCCGCACCACCTTTGGCGAGTTCACCAAATAATAATTCATTCGCCAGTGGTTTTTTCAACTGCTCTTGAATTAAGCGTGCCATTGGCCTTGCCCCCATCGCTTTATCGTAACCATGAGTAGCCATCCATTTCTTAGCATCTTTGGTTATTTCTAATGATACGCCCTTCTCATCAAGCTGTACTTGCAACTCGACAATAAACTTATCTACTACTTGTTGCAGAACATCATCATTTAAATGATTAAACCAAACGATATTATCCAAGCGGTTACGAAACTCTGGTGAGAATACCTTATTAATTTCTTCCATTGCATCTAAGGTATTATCTTGCTGTTTAAAGCCTATTGATTGCTTTGTAGTATGAGCAACACCCGCATTGGTTGTTAACACCAAAACAATATTTCTAAAATCAGCTTTACGACCATTGTTATCGGTTAACGTACCGTGATCCATGACTTGCAGTAAAATGTTATAGACATCTTCATGGGCTTTTTCTATTTCATCTAGTAACACAACAGCATGTGGGTTTTTAATTACTGCATCTGTTAATAAGCCACCTTGTTCATAGCCTACATAACCTGGAGGTGCGCCAATTAAACGGCTAACAGCATGTTTTTCCATATATTCAGACATGTCATAGCGTAACAATTCAACACCAAGTACTTTGGCAAGTTGTTGAGTCACCTCTGTTTTACCAACGCCTGTTGGTCCGGCAAAGATAAATGAACCAACAGGTTTACGCTCACTACCTAATCCGGCACGTGATAAACGAATCACTGAAGACAATTCATCAATGGCATGATCTTGACCGAACACCACCAATTTTAAGTTTCTGTCTAATGTTTTTAAGCTATCAACTTCAGTAGACGAAACTGACTTCTCTGGAATTCGTGCAATTTTTGCAACGATGTTTTCAATATCTGTATTACTAATTATTTTCTTTCTTTTTGACGGTGCAACCAACTGCTGACGAGCACCCGCTTCATCAATAACATCAATAGCTTTATCTGGTAAAAAGCGTTCATTAATATACTTCGCTGATAACTGAGCGGCAGCTCGTAATGCTTGATTAGAATAACGAATGCCATGATGAGCTTCGTACTTTTCTTTTAAGCCATGCAAAATTTTGGTCGTGTCATCAACACTTGGCTCTACTACATCAATTTTTTGAAATCTTCTTGCTAACGCGCGATCTTTCTCAAAAATGCTTTGGTATTCTTGATAAGTTGTCGACCCTAAGCAGCGCAATTTACCTGAAGATAATAGTGGTTTTAGTAAATTCGAGGCATCCATCATGCCGCCAGATGCCGCTCCGGCACCTATAATGGTGTGAATTTCATCAATAAATAAAATCGCATTACCATCTTCTTCTAATTCTTTTAGTAGACCTTTAAAGCGTTTTTCAAAGTCGCCTCGGTATTTAGTGCCTGCAAGCAATGCGCCCATATCAAGCGAATATATAGTCGCGTTACTTAAAAATTCAGGCGCATCTTCAGAGATAGCCAAATTTGCTAAACCTTCAGCGATTGCTGTTTTACCAACACCAGCTTCACCAACATATAACGGATTATTCTTACGACGACGACTCAATACTTGTAAAGTACGCTCAAGCTCACTATCTCGTCCAATAAGTGGGTCAATATTGCCTTTCAGTGCTTCTTCATTGAGGTTAGTAGCGAAGTTCTCTATAGTACGAGGCTCTTCTTCACCAGTTTGTACTTGTTCTTCGTTATTGGTATTACCTTGCTCTATTTTCGCAATACCATGAGAAATAAAGTTAACAATGTCTAATCGACTAATGTCTGACTTTTTCAAGAAATAAGCCGCTTGTGACTCTTGTTCACTAAAAATTGCGACTAAAACATTAGAGCCATTTACTTCACTTTTCCCTGATGATTGCACATGAAAAACTGCTCGCTGCAATACTCGCTGAAACCCTAATGTTGGCTGTGTTTCTCTTTCTTCTTCACCCGTAGGAATAACTGGTGTTGTATCAGCAATAAAGGCAAGCAACTCTTTTCGTAGCTTAGTCATATCTGCACCACAAGCGTGTAGAGCATCTATAGATGAAGGGTTGTCCAAAAGCGCCAACAATAAATGTTCAACCGTCATAAATTCATGGCGAGACTCTTTAGCCTGACGAAAAGCCATATTTAACGATACTTCTAAATCTTTATTTAGCATAGGTTACTCCAATTTAAATCTCGCGTAATTACGCTTTTTCCATTGTACATTTAAGCGGATGCTCGTTACTTAACGCGTAATTTAACACTTGATCAACTTTAGTTTCTGCTACCTCAGCAGTATAGGTTCCACATCGCCCCTTTCCTTTATAATGCACAGCTAACATTACGTCAGTTGCTTGTTCTGAGTTCATATTAAAAAACTTACATAGCACATCGATAACGAAATCCATTGGCGTATAGTCATCATTTAGTAGTACTACATTATACATGGGTGGTTTCTGATATTTTTCAATAACCTCATCATCAAGAACCGCTTGGTCATCTATTAACTCTTTCCATTTACTCATAATTCTATATTAGTCTGTCAGTCAAATTTTGCTTAAAGATTTTAAAAATAATAAGGCGAACAATCATTTTATCGAATTTAGCACTTGACTATTCTAATTTATTATCTACGATTTACTTTAGTGGGCGTTTTTTGTCCACTTCTATAAAAAACTCATGCTTTAGGGAAAGCATACCTAATTACCGATGATTTTAGAAGGAAGTTGAAGTATGGCTCACGGTACAGTGAAGTGGTTTAATAATGCAAAAGGGTTCGGTTTTATTCGTCCAGAGGAAGGTGGTGAAGATATATTTGCTCATTACTCTACAATTCAAATGGAAGGATACCGTACCTTAAAAGCTGGTCAAGACGTAAACTATGAACTAAATGCAGGACCAAAAGGTCACCACGCGGCAAGCATTACTCCATCAGAATTAGAATCAGAAAATTAATTTAAAAAATTTTTGATGGATAATAAAAAACACAGCTTTATTGCTGTGTTTTTTTGTGGCCATGAAACTATAAATAATAAGATTTCATTTCACTATCCATATAAAATCAGTATTTACATATGCTCAATAATACAATCGCCAAACTCAGAACATGTGACTAACGTTGCTTCATCCATTAAACGTTCAAAGTCATAGGTCACCGTTTTAGCGTTAATCGCACCTGACATACCTTTTAATAATAAATTAGCCGCCTCAGTCCAGCCCATATGACGTAACATCATTTCTGCTGACAAAATAACTGAACCAGGGTTAACTTTATTAAGTCCAGCGTATTTAGGAGCAGTGCCATGTGTTGCTTCAAAAATTGCCACTTCATCATTTAAATTGGCGCCTGGTGCAATGCCAATACCGCCCACTTGCGCTGCTAACGCATCTGACAAATAATCCCCATTAAGATTTAGTGTCGCAATAACACTGTACTCTGCCGGGCGTAATAAAATTTGTTGCAGCATAGCGTCAGCAATTACATCCTTAATGATAATTTCTTTACCCGTTTTAGGATTTTTTAAGCTACACCATGGACCACCATTTAATAAATCAGCGCCAAACTCTTCTCTAGCAAGCTCATAACCCCAATCTTTAAATGCTCCTTCGGTAAACTTCATGATATTACCTTTGTGTACCAAGGTTACCGATTCTCGATCATTATCAATAGCATATTGAATAGCTTGTCGTACTAATCGCTGTGTACCTTCCTTCGAGACAGGTTTAATACCAATGCCACAATTATCTTCAAATCGAATTTTAGTTACGCCCATTTCTTGTGTTAAAAAGTTGATCATTTTTTTCGCTTGGTCAGTGCCCGCTTGATATTCAATACCAGCGTAAATATCTTCTGAATTTTCACGAAAAATAACCATATCAACTTCACTAGGCTTTTTAACTGGGCTTGGTACCCCTGTAAACCATTGCACTGGCCGTTGGCAAACATACAAATCTAAAATTTGTCTCAAGGCAACATTCAGTGAGCGCATACCACCACCTACTGGCGTAGTTAACGGCCCTTTAATGCCTACCTTATATTCTTTAAACATTGCTAAGGTTTCATCAGGCAGCCAAGTTTCAGAATCATACATTTGTGTTGCTTTTTCACCGGCATAAACTTCCATCCAATGAATTTGCTTATCGCCACCGTATGCTTTAGCAACGGCCGCGTCGACAACTTTCATCATTGGCGGTGTAACATCGACACCAATACCATCACCTTCAATAAAAGGAATGATCGGGTTGCTTGGTACATTTAAAATCCCATCAACTGAGGTGATTTTATCGCCTGCACTAGGAATGTTTACATGATTCGCCATATGAAGTCTCCAAATTTACTAATGAAAATAGCCACCTGCTAATTTCTTTAACATTTAAATTAAATGAAAAAGAGCAAAGACACTAATACTGAAATAGTGATAGTGAACATCACTACTATGAATAATTAAAACGGGTGTTTTAATTATTTGCAAATTTTTCTGACACTATTTTTTAAAAAGTTTATAAATGAAGAGGATTTTTCAGTTAAAACCTCAAATTTGAGGCAAAAAAAAGCTAGGCATAAGCCTAGCTCTTAATACTTAGTCTAGTTTATAACAAGCTAGATAAAATAGTGTTTAACGTTTTACTTGGACGCATCGCTTTAGCGGCTAACTCTGCATCAGCAAAGTAGTAACCATTAATATCCATGCTAGGACCTTGTGCAGCGTTTAATTCTTCAACAATTTTAGCTTCTTGCTTAGTTAATGCTTGAGCAATAGCAACAAAGCTAGATTTTAAGCTTTCATCGTTAGTTTGCTCTGCAAGCGCTTGTGCCCAGTACATTGCTAAATAGAAGTGAGAACCACGGTTATCTAATTCACCAACACGACGTGACGGTGACTTGTTCTCTTGTAAAAACTTAGCTGTTGCGCTATCTAGCGTGTCAGCTAAAACTTGTGCTTTAGCATTACCGGTATTAACACTTAAGTGCTCAAGTGAAGCCGCTAACGCAAGAAACTCACCTAAAGAATCCCAACGTAGGTGGTTCTCTTTTTCGAATTGTTGCACATGCTTAGGAGCAGAACCACCAGCACCCGTTTCAAATAATCCACCACCGTTCATAAGTGGTACAATTGAAAGCATTTTTGCACTTGTACCTAATTCTAAAATTGGGAACAAGTCAGTAAGGTAATCACGTAAAACGTTACCTGTAACTGAAATAGTGTCTTCGCCTTTAGCTACACGAGCTAAAGTAAATTCACACGCGGCAACCGGCGCCATGATTTTAATATCTAAACCAGTGGTATCGTGATCAGCAAGATAAGTATTTACTTTCTTGATCATCTGAGCGTCATGGCCACGATTTTCATCTAACCAAAATATTGCTGGTGTATTACTGGCTTTAGCACGTGTTACGGCTAATTTAACCCAGTCTTGAATTGGAGCGTCTTTTGCTTGACACATTCTCCAAATGTCACCTTCGGCAACAGCATGTTCAATTAACGTTTCGCCATTGTCATTAACAACGCGCATTGTACCTTCACCTGTCATAGTGAATGTTTTGTCATGCGAACCATATTCTTCAGCTTTTTGCGCCATCAAGCCAACGTTAGGCACTGTGCCCATTGTTGTTGGGTTAAATGCACCATTTTCACGACAAAAATCAACAACGGCAGAAAATACACCTGCGTAATTACGATCAGGGATCATAAATTTAGTTTCTTTTTGCGTTCCGTCCGGTGCCCACATCATACCCGAAGCACGTAATGCCGCTGGCATAGATGCATCAATAATAACATCGCTTGGTACGTGTAAATTCGTAATGCCTTTATCAGAATCAACCATAGCTAATTCAGGACGAGTTGCGTATACCGCTTTAATATCAGCTTCAATTTCTGCTTTTTTCTCTGCCGATAAACGACCGATTTTAGCGTAAACATCACCAATACCGTTATTAGCATCAACACCTAGTTGTTCGAATGTTTCGCCGTGCTTAGCAAAAATGTCTTTGTAGAAAACTTTAACCGCGTGACCAAACATAATTGGATCAGACACTTTCATCATTGTTGCCTTAAGGTGCAATGATAATAAAACGTCTTCTGATTTTGCTTTTTCAGTTTCTGTTGCAAAAAAATCAACTAATGCGTTTTTGCTCATTACTGAAGCATCAATAACTTCTTGGTCTAATAATGCTAAATGCTCTTTTAATAAAGTCACATCGCCATTTTGAGCAACGTATTCAATTTTAACGTTTGTTGCGCCGTTAATCGTAACTGACTTCTCGCTACCGTAAAAATCACCAGATTGCATATGTGCAACGTGCGACTTTGTTGTTGGTGACCATGCGCCCATAGAATGTGGATTATTACGAGCATATTGCTTTACAGAGCCTGGAGCACGACGGTCTGAGTTGCCTTCACGTAATACCGGGTTTACTGCAGAGCCTAAAACTTTTGCATAAGTCAGCTTAATTGACTCTTCCGCTTCGTTCTGTGGCTCTTCAGGAAAATCTGGTAAGTTATAGCCTTTAGCTTGAAGCTCCTTAATTACCGCTTGTAACTGCGGGATTGATGCAGAAATGTTAGGTAATTTAATGATATTTGCTTCAGGAGTTTTGGCTAATTCGCCTAACTCAGCCAAAGCATCGCCCATTCTTTGCTCTGGTGTTAAGTATTTTGGAAAATTAGAGATGATACGACCAGCTAATGAAATATCGCGAGTCTCAACAGCAATAGCAGAAGAAGCTGTGAATGCCTTAACGATAGGTAAAAAAGAATGCGTTGCTAAAGCTGGCGCTTCATCGGTAATAGTGTAAATAATTTTTGATGTATCTGTGCTCATTTAAAATCCTTTGCTGATTTGCTATTAATCGATAAAATGAATAACTACGCAATTCGAATAACTATTCATTTTATCGATAAAAAAATATTTTTCGCGCGCATAGTATCGGAATTCAAAGCGCATTAAAATAGATGAATTATCGACGAGCAAAAATCAACAAGGCAGAAAATTGTGACAATTAAGCAAAATCAGGCGTTTGCGCGCAATAATAAGCGAAAGCCCACAAAGGTACGACCAGTTAACTTTAAAGCCGAAGTTGTGCTTTTTAACAAGCCTTTTGATGTTTTAAGCCAATTTACTGATGATCAAAACCGAAAAACTTTAAAAGATTACATCGACGTAAAAGATGTTTACGCTGCTGGCCGCCTTGACCGCGATAGCGAAGGGTTATTACTGTTAACTAATGACGGTAAACTTCAACATAAATTAGCTAATCCAAGTCAAAAAACAGATAAAACCTACTGGGCGCAAGTTGAAGGAGTACCTACTGATTTAGATATTAATGCACTTTGCCAAGGTGTTGAATTAAAAGACGGCATGACCAAACCCGCTAAAGTCGCCATAATAACTGAGCCAAAAGTATGGCCACGTACACCACCTATTCGTGAACGCGCAGCAATACCCACTACTTGGTTAGAAATCACCATTCAAGAAGGTAGAAATAGACAAGTGAGGCGTATGACTGCCCATATTGGCTTCCCTACCCTTAGATTAATTCGTTATCGCATAGGACAATGGACGATAGATGGCATTGAAAATGGCAGTTATAAAAGGTTAAGCAATGTCTAAATCAACATTAAGTAACGATATAGAAATCGCCAGAACACCTGATAAGCTCGAAATAAATTCACATGGCAGTGACCAGTTCAAGCCTAATACAACTGTCGCCGTTGTGGCGGCTTATCAAAATAAATTTCTCCTAGTAGAAGAATTAGAGCATGGCAAAACGGTATACAACCAACCTGCTGGGCACTTAGAGAGCAATGAAAGTTTAATTAGCGCCATAGAGCGCGAGCTAAAAGAAGAAACTGGGCTCACATTATCACCGGAATACCTTTGTGGTATCTACTATTATTACAGAGACGCTATCAATCTTTACTACTTGAGATTTTGCTTTGTTATCGAATTAGACGCTATCTTGCCAACACAACCTGAAGATGATGAAATTATCGCTTGTCACTGGTTTACCTTCGCTGAAATTAAGGAAAAATCAACGCAATTGCGTAGTCCTTTGGTATTGGAATGTATTGAAGACTACCTTGAAGGAAAAAAAATACCATTAAGTCACTTAAAATCTAATCTTTAATCTATCATCGTGATAATTGACCGTGCTATAATTTCGCGCCATTTTCCATTGTAATGTAGTTGTAATGACCTCTAACAAACATGTAAATATTAACTCAACAGAGCCTAACGAAAAATTGCCACAAAATACGAAAGTTATTGTTGGTATGTCGGGAGGTGTTGATTCATCCGTTTCTGCTTATTTATTATTAGAACAAGGTTATCAGGTTGAAGGCTTGTTCATGAAAAACTGGGAAGAAGATGACAACGATGAGTATTGTGCAGCGGCAGAAGATTTAGCCGATGCCCAAAGTGTTTGTGAAAAATTAGGCATAAAACTCCATACCATTAACTTTGCTACTGAATATTGGGATAATGTATTTGAGTATTTTCTTGCTGAATACAAAGCAGGTAGAACGCCTAATCCTGATATTATGTGTAACAAAGAAATTAAGTTTAAAGCTTTCTTAGAGTTTGCTTGTGAAGACTTAGAGGCTGATTACATTGCTACAGGTCATTACGTACAACGCAGATTCAGTGATGATACATGGCAAATGATCCGCGGGTTAGATAGCAATAAAGATCAAAGCTACTTTCTATATACCTTAAGCCATGAGCAAGTTGGCAGAACCTTATTTCCCGTTGGCCACATTGAAAAGCCAGAAGTTCGTGCTATCGCTGAAAAAGCTAACCTTATCACGCATAATAAAAAAGACAGCACAGGCATCTGTTTTATTGGCGAACGTAAGTTTAAAGACTTCCTTGGTAAATATTTACCAGCGCAACCTGGCGTTATCGAAACAGTCGAAGGTGAGGCGATTGGTGAACACGATGGCTTGATGTACCACACATTAGGGCAACGTAAAGGGCTTCGTATTGGCGGCTTAGCTAATGCTGGTGAAGAGCCTTGGTACGTAGTTGAAAAAGACTTAATTCGTAATGTGTTAATTGTTGGTCAAGGTCATAACCACCCTCGCCTATTTTCTAAGGGCTTAATTGCGAATCAATTGCACTTAGTTGACCGAGTTGACTTTACCGCGCCAATTGCTTGTACGGTGAAAACTCGCTATCGCCAAGAAGATGTTGCTTGTAATTTATCACCGATGGCTAATGGCGAATACTTAGTGATGTTTACTGAGCCACAAAGTTCAGTCACACCGGGGCAATCAGTGGTTTTTTATCAAGATGAAGTTTGCCTTGGTGGCGGCATCATCAACTCTCTTATTCGGTAACTTAAGAAATTCATGAATAGTATTGAAAAACAAACAATAACGATGGCAGCAATTTGCCAAGTTGCTGCATTAGTGCAAAAAATTGCTCGTAGCGGTAGCAGTGTCGACAGTGAGCTACAGGTCATGCTAGAAAGCATTGTTGTCACATCGCCAGATAATACCTTAGAAGTTTATGGTAACGACATCGCCAACCTTAAAATTGGTTTAAACGCACTCGTTGAACAACTAGGTAACCAAACAAAACAAAAAGATCCTGAGCTAACTCGCTATGTTGTCAGCTTACTGGGTTTAGAGCGACGCCTTGCTAACAAGCGAAACCAGCTTTCTCTACTTGGTGAACGCATTGAGCAATGTCAGCGTCAACTTGCTCATTACGATATTACCAGCGATACCCTTATTGCTAGTTTAGCAAGTATTTATAGCGATTTACTTAGCCCTATTGGCACGCCGATACAAGTTGCAGGTGAGCCAGAGCGACTTAAACAAACGAGTAACCAGCATAAAATTAGAGCCTTATTACTTGCCGGTATTCGCTCAAGCGTGTTGTGGCGTCAAGTTGGTGGTAAACGAAGAAATATTTTATTTGGTCGCGGCAAAATGGTTGCTTGCGCCCAACAATTACTTAAACAAATTTAATAATAACTTCAGGAATATACTATGGAACTTTCAGCATTAAGTGCAATATCACCGGTTGACGGTCGTTATGGCAGTAAAGTTAAAGCATTACGCCCTATTTTTAGTGAGTTTGGCTTAATTAAATATCGCGTAACGGTTGAAGTACGTTGGTTACAAAAATTAGCAGCTACTGCTGAGATTAATGAAGTTCCTGCATTTTCTACTCAAGCAAATGCACTTTTAGACGCTATTGTTGCTGATTTTTCTGAAGCTGATGCACAGAAAATCAAAGACATTGAAGCTACTACTAACCACGACGTAAAAGCGGTTGAATACTTCCTGAAAGAAAAGATTGCAGATAATGTAGAATTAAATGCCATTACAGAATTTATTCACTTTGCTTGTACCTCAGAAGACATTAATAACCTTTCACACGGTTTAATGCTTGCAGAGTGTCGTGAAGAAGTTTTACTGCCAATGATCGATGATATTCTTAACGACATTAAAGCACTAGCTATTGAATATAAAAATATTCCAATGATGTGTCGTACTCATGGTCAACCCGCTTCTCCAAGTACACTTGGCAAAGAAATGGCTAATGTTTATATACGTTTAAAGCGTCAACGCGAGCAAATTGCACAAGTTGAAATGTTAGGCAAAATTAATGGTGCGGTTGGTAACTACAACGCTCATCTATCTGCTTACCCAGAAGTTAACTGGCATGGTTTTGCTAACGAGTTTGTTAACTCTTTAGGCTTAACTTTTAATGCATTTACTACGCAAATTGAACCGCATGACTATATTGCTGAACTTTTTGACGCTATCGCACGCTTCAATACTATTCTTATCGATTTCGATCGTGATGTTTGGGGCTACATTGCACTAGGCCACTTTAAGCAAAAGACTATTGCTGGCGAAATTGGCTCTTCAACAATGCCACATAAAGTTAACCCAATTGACTTTGAAAACTCTGAAGGTAACTTAGGCATTGCTAATGCCCTATTTACTCATTTAGCACAAAAACTACCTATTTCTCGCTGGCAGCGTGACCTTACCGATTCTACGGTTTTACGCAATTTAGGTGTAGGTTTTGCACATGCGTTAATTGCTTATCAAGCAACACGTAAAGGTATTAGTAAACTACAAGTGAATGAAGAAAACTTACTAGCTGAATTAAATTCAAACTGGGAAGTACTTGCAGAGCCTATTCAAACAGTTATGCGTCGTTACGGCATCGAAAAGCCATACGAGAAGTTGAAAGACCTAACACGTGGCAAACGTGTAGATGGTGATTCAATGCGTGAATTTATCATGAACTTAGATTTGCCAGATACAGCTAAAGCGCAACTTTGTGAAATGACACCAGCATCTTACATTGGTCGCGCAGTTTCGTTTATTAATGAACTAGACTAACAACACACCACCTGCGTAACAAAAAGGGATCCGTAATGGCTCCCTTTTTTATTTAGCACTATCATAACAAACAATTTTAAACGCTTTATCTTGCAAGGCCAAAATATGAACATTGAATCATTACATTGGGGTGAATTAAGCCCGGAAACTTTTCTCGCAGAATATTGGCAAAAAAAGCCATTACTCATCAAACAAGCCTTCAAAAATTTTCAAGACACTATTCCTGCAGACGAGTTAGCCGGCTTAGCGATGGAAGGCGAAATAGAATCGAGAATTGTAAGTAATGACGGTAATAATAATTGGCAAGTAGATCACGGGCCTTTTGAAGATTTTTCTCAATATGGCGAATCAAACTGGACTTTATTAGTACAAGCGGTAAATAACTGGTCACGTCCAACTAACGCCTTATTAGCGCCATTTTCTTTTATTCCGCGCTGGCGTATTGACGATGTCATGGTGAGCTTTTCAACACCTAATGGCGGTGTTGGCGCGCATTTAGATCAATACGATGTATTTATTATTCAGGGCAGTGGTAAAAGAAGATGGCAAGTCGGTGCGCCTAATAACGAATTAGCAACTCTGCTACCACACCCAGATCTTAAGCAAGTATCCGCATTCGAGCCGTTAATTGATGAAGTAACAGAATCTGGGGATTTACTCTATATTCCGCCAAATCACCCCCATAATGGCGTATCAATAGAGAATTCAGTCAACTTTTCTATTGGCTTTCAAGCACCATCAAGTCAAGAGTTATGGTCAAGCTTTGCCGATAAACTAATCGACAATAACCTAGGTGAACAACGATTTAGTGATTCAACACGAAAAACGACCGAATCGAGCACCTTAATCAGCAAAGAAGATCAACAACAGCTAAAAACTTTTATGTTAGAGCAGCTTGAAAATACAGAGATGTTTGAGCAGTTTATTGGTCAATATCTAACACAAAGCCATCATGCTCTAGAATTACTGATGCCAGTGAATGATATCGATGAAGAAAAGCTTGCTGATATTTTATCTGAGCCTGAAATTCACTTTATGCCAGTATCAGGATTAAAAGCGGCTATTATTGCTGATTCACAAGCGACACTTTTTCTAAATGGCGATAGTTTTCCTATAGATACGCAAACTTTGCCTTTGGCGAAATTATTAGCACAACAAACGCCTTTGACCACAGAGCAAGTGAAAAGTTTCAATACAAGTTTGAAAAACACCCTATTGTTAACTAGTGTTTTAAATAAGGGTTATTGGTATATAGAATAGAGAGCAATGTCATACACAGTAAGTAGAGTTCAATGGGAGCAAGCCGCTCCCCTTTTAAAAAATGTAAGAGAACAAGTTTTTGTCTGTGAATGGCGTATTCCAAAAAACATCGAGTTTGATCAAAAAGATCGTTACGCTTTTCATGTTCTCGCCTGTAAAGATACTAACCAAGAGCCTATCGGTACTGGACGAATTTTATCAACCGGTGAAATTAGCCGTATTGCGGTATTAAAATCGTGTCGTAAAGACGAAGTTGATAAAGTGATTTTACAAGCGCTTTTTGATATCGCGCGCGAGATGAATCTAAAAGAAATATTTATTTATAGCCCTTTAGGCTCGATAGATTACTTTAGAAAGTTTAATTTTAATACCGCCGGAGCGGTATTTATGGAAGCTGGCTTACCAAAACAAAAAATGACTTGTCCACTCGATAATGCCAGTTTCGCTAAGTACTATTTAAGTCACTAAATTAGTGAAATACGTCAAGCCTTATTAGCTTTGTCCCTGCCACAGTTCTTCATTTTCATGAAGCTTATATAGACCATCAGCACGCCCAATTAATAGTTGTGCAAACTTATGTTGTTCTTTATCTTCTGATTTCAATAAATTTTCAGCTTGTAATTGCCACTTCAAAGAAAAATGTCGAATAACTTCCCGCGCAGTCTCACTGCCATTAAGTGCAACGTGATCTGTCGGTAAATCCCCTGAAATCACCCAAACAACAGATTTATCTAAAAGGTTAATTTTCCAAACTGCTAAAATTGGCACTAAATATCGGCTTTCAGTATCTGCAATGCTTTGAGTCACTAAACCTTTATCTGCAAGGTATTTAGTTGCTTTTAAATATTGTTCGCGTGTCCATTCTTGTTGTTTTTCTGGAGTCATTGCTTGTTGCTGAGTCATATTAATTTTCTTTTTTGTTAATTATATTAATGAGATGTTAACTTTGGAAACGTGTATGAATTAATTCACAGTATATTTCAAATTTATTTATGGCTGCACTGGCTAACCACCTGCCTAGATGGTATTGTGCCGAGCAAATTATTACAACCTCTGTTCAATAAAAATTTAACATTGAACAGTTTCTATAATCATTGGAGATTACGATAGTGGCCGTTTTTGATTTAGTTGATTTTGACAACCATGAGCAAGTCGTTTATTGCAGCGACAAAGCGTCAGGGTTAAAAGCTATCATTGCAGTGCACAGCACCGCTTTAGGACCAGCTGCAGGCGGTTGTCGCTTTTGGGATTACGCAAGCGACGAAGCAGCATTGAAAGACGTTTTACGTTTATCTAAAGGCATGACCTACAAAAATGCGATGGCAGGTTTGAAACTAGGTGGTGGTAAAGGTGTGATTATTGGTGACCCTAAAAGTTTAAAGTCAGACGATTTATTCAAAGCTTTCGGGACCGCCGTAAATAACTTGAATGGTCGTTACTATACTGCTGAAGACGTGAATATCACTACTGGTGATATGGCAATAGTAAATCAAAGTACCGAGTTTGTTTCAGGCCTTGAAGGAAAAAGTGGCAACCCTGGTCCATTTACCGCTTTAGGTACGTTTTTAGGTATTAAAGCTGCGGTTAAGTTTAAGTTAGGTAAAGACGACTTAACTGGTATTAAAGTGGCAGTACAAGGTCTTGGTAGCGTTGGTTATTCTCTTTGTGAAAAGTTACATAACGCTGGTGCTGAACTTATCGTTACTGATATTAATCAAGTAGCACTGGATAAAGCGGCAACGGAATTAAACGCTACCGTTGTTGGTTTAGATGAAATATATAGTCAAGATGTTGATGTATTTTCACCATGTGCACTTGGTGCATCTATTGATGACAACAGCATTGCACAGCTAAAAGCTGTTATTATTGCCGGTTGTGCAAACAATCAGTTAGCAGAAGCACGTCATGATCAAATCTTGCTAGAAAAAGGTATTTTGTACGCACCTGATTACGTTATTAATGCTGGTGGCATTATTAATGTAGCATTAGAAATTTACCCTGAACCATACTGTGCAGACAGTGCAGCAAAATTGGTTGAGAATATTTATCATACTTTGATGAACGTTTTTGAAACTGCGGCAGCTCAAAATATGCCGACAGGTTTAATTGCTGATCAAATGGCGCGTGACATAATTGCTAAAGGCCACAATAATAGCAACTAAGTAAAACTTACTATCGTAAGTACTAAATACTGCACAGCGTTAACGAAAAAGCACCTAAATAGGTGCTTTTTTATTACTTATTGAATGTTTATCATTGCTCTAGTATTGATTAGTAAAACTAATTTAGTGTATTCAACAAAGCCTGAACTGGATGTAAGGTGACTTTATTATCTAAGCGTTTTATTTGGCTACGACAAGAATATCCAGTCACTAATATTTGCTCTGTAGATAATTCACTTACTTTATTCTTCCAGCTCATGTCGTAAAGTGCTTTAGAGTTATCTAAGTTTACTTTTTCATGACCGTACGTTCCCGCCATTCCACAGCAGCCTACTGAAACATTGGTTAATGACAAACCAAAGTGTGCAAAAATACCTTTCCATTGCCCTTCACTACCAGCCAATGCCGTTTTCTCAGTACAATGCGCAAAAAGTTTATAAGATATTGATTTTGCTAGTTCAGTTTCATTCTCTACCTTATTTTGATGATCGAGAATAGTAATTAGCCATTCATGGGCAAGCTCTACGCTAAATTTACCTCTACTATCACCTAATATTTGGCAATACTCATCGCGGTAACATAAAGCTAATGACGCATCTAAGCCAATCATAGGAATGTTTAATTCATGCACTTTGTTAAGAAAATCTGCTGTCGATTTAGCCGTTTTCGCAAATTTTGCTAAGAAACCTTTTACATGCTGTGGCTTACCATTGGGTTTAAATGGCAACAATATTGGCTGAAACCCTAGTTTTTTAACAAGCAACATAAAATCTTCAACGACTTTTGCATCATAAAAGGACGTAAAAGGGTCTTGAACGACTAATACACTTTTAGCACGCTCTTGCGATGTCATTTGATGTAGCTGCGTTAAATCGAAAGTAGCAAATCGATGCTGCTGAGCTCTTTCAGCTAAGGTTGGAATAGATAACAAAGGTGTATCAACATAACCGATAGTAGCGCGAGATAATTTATTATAAATATTAGAGTTGAGAACGCTATTTATCAACTTAGGTGCTTTTGCCATTATCAGTGTCATCACCTCAACATTCGCGACTAAATGATCTTTAGCCGGTCTAAAATATCTTGAGTGATAAAGGTTAATAAATCGGGCTCTAAAATCGGGCACGTCGACTTTAATTGGACACTGGCTTGCGCAAGCTTTACAAGCTAAACAGCCTTGCATGGCTTCCATTACTTCATGAGAAAAATCATCTTCTTCTTGCTGTTTAGATAGACCGTTAAAGCTATTTTTAACCTTATCTAACAAACGTTTTACTGACCAATGCTGAATATTTTGCTCTAAAGCGAGAATATCAACACCTTTAACTTCAACAAGCCTTAACCACTCTCTCATTAAGCCTGCTCTACCTTTCGGGGAATGACGGCGGTCACGCGTAACCTTACTTGATGGACACATAGGACTATTTACGTCATAATTAAAGCATAAGCCGTTGCCATTACAATCAAGCGCCGATTTAAAAGAGTCCTTAACGGTAATTGGAATTTGTCGGTCGTAAAAACCACGTTTTTTATCATCAACGGAAACTAAATTTTCTGTCGATTGATATGGCGTACAGATTTTTCCTGGGTTCATTTTATTTAGTGGGTCAAACGCCGCTTTGATTTTTCTCAATTCGCTAAATAGCGCATCACCAAAAAATTCAGGACCGTATTCACTACGATAACCTTTGCCATGTTCACCCCACATTAAGCCGCCGTATTTAGCCGTTAACGCGACAACTTTATCAGAAATTTTTCGCAACAAAACTTCTTGCTCTGGATCACACATATCTAACGCGGGCCGTACATGTAAAACACCTGCATCAACATGACCAAACATGCCATAATGTAAACCATAACCATCAAGTAGCTCTCTAAATTCAGCAATAAAATCAGCTAAGTTTTCTGGTGGCACAGCGGTATCTTCAGCAAACGCTAAAGGTTTTTGGCTACCTTTGGTGTTCCCCAGTAAACCCACGGCTTTTTTACGCATGGTATAAAGTTTTGCAATACTCGCGAGATCAGAAGTAACTTGATAGCCGATAACCCCCCTACCATTAGCAATATCTTCATCAAGCACAGCACAAAGGTCGTTTACCTGCTCAGCAACGGCTTCTATACTTTCACCGTTATACTCAACCATATTGATGCCGTCCATCACAGCACCTTTAACATCTTGCAACATATCGCTAACTAATTGCCAAACAATATCCTGTTTAGCTAAGTTCAGTACTTTACTATCAATAGTTTCAACTGACGTGGCTTTTGCTTTAACTAACGACGGAGAATGACGCAGTGCAGAGTCAAAACTGTCATATTTAATATTGATCAGTGTTTTAGCATTGGCGATAGGCGTTAAATTTAACTTTGCTTCACAAACAAAGGCTAATGAGCCTTCAGAGCCAGTAATTATACGGCTTAAATCAACCTGAGTTAAATCAGCGTTAAAAACATTTTCTAAATCATAACCGGTTAAAAAGCGATTTAAACGCGGAAATTTTTCAAGAATAAGTTCGCGATTATCGCGGCAAGAGCTCAGCACTTGCTGCATTAATTTTGCCACCGTGCTTTCTTGCGTTGCTAATATCTCTGCTTCTGCCATCGACATAGGTGCAGTGATTAACATTTCGCCATTGGCTAACACGCTTTTTAGGCCTAAAACATGGTCTGAAGTTTTACCGTAAACCAATGAACCTTGACCAGAAGCGTCAGTATTGATCATGCCGCCTACTGTCGCTCTATTACTGGTTGATAAATCTGGAGAAAAGAAGAAACCATGAGGCTTAAGATAATCATTAAGTTGGTCTTTAATCACACCTGCTTCAACACGCACCCAGTTTTCTTCTACGTTTATCTCCAATATGCGATTCATATACTTAGATAAATCAACCACAATACCCGGTGTTAAACTTTGGCCGTTGGTACCTGTTCCGCCACCACGGGCGCTAAATTTAATTTCACTGAAACGTTTTTCTGCGCCAAGTGCGGTGATCAGCTGAATATCTTGCTTATTACGCGGATGCAGCACTAATTGCGGCAATTGCTGATAAATGCTGTTATCTGTCGCGTGTGCTAATCGCGCACTATATTGAAAATTAACATCACCACTAAAACGTTTTGTTGCCAAAACTTTAGCGTACTCTTGATACAACGGGGAAACGAGCTCTTGCGGGGCTAACCTAGGTAACATGAATGAAATTTTCTATTAACAAATATGGTGCAAACATTATATCACGGCAATGTAACATTTTGCTCTGTTAACAAAAAAAGCCTAAGAACTTTTTTATCCTGATAATGATAAAAAGCACCTAGGCTTGCTTACGACAAAAATTAGCGATATGGCTAACTATTTTTTGTTATGTTGCTCTGCTAAATATAACCACGTTGGTAATACGGTATCCGGGTTAAGCGAAAGGCTTTCAATACCTTGTTCAACTAACCATGCAGCGAAGTCTTCATGATCTGATGGACCTTGACCACAGATACCCACATATTTACCACGCGCCTTACAGGCTTTAATAGCCATTTCTAATAACAATTTGATCGCTGGGTCACGTTCATCAAATAAATGAGCAACTAAACCAGAATCACGATCTAACCCTAAGGTTAATTGCGTTAAATCGTTTGAGCCAATAGAGAAGCCATCGAAGTAATCTAAAAATTGGTCAGCAAGTAACGCATTAGACGGTAATTCACACATCATAATAATGCGTAAGCCATTCTCACCACGTTTTAAGCCATGCTCGGCAAGAATATCAATGACGGCAGCTGCCTCTTCTAACGTACGTACGAATGGGATCATGATTTCGACATGCGTCATGTCCATATCGTTGCGAACACGTTTTATCGCTTCACACTCAAGTGCAAAACAATCTCTAAAGTCTTTAGAAATATAACGTGATGCTCCACGGTAGCCAATCATCGGATTTTCTTCTTCCGGCTCAAATGCTTCACCACCAACTAAATTAGCATACTCGTTAGATTTAAAATCTGACATGCGCACAATAACTTTCTCTGGCGCATAAGCCGCTGCTAACGTTGAAATACCTTCCGTTAATTTCGCAATGTAAAATTCGATTGGGCTTTCATAACCGGCGATAATATCTCGAATTTCATCTTGTAAATCAGCAGGCTGATCGTCGAAATTTAATAATGCTTTAGGATGCACACCGATCATTTTATTAATAATAAATTCAAGTCGTGCTAAACCAATACCGGCATGCGGTAAACGAGCAAAAGCAAATGCTCGGTCTGGGTTACCAACATTCATCATTATTTTTAATGGTAAATCAGGCATTGAATCTACTTCAGATGTTGTTACTGTAAAGTCCAACTTACCTTGATAAATAAAACCAGTATCACCTTCTGCACATGAAACGGTAATTTCATCACCGTTGGCAATTTTACTGGTTGCATCACCACAACCAACAACAGCTGGAATACCCATTTCACGAGCAATGATAGCTGCGTGACAAGTACGGCCACCACGATTAGTCACAATCGCAGAAGCACGCTTCATGATAGGCTCCCAATCAGGATCCGTCATGTCAGTAACTAATACATCACCTGGTAGAATTTTGTCCATTTCATCTAGTGAAGATAAAACTTTCGCTTCACCGCTACCAATTTTATGACCAATTGAGCGACCTTCACAAACAATATCTGCTGTTGCTTGTAATTGAAATTGTTCCATTACATTAGCATTTTCACGACTTTTTACTGTTTCTGGACGTGCTTGTACAATATAAAGCTTACCGTCTAAGCCGTCTTTAGCCCATTCGATATCCATTGCACGGCCGTAATGCTTTTCAATCACTACCGCTTGTTTGGCTAATTCTTCAACTTCATTATCAGTTAAAGAGAAAGTATCTGATTGTGCTTGTTCAATATCAACAATCTCAACCTGTTTGCCGTGTTCTTGAGTGTCAGCGTAAATCATTTTAATTGCTTTACTACCGATATTTCGGCGAACTACCGCTGGCTTACCTTTAGCTAATGTAGGTTTGTGAACATAAAATTCATCAGGGTTAACTGCGCCCTGCACTACCATTTCACCTAAACCATAACTTGAAGTAATAAACACTACATCTTCAAAACCTGATTCTGTATCAATCGAGAACATTACGCCACTAGATGAAATGTCGCTACGCACCATACGCTGAATACCAGCAGATAAAGCGACACCGCGATGATCATAGCCTTGGTGAACACGATAAGAAATAGCGCGATCATTAAATAGAGAAGCAAAAACGTGCTTAATCGCAATCATTACTGCGTCTAAACCACGTACGTTAAGAAAGGTTTCTTGTTGGCCAGCGAAAGAAGCGTCTGGCATATCTTCAGCGGTTGCTGATGAACGAACAGCAAAAGAAGCATCGTCAGCAAAATTACCTGCTAAGGTTGCATAGGCTTCTTCTATAGCTTGCTGCATTTCAGGTAAAAATGGTGTATCAATAACCCATTCGCGAATTTTATTACCACAATCTGCCAAGGCGTTAACGTCATCAACGTCTAAATCATCTAATAAAAGATAAATTTTGTCGTTTAGACCACTTTGCTCAAGAAATTCATTGAAGGCAAACGAGGTAGTAGCAAATCCCCCAGGTACCTGTACGCCCATATTTGAAAGATTCGAAATCATTTCGCCTAATGATGCATTTTTACCACCTACGCGGTCTACATCATTCATTCCTAAATCTTCATACCAAAGTACATTTTCTTGCACGACAACATCTCCATTCGCAATAAAAAGAATTTAAGAAAGCTATTTTTTAAGTTCTATATCAATAGAGTAACTTAAAATAACTTTCTTAAACCTTTTCTCGAAGATAAGTAGTATTTAACGCTATATTTCACGTCGCAGACATTTTACACTGCTAACCTTGAAACTAAAGCACTATTTGAAAGTTTTCACCTTTCACAACAGAAAATTATTATAGGACTAATTATGCGGGCAGCGTTTTATATATCTGACGGCACAGCCATCACTTCTGAAGTTTTTGGTCATGCATTGCTATCACTTTTCCCTACTGAATTTGAACACGATACCATTTCATTTGTTGAAACCGAAGAAAAAGCACTTGAGGCTTGCGCACGAATCAACAAAGCGGCGAAACGCACTGGCATACCACCATTAGTGTTTCATACCTTTGTTAATCCAGATATACGCGAAATAATAGACGGTTGTGACGGTATAATTTATAACTTTCTAGAACATTTTATTGCCCCGCTTGAACAAGAATTAGCACTAAAAGCTAAACCTAAAGCTCATAGAACCCATAGTATTCATGAAAACAGTTATGACTACCGAATTGACGCTGTAAACTATTCATTAGCCAATGATGATGGTTCAAACGTCACTAACTATGAACATGCTGACGTTATTCTTGTTGGCGTTTCACGTTCAGGTAAAACACCTACATCCTTGTACCTTGCGCTGCAATACGGTATTAAAGCGGCAAATTACCCATTTACTGACGATGATATGGACGAGTTAAAATTACCTGCTTTTTTAAAAATGCATAAAAAGAAAATATTTGGCTTAACCATTGATGCTGAGCGCTTAGTAGATATTCGAGATGGCCGAATGGCCAATACCAAGTATTCATCTGCACGACAGTGTCGTATGGAAGTACGTGAAGTAGAAAAACTTTACAAGAAAGAAAAAATTCCTTTTTTAAACACAACTAAGCTTTCGGTAGAGGAAATCACTGCAAAAATATTGTCTAAAACTGGCCTTCAGCGCTATAAATATTAACTTATGACAAATTAGTTGGATAAAAAAACAGAAAGCAGTTCACTTAACTACTGATATTCGTTATGTTAGCGCGATATTATTATTGCGCTGCATATCGATAAATATGCAAGCTAACAAGCATTTGATAGCACATGACCATAAAAACAGATGAATTTAGAACTACTTTAATAGAAAATTTAGTTTCTCCAGCAGAACTTGCCCAGCAAATACCTCTTGATGATGAAACCGCTAGCTTTATTATAAATAGCCGTAAAGACATTGAAGCGGTGATCAATGGTGAAGACAAACGTTTACTCGTTATCATTGGCCCTTGTTCAATACACGACACTGAGGCCGCCATTGATTACGCGGAAAAACTAAAAGTTTTACACGACAAATACTCTGATGAGTTATTGATTGTTATGCGTGTTTACTTCGAAAAACCACGTACGACAGTTGGCTGGAAAGGTTTGATTAGTGATCCTGATTTAGATAAATCATTCCATGTTGCAAAAGGTCTAGACCTTGCTAGAAATCTATTAGTGAAAATTAATAAATTAGGGTTACCGGCAGGTACTGAATTTTTAGATATGGTCACGGGTCAGTACATTTCAGACTTGATCAGTTGGGGGGCTATTGGCGCACGTACAACCGAAAGCCAAGTACACAGAGAGCTAGCATCTGCCCTTTCATGTCCTGTAGGTTTTAAAAACGGTACCGATGGCAATATACAAATTGCCGTTGACGCTATAAAAGCTTCAAGCGTTCCACATGTACTTTACTCTCCAGATAAAAGTGGTCAAATGTGTATTTACCAAACTCATGGTAATCCATACGCCCATGTTATTTTACGCGGTGGTAAATTACCTAATTATCATTCAGATGATATCAAAGGCACTTGCGCTACGCTTAATAAAGCCGGTTTAGCAGAAAAAGTGATGATTGACTGTAGCCACGGTAATAGCTTCAAAGATCATAACAAGCAAATTGATGTTGCTCGCTCACTCGCTACGCAAATTGAAAATGGTGATGAATCTATTTTCGGTGTAATGATTGAAAGCTTCCTTACAGAAGGGAATCAAAAAGTTATTGCTGGGCAACCATTAGTCTATGGTCAAAGTATTACTGACGCTTGCATCAATTTAGACACCAGTGAAGAAGTATTGAGTGTGCTAGCGAGCGCGATTAAAACAAGAATGTAATATCTATATTTAAAATTCACAATAGATGTAATTAAATATCTACCGTGTTGATAAATTAAGAACAAATAAAAAGCAGGTTATCAATTTGATAACCTGCTTTTTTATGTTCAGGAAGAACGGTATGCCACGATCACATGGATGTGAAATAGTGGCAATGTTCAGAGGGACTTCTATTAAATTAGGCTTTAAAAGAAGTTAGCTTTAAACTCTACACCCCAAAAGCGAGGTTCATTAACATAACCAGTTAGGTTGTTAAAATCGATTGCACCTGTAAGTTGTTCTTCATCGGTAATGTTACGACCAAATAAAGCTACTTCATATTCAGCGTCATCACCGAACCATTCATAACCGACACGTACACCACCTTCCAATAATGCATCACCTTTAAATTCGGTAGATTCATACAAGAAGAAGTTAACTTCACTTCGGTAAGACCAATCAGTATAGAAATATAGTTCACCGTCGGAAATTTCTTTAGTCCAACGCGCACTAATATTACTGATCCACTCAGGAGATTGTGGTAATGAATTACCATCAATAATCGCTAAGCCATCTGCATTTAACGGATCAGTTACAGTACAACCGCCGCCACAACCAGGTACAGCAACTGTGCTATCTTTTAATTCAGTGTGGTTATAACTAACACTACCAGCAATAACTAAATCAGGCGTTACAAAATACTCTGAATCTAATTCAAAACCATAACCTACCGATTTGTCGGCATTTAATAAGCTAGCAACGTTTCCGGTACCACCAACAGCAGTTAACTGCTGATCTTTAACAACATAGTAGTACACTGAACCATCTACACGTGCTGTATTTTCTAAGAAAACTGATTTGAAACCAGTTTCAATTGAATCTACAGTTTCTGAGTCAGCTGTTGTTGAGTTTGCTGAAAATAGTAAGCTACGACCTTGAATACTTGGTGCACGGTAACCACGAGCAATACGAGCATAGATGTTAGTTTCATCGTTAAGTACGTATGACGCACTAAAATCACCACTCACTTGTGAATCTTCAACATCATTACTTTCAGTAAAACCTGGTGCGCCAAATGGTGATTGAACTAATTCACCGTCCCATTTACGTTCGTCATCTGAATAACGTAAACCACCGTTGATGCTTAATTTATCTGATATTTGGTAGTCAAGTGAAGCAAATACTGCCCAAGCAGTTGTCTCCATATTTTGAATAGCTAGACCATTTGCTGCCCCATTTGCCAATGTATCAAAGCTCAGGTTGTTTATGGTTAAGTCTTCATCGAATAAAAAGAAACCAAATTGATAATCAAAATCACCTAGGTCATTACTAGCAATGCGTATTTCTTGAGTTGATTGCTTGTGATCTGGCATTTTTGCGCCAGTCTCTGAAGGGAATGGTATGAAACCTGGTCCCATGTAATCTGGTAAAAATGCCGCGCCGTAACCGCCATCAATATCACCTACTGAAAACATTTCAGCTGATTCATGGCCTGTGATTGACGTTAATGTATGGCTACCAAAATCATATTCAATTTTTAAGCTTGCGCCTTTCATATCAACTGTTTGGTTGTTGCGAACAGCAGCGTCATGAAAAACGGTCTCACGATCAAAGTCATCAATTAAATCATTTGTTCCTGGCTTGATGATGTTTGCTCTAAATATACGAGCGTCAGCTTCTGCGTCTCTGAAGTGATAGTTAAACAACGCTGAAAATTCGTCATTTGGTTCCCATAACAATTGCAAACGAGCAGCTGTTTCGCCATAGCCACCTAATTGATCTTTTTGTTCAAAGCCTGGGGCTTTGTTATCAATCCAGTCATCACGGTCTTGCTGTAATAATGAAAAACGAGCAGATAAGGTATCAGTTAAACCTCCACCAACCGCTAAACGAAAATCTGTTGAGCCAAAGCTGCCGTATGAGCCAGAAACTGTTGCGTCAAAATCTTGTGTTGGCTTTTTAGATTGAACTTTAACAATACCTGCCGGTGTATTACGACCAAACAAAGTACCTTGTGGACCACGTAAAACTTCTACGCGTTCAATATCAAACATTGGCATACCTTTAGTTAAGGCATTTTCCAATACAACATCATCATAGATAAGAGAAACAGGTTGTGATGCTAACAAATCGAAATCCGTGTTACCTAAACCACGAATATAAAAACGCGGGAATGTACGACCGAAAGAAGATTCAATTAGTAAGCTTGGAACTTTAGCAGACAAAGATCTTACGTCCATGCCTGAAGAACCTAGTACTTCTAATTTTTTAGGGGTTAGTGCTGAAACTGAAATAGGTACATCTTTAACATTTTCTGTACGTTTACGTGCAGTAACTTCGATAACCTCGATGCCAACAACTTCAGCATTCTCTTGCGCAATTGCCGAGCCAGAAACGCTAGCAACAGACGCAAAAATAGCCGCGTTTACACAAAGTGCAAGCGACGTTTTTTTAAAAACATTCATTAAGTACTCTCCCAAGAACTGTTTATGTTTTGTTGAATTTTTTATATTTAAGTTTCGCACTATGCTGTGCATAAAACTTTGTTAAATATGTTTAACTTTTATAGGTCAAGATCCTTTAAAAAACTTGTACCGTAAGGCATTTCTTCCAATTTAAATAAATCGGCTATTGTCTGACCTATATCTGCAAAAGTATTTCTTTCGCCAATATTAACAGATCGTACCTGCTTATGAAATGCCACAACAGGCACATATTCACGCGTATGATCATTTCCGTGCCAAGTTGGGTCGCAACCGTGATCAGCAGTTAAAAACAATACATCGTCATCATTCATTGCAGCGGTAACTTCAATCAAGCGTTTATCGAAGTTTTCTAATGCTAAAGCAAAACCAACAGGGTCACGGCGATGGCCAAAGTCTTGATCAAAATTAACTAAGTTGGTAAATATCAAGCTATTATCTTTTGCGGTATCTATATGTGAAATCGTAGCATCTAATAATGCATCAATGCCGGTCGCTTTAGTTTTTTCGCTAATTCCTTGATGAGCATATATATCGGCTATTTTACCAATACTAATAACATGTCCACCAGCTTGGGTTAGTACATCTAATACCGTCGGCGCTGGAGGTAAAATAGAGTAATCACGACGATTACCCGTGCGCTCAAAGTCTTCAGGGCTTTCACCGACAAAAGGCCTAGCAATAACGCGACCTATATTCATATCACTAAGTAATTCACGTACGGTTTCACAATACTTATACAGGTTATCTAAACCAAAATGTTCTTCATGTGCTGCTATTTGAAATACGCTATCCGCAGAAGTGTAACAAATTGGCAAGCCGGTTTTAATGTGTTCTTGGCCTAAACTATTGATAATGTCAGTGCCCGACGCATGACAATCACCCAATATTCCGTCAAAACCTGTTTTTTGATTAATTTTTTCGATCAGCTCAACTGGAAATGCCTTCCCACCTTTAGGAAAATAGCCCCAATCGAATAATACTGGCACACCCATCATTTCCCAATGGCCGCTTGGGGTATCTTTACCAGTGCTAATTTCAGCAGCATAACCATAAGCACCTTGTTCTGGCTTTTGCTCTACAACAGGGAAATTACCTTTGCCTGCCTCAAAAGCCGCTTGAACCAAACCCATTTTTGCAAGATTAGGCAAGTTAATTGCGCGTTTTTCTTGCTGGTAGAATGCTTTAGACAAGTTGGCAAAAGTATTGGCTGTAACGTCACCAAAATCTGCAGCATCAGGCGCATGCCCAATACCAAAACCGTCGATTACTAAAACTATTGCTCTTGCCATGATACTTTCCCAAATTTTTATAAATGTATTTTAACAAACTTTTTTGAATTTTCCTCGATATACTCGATAAAATTCATGACCAATTGGTCAACATGTGATACTTTACCAAGCAATAAATTATAGACAACTGATATTTTGTAAATATTTAACATTTCCCTAAAGTGGTTAAGGTGAAAGTTATTAAATTCAGTATAATTGGTCCATAATATGAACGCGATAATTTACCGAACGAATATATCGTGTTGAATAATTTTAACCCTATTGTTAACCACACATTTAAGGCTCTTTGTTTTGCAAACCAATAAACCGACAATTATTGCGGTAACTGGTGCGTCAGCATCCGGTAAATCCCTTTTTGCGCAAACTATTTACGATGAACTTCTTCCCGAACTTGGGCCAAGCGGCATCTCTATCATTAAAGAAGATTCGTACTATAAAAGCCAATCTCACCTTTCAATGGAAGAGCGTGTTAAAACTAATTACGATCACCCTAGTGCATTTGAACATAGCTTATTAAGCGAGCACTTAACGGCGCTTAGTAATGGCGATAGTGCTGACATCCCGACTTATTGTTATAAAACACACACACGATTAGATGAAACATTACATTTGTCATCAACATCAATAATTTTAGTTGAAGGCATTTTACTTTTTTCTAATGAAGAATTACGCAATAAATTCGATATTAAAATTTACATCGATACACCATTAGATATTTGTTTAGTTCGCCGTATAAGTCGAGATACCATCGAACGTTCACGTAGTATTGAATCAATTACGCAGCAATATTTAACCACTGTTCGCCCTATGTATCATCAATACATTGAACCGAATAAGCCATTTGCTGACGTTGTAGTAACACGTGGTGGTAAAAATAGAATGGCAATTGAAATGTTAAAAGCAAAAATTCGTCAAATAATGCAAAAATAATATTACGGTTAAGTGATAAATAAAATTTAAAAATATAATAACGATAACAAAGTAAATTATGAGGTAAGTATGGATTTAAGTGCACTTAGAGGCGTAATGGGCATCATTGCTCTATTAATTATTGCCTTCTTATTGTCAAAAGATCGTAAAGCAATTAATTGGCGTACCGTCGGATTTGCATTCTCTTTGCAAATTTTGCTTGGAGCCTTTGTACTCTACGTACCATTTGGTAAAGATGTTTTAGGCTCAATAACTAACGGCGTACAGCAAGTAATCGACAGCGCCAAAGCAGGCATAAACTTTTTGTTTGGTGGCTTAGGAACTGACGCCATGTTTGGCAACGGAGTTGGTTTTGTTTTCGCTGTTCGCGTACTACCTGTAATTATCTTCTTTTCTTCACTTATTGCCGTGCTTTACTACTTAGGCGTTATGCAATGGGTAGTTAAAATTATTGGTGGCGGTTTACAAAAGCTATTAAAAACGTCAAAACCAGAGTCTTTATCAGCAACCGCCAATATTTTTGTTGGGCAGACAGAAGCACCACTCGTCATTCGTCCTTATATCGCTAAAATGAGTCAGTCTGAATTGTTTGCCATTATGGTCGGCGGATTAGCTTCTGTTGCAGGTTCAATTCTTGCTGGTTACGCAGGTTTAGGTGTAAAACTTGAATACCTTATCGCAGCTTCATTTATGGCAGCACCTGGTGGCTTGTTAATGGCCAAATTATTAATGCCAGAAACGGAAGAAATTAACAATGACTACAGTGACGTAGAAGTTGATAAAGAAGGCGAAAAGCCAGCAAATGTTATAGATGCTGCCGCTTCTGGTGCCGCTTCTGGACTAAAGCTAGCGGTTAATGTTGGTGCAATGCTATTGGCCTTTATCGCAATTATTGCCCTACTAAACTCTATGGTATCTGGTTTTGGTAGTTTATTAGGCTTTGAAGGCATTACCATTGAATGGATGCTTGGCTATATTTTCGCACCATTTGCTTTTCTTATCGGCGTTCCTTTTGAAGAAATGCTACAAGCGGGCAGCTTTATTGGTCAAAAAGTTGTGGTAAATGAGTTTTTTGCTTACGTAAACTTTGTTGAAATTAAAGATACTCTATCACCTGTAACACAGGCGATTATCACTTTCGCGTTATGTGGTTTTGCTAACTTATCTTCTATTGCCATTTTATTAGGCGGAATCGGTTCTATGGCACCAAATCGTCGTCCCGACATTGCTCGCTTAGGCATGAAAGCTATGTTAGCAGCAACCATGGCCAACTTAATGAGTGCCGCTATTGCTGGTGTATTTGTTAGCTTGTAAACCAGCTAACAGCCATTAAAACAACGATAGCCCACTCAAATTGACTGGGCTATTTTTTAAAATCTACTTTTATTAATACGAGGCTTATCATGAGTACAATCGAAACCTATGCGCAACGCGCGCTTGAAATGATGGACTTAACCAGTTTAACCGATAGTGAAAGTGCAGCAGATATTATTGCGCTTTGCCAAAATGCAAAGTCACCTAAAGGTAACACCGCTGCTATTTGTATCTTCCCTCGTTTTATTCCTTTAGCCAAGAAAACATTAGCTGGCCAAGATACACCTGAAGTAAAAATAGCCACGGTAACAAACTTCCCTCACGGTAACGACGATATAGAAATTGCGGTAGCAGAAACAAAGGCGGCTGTTGCTTACGGCGCTGATGAAGTTGACGTAGTATTTCCATATCAAGCATTAATCAATGGTAATGAGAGTATCGGTTTTGAATTGGTTAAAGCGTGTAAACTTGCTTGCCCAAAGCACGTACAACTGAAAGTTATTATTGAAAGTGGCGAATTAAAAACTGATGCATTAATTATACAAGCCAGCGAAATTTCAATTGCTGCCGGTGCAGATTTTATTAAAACGTCAACCGGTAAAGTCCCTGTAAATGCAACACCAGAAACAGCGAAATTAATGTTAACTGTTATCAAAAACAATAATACTAATGTTGGTTTTAAACCAGCAGGTGGCGTTAAAAATGCGGAAGACGCTGCAGTATATTTAGACTTGGCAAGTGACATTTTAGGTGCTGATTGGGCGAATAAGAACAACTTTAGATTTGGCGCAAGTAGCTTGTTAACTAATTTGCTTAACACCTTAGGTGCTAGCAATAAAACAGCAGATCCAGCAAGTTACTAGGCTATATATTCAGACAGATATATCCATAAAATAATAATAAGGTTTTACAAGCGATGGCACAGTTATACTTTTACTATTCAACAATGAATGCAGGTAAATCTACCCATTTATTACAGTCTTCTTATAACTATCGTGAACGAGACTTAAACACCTTATTATTTACCGCACAAATCGATGACAGGTTTGCTAAAGGCAAAGTATCTTCAAGATTGGGCATTCATGCCGATGCACAATTGTTTAATGAAACTACTAATGTCTTTAGCCAAGTTAAAACATTCATTGAGACCAATAAACTAGCTTGTGTATTAATTGATGAAGCACAGTTTTTAACTAAACAGCAAGTAAAAGAGCTTACGGATATTGTTGATGAACTCAATATTCCCGTTTTAGCATACGGCATACGTACTGACTTCCTAGGTGAAACATTTGGTGGCAGTGCTGCCCTGCTTGCTTGGGCTGATAAATTGGTTGAATTAAAAACTATTTGTCACTGTGGTAAAAAAGCCAATTTTGTCATTCGTTGTGATGAGCATGGCAATGCAGTGAAAGGCGGGGAACAAATTGAAGTCGGTGGTAACGAACGCTATGAGTCGTTATGCAGAAGGCATTTTAAAGCCCTCGTTTGGTAAAATTAGCGTCGCTTTAGCAAAGTACAACTAAAATATTGTTAAAAAGGGATGACATCAGTCATCCCTTTTTATTTATCTTCTTTATTCGCTTGTTTGTTATACAACTCTACCAAGAAACTTAGGTGCTACAGCTAACACCTAATATTGCTAACTCACTAAACGAATTAAGAGGAATTAGGCTGTTATCGTTTGATAGATAACAGGTTGTTCATCTACTGCTTGGCTTTTAATAGCTAAAGCAGCAAGATATTGCTCACTCGCTAATTTTGCTGAATCTTCATCCCTAGCATGTAATCTTGCAACTACATCACCACGATTCACTAATGTACCAATTGGCAAAATTCTGTCAAAACCAACACTGTGATCGATTTGCTGACCGTTAGCGGTACGACCACCCTTCAGTCCGACTACCGACATACCAATATCGCGAGTTTGCATGCCAACAATATAGCCATGATCTGGTGCAATTACGTCAACAATTACATTAGCTCGTTGCATAGATGACCAAGGATCTTCCATAAAGTTACTTGGTCCACCCAACGCATGTATCATCTTGCCAAAAATTTCTGCTGCTTCACCTGAAGCTAATACCGCATCAATTTTTTTCAACGCTACATCTTCATTTTCTGCAACCTTAGCACTTACCAACATAGCCTTTGCAAGTGAAACAACAACAGCATGTAAACGCGGTTCACGTAATGTACCATTTAAATATTTTACAGTTTCTGCCATCTCTAAGGCATTACCCGCAGTCGCCCCTAACACTTGGTTCATGTCAGTGATAATAGCTTGAGTTGGTACGCCAGAGCCATTAGCAACATTAACAATACTTTGAGCCAATGCCCTTGCATCATCAATGTTTGACATCATAGCGCCATTACCAACTTTTACGTCCATAACGAGCGAATCTAGCCCTGCTGCCAACTTTTTCGACAAAATTGACGCTGTGATCAAAGGGATGGACTCAACCGTTGCAGTAATGTCACGTATACCATATAAGCGTTTATCTGCTGGAGCTAAATTATCCGTTTGTGAAATAATCGCAACACCAAGATCTTTAACAATACGCTTAAAATCGCCAATACTTGGTTGAACATTAAAACCTGCAATACTTTCTAATTTATCAGATGTACCGCCGGTATGACCTAATCCACGGCCTGAAATCATCGGCACATATGCGCCACAGGCAGCAACAATAGCAGCAAGCATAAAACTTACCTTATCGCCTACACCGCCTGTTGAATGTTTATCTACAATTGGACCATCTAATTCAGGCCAACTTAATACATCGCCAGAATTCTTCATTGCTGAAGTGAAATCAATTATTTCAGAAGTTTGCATTCCCTTTTGAAATATCGCCATCGCCATTGAACCGACTTGAGCGTCATTAAAATTCTTTGTTACTAAACCATCGACAAAATATTGTATTTGTTCTTGGGAGAGTGAACCACCGTTACGTTTGGTGCGAATAATTTCTTGTGGTAGTAACATTAATTTTAATCCTTATCGTTCAAGTAAGTCTTTTGGCGTAAAGGCGTCAGGCAATAATTCGCTAACAGTCCATTCCTTTGTATCGTTGATATGATTAACAGCTTTAACTAGCGCGTCTGGCGCTAAAAATTCTGCAATCACTTGTCGACATGCGCCGCATGGTGGGGTTAATTTTTCTTGATTGGTATAAATAACAATAGCGGAAAATTCTTGTTCACCGGCAATAACACCTTGTGCCAAACAATTACGCTCTGCACAAACGGTTAAACCATAAGAAGCGTTTTCTACGTTACAGCCTTTTACAACGTTACCGTCAGCTGTTAACGCAGCAGCACCCACGTGAAAATTACTGTAAGGAGCGTAAGCTTTTGCAAAGCCATCTTTTGCGGCTACAACAAGTTCTGTTATTTTATTATCTTCAATCTTTGACATTATCAAACCCTTTAACTGACCAAATGGTCAACTTATGTATATCCTAATGAATTAGTGTTACAAATGCAACCTAAGAATTATAAAACACGCTAGTTTATAGTGCGTTGAAACTAAGTCATAAAAAATCAATATATTCCAAACGCCCAAAAAAAAAGCCAACATTAATGTTGGCTTTTTAAATAAAACTAGCTACTAAAACTTATATTTAACACCAATCTTAGCAACCCAAGTTGAAGCTCTATCTTGGAATGATACTGGAATATCTGATGCATCAGCGCCAGCGTCACCTAAAACATATTGACCTGCGTCATTAATTTCGTAAGTAAACAAGTCTGCAGTTGATGTACCAAAATCATTGCGGTAAACACGCGCAGCACTTTTATCAAAAATTGCTAGAGCGTTTTTGATATCAACATAAAAAATACCTTTGTGACCTTCTAAAAATCCAGGAATCTCTTGCTCAAGTCTTAAGTCCATCGTAGTAGTCCAAGGGCCACGGCTACTATTTTTGTCTAAGTACCCTCCCTTACTAGAAAGGCCTACACCTTCAAGAACATCGATAATTTCGTTGTAGCTTAAGCCGTTCTCAAAATCAACTGCGCCGTCTGATGAACTTGTAGGGATGTATGCTAAGAAAGCATTGTCTAAGCTTGAATCGCCATTAAGTTGCTCATCTGAACGAAAGTTCTTATCTAATATCCAGCTATAAGGTCGTGCAGATTTACGTTCGAAGAACATATGTAAACCTGTGTTATACCCATCAAGCAACTCAGTATTATAAGATAAGTTCAAAGTTAATCGATGCTTTGTTTCAAATGACGATGTACCAATTTCAGGGTTATTTGGATCAATTACTGGATTAAACTCATAAGCAGTATTCGTTGATGTTCCTGTTGCTGATAAACGATCATTAATACTTGAATTAGCGTAAGAGAAGTTAGCGCTTATACCATTTTCCCATTTTTTAGCTAAGGTAAAGGTCGCAATTGTGCTATGACCGCCTTCTGCATTAGTCAATAAAATATCACGACTTCTTCGATCAGCAATTGTACGGCGGTAAATTGGACGACCATCAACAGTTAAGCCATTATTACCTTTAGAAGTATCAAGTTCTCTTGATAAGTCTTGCCAAATTAAATCTCGCTCGATATCTTTATAAAGTAATTCAGCACTTAAATGCCAATCTTCTCCTAAACCAACTGCACTAAAGTCCGCAATATAATCCGCTGCAATGCTATATTGCCATGTGCTGGCAATTTTAAAGTTAGGGTCAATTGCATCAATATTTGAATTAGATCCACCTTGCTCTGACGCAGCGATAGCATCTAATGCTTGTTGTGGAATGCTTGAAGGATCGGCTCCATTAAGAGTATTTCCACGTCCAGTATCAAATGCTGAAATTCTAAAACCATCATTTGAGAACGCATTTGAGATAAAGACATTCGGTCGACCACCGCTATAACGACCGAAACCACCTCGAATGACCAAATCTTCCATTGCATCCCAAGTAAACCCGAAACGAGGCAAAATAATATCTAAACCATCTAAGTTCTCAGTGTTTGTAATACCATTGCGCTCATAGAAGCCTGAATTAAATGTTGGTGAATCATCATTTTGAATAACTTCATAGCGTAGGCCATAAGTGATATTCACATCATCCATAATATCCCAGCTATCTTCAGCAAAAAATGTATGGTTTTCTAAGCTAAAACTTGCCGCAGCATCGTTGCGATCTAAGCTTTTATTATTTTGATATTCAAATCTGTCAGCTACGCGATTTTCGAAATCATCAATACTATTGAAATACCACGAACCAAGATTATGTTGCATAAATAAGTTTACAACATCAACTTGCTCGTATTCCCAACCAAATGCGAACACATGGTCTTCGTATAAGTACTCGCCACTTACTGCAAGTTGAAGTGTTTCATTACTCAACTCATTCGCGTGACGACTATCATCGGAGCCTAAACGAATTTCACCACGAGCACTACCGTCACCATTGCCATCAATGTTGTCAATCCAAACTTCACCAAAGCCATTGCCACCTAGTGATATTTGACCATTTTGGCTTTCTTTATAAGAAACTTTTACTTCTGTTGAAAAGTCTTCATTCCAATATGAAAATAATTGACCTACATAAGTGTCAAATTCATTAGAGCGATTATACCAGTGAGATGAAAGATATAAACGTCGTGTGCCACCAAAGTTGTTGCCAGCACTATTACTAAAGCCGTGAGAATAGGCAAACGAAGCTCGATGATCTTCATTAATATTCCAATCCAGTTTCAATGAATATTTTTCATCTTCTAACGGGATAGATTTATTCCAATCACCAGCATCATAACCGTAAACATCTTGAGAAATACTAGTTACACGATTCACATCCGCTTGAGTAACATCCCCAGCTTCTGTGGCAACATTTTCACCTTCAGGACCTGTAGTGATAGGACTTACTGATTCAAATGTTTCATATGAAGCAAAGAAAAACAGCTTATCTTTAATGATAGGACCGCCGAGTGTAAAACCATAGGCTTCTTCATCTATAAGCAAATCAAGTTCTTTCGGTAAAAAGCGATCATTAGGATCGGTTGGATCAACTAGTGATGGAATACCTGGATCAGTAGGTGTACCAGCCCAAGAATCTTTAGACTTTTCAAAAAACGTACTACCGTGAAACTCATTTGTACCCGATTTAGTTACTACGCTGATTTGACCACCGGAAAAGCCACCTTCTTTAGCTGAAAATGGCGCGATTGAAACACTAATTTGATCAACTGAATCGAAAGCAATTGGCGAACGCTCAGTTGGGTAGCCGTTGCCAGCCAAACCAAAATCGTCATTCAAATTAACACCATCAACTTTTAGACTATTATAACGAGGGTTACTACCCGCTAAGTATAATGAATTACCATCATTACCTACTACAGCTAATGGGTTTTGTTTAACGATGTCTTTTAAATCACGGCTAAAACTTGCTGATTTACTTAACGCATCACCACTAAAAGTGCTATTTGATCCCGATGATGGATCATAGAATGATGAGCTTCCCGTTACAGCAATACGTTCAATAGAAGGATCTTGTAACGTTTCATTAACACGAAAAACATTGCCAAGAGAGATATATATATTTTCTAAGGTTTTATCTGAATATTCATCAGAATCAATAGTTACTGTGTAAGGGCCACCAACACGCAAGCCTTTAACAGAAAAAGCACCAGACTCATTTACTTTCAATGTTTTACGCGTACCTGAAGGGCCGTGTACAATAGTAACAGTAGCATCAGTTACTGGATTACCAGCTTCAGTTAGTATACTACCTCGAATCGCGGAAGAGGTATCATCAGCCATAGCCGATGCAGACAAACCTAGCGCTATAACAACCGCGCCGGCGATATTAGAGAGACGATGATTTTTCATCATTTTATTCCTTGGTAGAAGTTTATTATGTTTTATAAATTGTTTAATTTTAGCTTCACTTAGTTTAATTTTTAATCTAATTATTATTTTTTAAGTGTATTTCAGCAGAAATTAGACCAGAGTTTCGTTACATTTTCATTACAAACTTTTACAACCTTTATTTTGCTAAGTTAGATTATTTTTCAAAATAAAATAATAAAACAAACACAGTAACAACAAAACCTTATAATACAATAAGATAGGAAACTCTTTTAAACAAAGGCAAAAAAACCTTATAACAATAACTGTATTAAAATTAATTTTTCATAACAAAAAATCATTAAAACACACCATATGGTCAAGATAAAAACATCTATGCTTCAATTGGCTTTTCTAAAGGTCTATAGTAAATTGAATTTATTAACCATCCGAACACATACGACAAAAAAACTGTATGTTGAGATATAACAGTATACAAAATGTATTAAAACAGTGTCTTAAGCAGATAATTCACTTAAACTATTCGCTTTACCAAGAACAAGGAATGATTTTTTGATTAAAAATAGTATTTTATTCGAAAAATTGAGTGAAATTTGAACTTAAAATGTTATGACTAATGTAAAGCATAGAACAAGATCAATAAAATGTAACATTAGCGTAATAAAATAAGACTAACTAAATATAAAAATAAAAATTTAAAGGTTATTAGTGTGAGTAATAATACAACGAATGATAAACAAGGAAGCATCAGGTCGCGCAGTGAAGCCGTCATTTTATCTGCCGCGCAAAAAGAGTTTATTCTGCAAGGTTATAAAGGTGCTACTGTGCAATCCATTGCAGATTCAGCAGGTTTGCCAAAAGCAAACGTGCTGTATTATTTTAAAAACAAAGAAAATATCTATCATGCTGTACTGCAATTAACCTTAGATACATGGGATCAAGGCATTGGAGATATTGATAGTAGTGACGGACCTGTTGTTGCCATTGAAAAGTTTATTGCTGCTAAAGTAAAAATGTCTTTTGAACACCCACAAGCGTCAAAAATTTACGCGTTGGAAATAATTCAAGGGGCACTGCACTTAAAAGAATTTGCTCGTACTTATTTACGACAATGGGTTCGAGAAAAAGCGAAGTTATTTCAAGTGTGGATTGATAACGGTGAAATGGTTAATGTCGACCCCGTTAAACTCATATTTCTTATTTGGTCTTCCACGCAGCACTATGCTGATTTTGAACAACAAATATTAACCATAATGAACCGTGCCGATTATGAAGAAGACGATGTTACGCAAGTAACCGAGTTCTTAACTGATTTCATTTTACGTGGCTGCGGCTTAAAATAAGGAAAGCACGTGCGATTGTTAACCACCATTTTAGCAACAACTTTATTGCTAACAGCTGGATGTAATATGGCTAGTTCAAAAATTACAGCACCTTCTAAACTCCGTATTGCTACATTTAATGTCAGTATGGAAGCACTTAACTATCTACCCACTGATCAAAGCCAGAATGCAAAGGTTTCTGGTAATGAATTAACGCTGGCATTAAAAAATAATCGTCAACAAATCAAGAACATTGCCGAAATTATTCAACGAGTAAACCCTGATATAATCTTGCTAAATGAATTTGATCGCTTCGATGACTCGCATCAATCATTAAAGCACTTTATCGCAGATTATCTTAATAAATCTCAAAATGGTAATAAAGCCATTGATTATCCTTATTTTTATCAAGGCCCGGTAAATACGGGTGTTCCAACAAAGTATGACTTAAACAACGATGGGAAAGCCGGTACTTTACCGAGTGATGCTTACGGCTTTGGTCATTTTCCTGGTCACTTTGCCATGGCATTGTTATCTAAGTACCCAATCGATGAAGATAAGATCAGAACCTTCCAATTGTTTAAATGGCAAGACATGCCAAATGCTTTAGTACCTGTTGACCCTAAAACTGGCAAGCCTTGGTATAGTGATCAAGCGTGGAGTAATTTCCGCTTATCTTCTAAATCACATTGGGACATACCTGTTAACATTAATGGCAGCAAACTACATGTTTTAGCTAGTCACCCTACACCACCAGTGTTTGATGGCCCCGAAGATAGAAATGGTAAACGCAACTTTGACGAACTACGTTTCTGGATAGATTACTTAACGCCAAGTGCTGCTAGTTACATTTATGATGACAACAAGCAATATGGTGGTTTAGCACAAGATAAAGCCTTTGTTATTCTTGGCGATTTGAATGCCGATGCCATAGATGGCAATGCAATTAAAGCAGGTATACACCGCCTAACGAATCACCCACGTGTTATTGACCCGCAGCCAGAAAGTGAAGGTGGAAAATATCATCGAATCGATAATCCCCACGCTAAATATCATACTGCATTTTGGGGCATGCGAGCTGATTATGTTTTACCGGCAAGAACACAAATGTCTGTTCTTAACTCGGGCATATTTTGGCCTAAAACTGATGAAGACGAATTTCGCCTAATCAAAGACCGTGCAGCGTCATCAGATCACCGCCTAGTGTGGGTAGATGTCGAATTGAAAAATTAATTACAGCCATTTTCTCAATTGGTAGCGCGTACTATTAACTAAACAGTAAGCGCTACTAAATAATAAATTTACCGGACAAAAAGATGAAAAAATTCGTTCCCAGTATATTAGCCAGCATGATGGTCATGTCATGTAGTCAACTATCAACTAACGATTCCAATGAATTAATCGTAAAAGATAATGCACCTAAAAACATTATTATGATCGTCGGCGATGGCATGGGCCCTGCTTATACGACTGCTTATCGTTACTTTCACGATAACCCAGCAACGGCTCAAATAGAGCAAACCGTTTTTGATCGCCATCTTGTAGGCAGTGCCAGTACTTACCCAGCGAGAGTTTCCGGTTACGTGACCGACTCAGCAGCAGGTGCAACAGCACTGGCAACCGCAACGAAATCTTATAACGGCGCTATCGGTGTTGATGTTGATAAAAAGCCAGTTGAATCCGTACTTGTGTGGGCAAAAAAGCAAGGTAAAAAAACAGGTATGGTTGTGACATCACAAATTAACCATGCAACGCCTGCTTCATACTTAGCTCACAATGAAAGCCGTCATAATTACAATGAGATTGCTGATAACTTTTTAGCTGCCCATGACAATATCGATATTATGTTGGGTGGCGGTTGGCAGTATTTTATTCGCGAAGATAAAAACCTAGTCGAAGAATTTCAAACAAAAGGTTTTAATTATATAAATAACTACAGTCAACTTACACAGCTACCAAGTGATAAGAAGGTGTTAGGTTTATTTGCTGATAAAGGCCTTCCATGGGCATTAGACGATAGTAACAAACATCGACTATCCACAATGACTAAAGCAGCCGTTAATCAGTTAGAGAACAAAAACGGCTTTTTTATGTTGGTTGAAGCGAGCCAAGTCGATTGGGCTGGCCACGGCAACGATATTGCTGCAGCAATGGCTGAAATGGATGATTTAGCGAAAACTTTAGAATACCTAGAAAACTATGTGAAAGAAAACCCTGATACATTAGTGGTATTAACGGCTGATCATAGTACTGGTGGCTTCACGCTTGGCAGAGACGGTGATTATTTATGGCAACCCGACGTGCTTAGAACGATGACAATGTCACCTTCAGCGATCGCCAAAAACTTAGTAAAAAATAGTATTACACTTTCCTATGTAAATGAAATGCTTAATTTTAATGTTACTAGTGATGAGCTAAAAGAATTGCAAGCAACTAAAGCTGACGCACAACGTTCACTAGCAGAGTTTGATCAATCTACTAAAATTGCAGGAAAAATGACTCCTTCAATTGAAAAAGCATTGCACAAGAACATCAATCACATCATAGATCAACGTACTGTGACCGGTTGGACTACATTTGGCCATACCGCTGTTGATGTACCAGTTTTTGCTATGGGTACTCAGAAAGAACTTTTTGAAGGCTTAAGTGATAATACTGAAATTGCAAACAAAATATTTTATTTATTAGGCAAAAAATAATAATTCAAGGGTAAGTTACGACAAAGTGATTAACCTGACGACTGTTAGAATTACGCCAAACATAAACGCCGAGTAATATTGTATTACTCGGCGTTTTTTATCATGTAAATTCTGAACGTATATATTTAATTTTAATGCACTTAAACTACTAGCTTAACGCGTCATTCATACGTTTAAAGCCTTGTTCAAGGTCGTTAATTAAATCATCAACATTCTCTAAACCTACATGCAAGCGAATAAGCGGAAATTGATACGGCCATTGTGTTGCAGAGCGCATGTTATTCACCTTCGCAATGCCAAGAATTAAACTTTCAAAGCCGCCCCAAGAATAACCCATTTTAAAATGTTCCATACCATCTAAAAATGCGGTTAACGCCGTTTGAGACCCTTTGTTCAAGACAAAAGAAAACAAGCCATTTGAACCAGTAAAGTCACGTTCGAATACTTCATGGCCTGGGCATGACGGTAACGCAGGGTGAAGAATCGTTTCTACTTCCTCTCTTGTCGATAGCCATTGTGCAACCTTCAAGGCACTCGCTTGATGTTGCTGTAATCGCACACTTAAGGTTCTAATACCACGCATGGCCAAATATAAATCATCTGGTGAAGTGCACTGCCCCATGGTGTAACTACTTTCCCTCAACTGCGGCCAGTACTTCTCTGTCGCCGTTGCAGTACCTAGCATAACGTCTGAATGGCCAACAATATATTTAGTCGCCGCTTGAATAGACACATCAACACCGTGCTCAAAAGGTTGAAAATTAACGCCTGCTGACCAAGTATTATCTAACATCACAACACAGTCATGACGACGTGCAACTTCAGCAATCGCCGGTACATCTTGCACTTCCATGGTAATTGAACCGGGCGATTCAAGAAAAATCACCCGCGTATTTGGTTTTATTAACGCTTCTATGCCACTGCCAACTAGCGGGTCATAATAGGTTGTTTCAATACCTAACTTTGCTAATATTTTGTCGCAATAATCTCGTGTCGGTTCGTAGGCTGTATCAACCATTAAGATATGATCGCCCGTTTTCACAAAGGCTAAAATAGCGTTGGTGATTGCGGCGGTGCCAGATGGATACACTGCACAACCTGCTCCCCCTTCGAGTTCAGTCATAGCGTCACTAAAGGCAAAAGAGGTCGAAGTACCACGGCGACCATAGAACAATACTTGATTGGCTTTATTAGCTGTTGCATGTTTCATTTCTTTAACAGAATTAAACACTACCGTTGAAGCGCGCTCTACCGGAGGGTTTACCACACCACGAGTCCATTGGCTTTTACGGCCAGCATTGATGATTTTGGTTTCTTTTTTCATTTAACGCTATTCCCAATGTTAAAATCTATTAAGCTGTTTGTTAGCTGCAACATTCATTTAAAAACAAATTACAGCTATCTAGCCATCCATAGCTCCTTTATATCGTGAATTCTATGAATAAGCACGTATTATTTTGTCATGCCATAGTCATATTTGATATTAACGACAATATGCCAAGATGATTTAGAGAAAGCGACAATACGGGCATGGGCAAATCGCGGGAATAATAAATATAAATTGATGATGAAAGTTAGTATCGGCCTAAAGGCTACAGAAATTGTAAAGTTAGATAGTTTCCATTTCGATATATCAAATCATGGACTACTGTTTCAAGCGCAAGAGTTTTTAGCCGCTGATGTTTATCAAACTGTGGGGAATTTTTGAGATAACCAATAACTTTAATTTAGTGATTAAAATGCACACAAGTTATCATGAGTGCTCTGATAAGTTATGTTTTGTCGAAAGTTCTAATCACTAGGTCGGGTAATTCCTAACCTAGCTTGCAGATTAGCGAGTGTTAAACATAAAAACTACTTCTAAAGCTATTGAAATTAAAGGTAATCAACCCAATAACAAAATGATATTAATAAAGCATTAAAAAGGAGTATAAATTGCAGCATATTATTTTAAAATTCATTTTGCTGATCAGCTCTTTTTTATCCGTTAATGCTACTTTATCAATACCTTTATCATCGATTATTAATAATGATACTCAACAAATTGAGTATGTAGAATATAAGCAAGCAACTCATTCTCTTAACCTAGAGAAAATTCCCGATGGAAAATTACTTCATAAAAAAAGTACTTATAAAACATGTAAGTCGTATATATGTAAAAACTACCCTTTAGATTCATTTAATTTATATAAAGATTCATTGTCACTCATTGTGACGCTCAACACTCAACAACAATATCGAATACAAGAAACAATACTTCTCAACATTGCTACTAGACAATTACACCAACCACTTCACCAAACCTTCTACCAAGCTGAAAGTAAAAGCTCTGCGTATAGAGACTTCTGCTAATAAGAATATAACTTAGCGCTTGTTGAACACTAAACAGCAGCAAGCCCTAGTCATCTTCATGATCAAGTTAGTTTTATAACGTAATGTTAGGTGTTTGTATGAATAATTTTTTAACTTATAATTTTTATTTGGCGTTAGCGCCGTGGTTAGTTTTTGCCAGTTTATCTTTTATTGCCGTCATATTAATGAAGTTCGCTAAAAACCGTCGTGGTATTGCCATTGCTTTTGCTGTTTTTGTGCAAATGTTCTCCCCTGATCCATTTGTTGAAAAAACAATTGCTATGGTTGTATCCGAAAAGCGAGCTATTAAGAAGCAACAAGTAAAAGATGACGGAAAGAGCAAAAATAAAGCATTGATAATCGAGCCTGATGACTCAGGACCCCTGATCGTCAATAAAATATCATCCTATGAAAACCAAGGACGCTTGCTGTATTTAGCTATAAACGCAGATTTTTTTGCTGAATTTCGATGATTTAATATTGATGCGCTTTTATTGAGCATAAAGCACTACAGTGCCAATAACCGTTCTTTTAACATTAAGTGATAAAATAACAACGAAGGTATTGAACCTAAAACTATTTGTCAGATAGAAAACTCGGAGCTTTATGAGCAATTGCCTAAGATATTATAGCTTAGACTTAACTAAACAGTCCCATTTGCTTACTGGTAATTGAGTCAAAGTCTTTACCAATAAAGGGCAAGATATCATTCGCTATAGGTTTAAGTTGTTTCTCAACGTAAAAGTCATAATCTAGCTTACTGTCATTGAATTCTAAGGGTTGAACGCCATCAAGTGTTATGACATAACGAATGGTTCTTCTATGCTCGTATTTTGGCGCTAACCCGCTTTCTTCCAGTTTATTGTTAGCAATTAAGGCGGCTTTAATATGCGGAGGTGTGTTTACATAATCGGCAAGTTTACGACGAATTTTTTTCTGATAAATTAATTTACTGTCGTATAACCCTGCATTTAGCTCATTAACAACTTTAACAATGTATTCATCGATCGGCTGATCATTAAAAATCAGTCGGTATAGCTCTTGTTGAAAATCTTTACTAATCTCTGTCCAATCACTTCGCACCGTTTCTAAGCCTTTAAATGTCAGCCTATCGCCAACAAGGCCCGCGTATCGCTTCTTAGTGCCGATACTTTTTGTTCCTTTACTAATTTCTTGACCACGGACAGTTGGCATTAAAAATTTACTAAAATGGGTTTCAAATTCGATTTCAAGTTCGCTAACAATATCAAACTGCTCTTTTAGCGTACTTTGCCATTTATTATTAATAAAATCCTGCAAGGTTTTGCCCAAGGCTTTGCTCGACGCTATTGTTTGATCATCGCCAATATGGACAAATATTGAATCGGTATCGCCATAAATGACTTGATAGCCTTTTGCTTCAATCCACATTGAAGTGGTTTTTAAAATGCTATGGCTACGTTTAGTAATTGAACCTGACAAACGAGGATCAAAAAACCGGCAGCCTGTTGAGCCCAAAATACCGTAGAAGGAATTCATTATAATTTTAATCGCTTGTGATAATGCCGCATTCTTATCTTCTTTCGCTTTGTCGCGTTCTTTCCACAGCTCAGTGATGATATTCGGTAAAAAATGTTGCTCTCTTGAAAAATAAGCGCCATCAAAGCCTTCTATCGATTTTTCAGGAGACTTTAAGCCTTCAATCAACCCCATAGGGTCAATATTGAAACAACGAATAATACTGGGATATAGACTTTTAAAATCTAATACCAAAACGTTGTTGTAAAGGCCAGGCGTCGAGTCCATCACAAAACCACCAGGAGATTCAAAACCTTGGTCGCCATCGCCCATATTCGGCGCCACATAGCCACTACGATGCAACTTAGGCAAGTATAAATTAGTAAAAGCTGCCACTGAACCGCCTACTCTATCAATGGCTAAGCCAGTAAGTTGTGCTCTTAACATCGCAAATTCGAGTAATTGTGTATGTTCAAAAATCAATGAAACTAAGCGGCAATCTTCAAGGTTATATATGGCGAGTGCGGTTTTATTGTGATGAAAGTTGTCGGTTATTTCCTGCACCCTATTCTCAACATCAGAGACTTTTTTGCCTAAGCCTAATAAGGTATTTGCGACATTATCAAGCGAAAAGCTCGGAAAACTGTAAGTTGCTGATTTTAACAAATCGATACCATCAAGTACCACACGACCATTGATTTCAATGAAAAGCTGCTCACTGGCTTTATTTTTACGCCAATGTGGTGATTTGCCATCTCGGCCGATCGAAAATTCAATCCCGTGTAAGTCATAACGCTTTTGCAACAAGTTAAAATCAAAATTAATGACGTTCCAACCAATAACAATATCGGGGTCGTATTGTCTGAACCAAGTTAACAAGCTCAACAGTAATTCCCGCTCGTTAGCTTGCCAAATTATTTCTATTTCGGCATCTACGGCTTTTGGGGTACTTTGTTCTCGTATGATTTCTTCAGCACTTGCTATCATCAGCACTTGTTGGCAAGTATCGCTATATAAGCCAATAGAATACAAATCGCCTGACATGGAACATTCTATATCTAACGAGACGACGTTTAATTTAATATCAGTCTGTTGTGCTTTATCAATACGCTTGCATTTAACTTGCTCAAAACGTTGATAGCCTATTTCAACTTGTTGGTGTTTCTCTTTTTCAATTGATGAATGCTTTGCTGCAACACTGTTGCCGGTGAACATCAGATCAGCAGTAATAAAACGCTCCATTAAAAATCGGTCATCAGGGCGAAAGTCATCTTCGTAGCACTTTATACCATTACTTTTCAGCGCCTCCCTTGCTTGATAAAACTCTCGTAAGGTTGAAAAGTAGACAGCAATAACCGCTACTTGGTTGAACGCCTTAAGCGAAACCGGTTTTATCTCCGCTGCTTTTAATTTTTGACTGGAAAGAATCGATTCGATTTTATCAACTACCGGATTTTCTACAAAAAGCACCACACGTTCATGATTAACAATGAGTTCTACAGGACCATTTGGTGTTTTTAGCCACAAAGTTATTTCTAATTTATTACCGCGATCGCGAACGGAACGCGTAAGAATAAATCCACGAAAGGAGTTAGCGACACTTGTTTTTTCGGTGACAACTTGTGAAGAAATTTGCATTAAACGACTAATACCCGATGGATTAATTAGTATAATTAAACCTGACAAACTGTTAATATATACAGCAGTGTAAATCATCTGTTCCCGATAGGAAACCAAAGCCGCGATGTTAAGCGATAAAATTAAGCAAGTGATCCGTACTTCCTACAAAAGCATAGGTGAAAATCTAACCAACTTTAATCCACGTAAGCAACAAACATTCTTAATTGCTGAGATTGCCAAAACCCTTGCTGGAGAATACGATAAGCAGCGTAAAATTATTACTATTGAAGCCGGTACCGGTACCGGAAAGTCTTTAGCTTATGCCTTAGGTTCAATTCCATTAGCAATAAGTCGCGACAAAAAAGTTTGTATTGCAACAGCAACCGTTGCACTGCAAGAACAGTTAGTCGATAAAGATTTACCTTTCTTAAAAAAGCACAGCGGACTCGATTTTAATTTCACCTTAGCAAAAGGTCGACAACGCTATGTTTGTCGTCAAAAATTAACCCAAGCTGTCGCCAATGATGATAGCCCACAAGTAGGTTTTACTTTCGCTGAAAAACCGCAAGCGCATGACATTAGAATGCTAAATAGTATGCATAAAGCGCTAACCGATAACACTTGGTCTGGTGATATTGACTCTTGGCCTGACCCGGTTAATCACAGTATTTGGCAACAAATACAAGCTGACAAACATAGCTGTTTAAAACATTTATCCGATCACGCTCATTGCCCATTTCACAAAGCTAGAGAGAGCATGGAAGCAGCCGATGTGCTCGTGGTTAACCATAGTTTACTACTTGCAGATTTAGAACTTGGCGGCGGCAGAATATTACCCAGTCCAGAAGACACTTTTTACATAATTGACGAAGCACATCACCTACCAAAGGTTACGCGTGACCATTCCAGCGCCAACCTTACCATCAAGGGAGCCATTGACTGGCTTGGAAAGTTACAAGAAACAGGCGACAAAATCGCCAAGTTGGTAAAATCGAACAGTGCAATTTCTCCTTCAATAAAATTAGCCGATGATTGCCAAGATATTCTTGTTGATATGCAAAAAGTACTAGGTTTTATTGACAACAATCGTAGTATTTATTTTAACGAATCAGCAGTAAGTAATGCTAAAAACCAAACGCCATTATACCGTTATGAAAATGGTATTATTCCAGCAACATTAAAGAATTGGGCTGAAGATTTAAGTGAAAGTTCAAAGAAATCCTTAGCCCATCTGAATAAACTTTATAACTTATTAATGGAATCGGTTAAAGATGGTGATACCCAAATGTATTTGGCTGAACCATTGCTAGCAGAAGCTGGATTTATGATCCAACGGTTAGAAAATTTTAATGCCTTGTGGCAATTATACGCAAAAACCGACAGTGAAAAAGGTGCCCCGATGGCACGTTGGATGGAACAGTTAGAAGGCAAACGTAGCGACTTTTTACTGTGTGCTTCGCCGATTGAAGTCGGTTTTGCTTTAGAAGATATGCTGTGGTCAAAATGTGAAGGCGCAGTGTTATGTTCAGCTACTATTTTAGCATTAAATTCATTTGACCATTTTCGCCGACAAGCTGGCTTGCAAACTAATGATGGTACTCAGTACCAAAAAGTTGAATCGCCATTTGACTACCAGAATAATGCTCAACTTATTATTCCGAAAATGCAATTTGAGCCTAGTTCAGACAATTTTACCGACGAGCTTATCGAAAAGTTACCTGCCATGCTTAAACGCGGTAAAGCCAGTTTAGTTCTGTTTTCTTCTTATTGGCAAATGGACAAAGTTGTCACTGCCCTGCGAGAAAAAACGAAGCTAAGCGCTTTAGTGCAAGGCGAACAGTCGCGACAAAAAATTATAGAAACACACAAAGCACTTTGTGATAAAGAGCAGGAAAGCATTATCTTTGGTACGCAAAGTTTCTCAGAAGGATTAGATTTACCCGGCGAGTACCTAACCAACGTTATTATTACCAAACTGCCATTTTCGGTACCTTCTTCTCCCGTTGAAGAAGCACAAGCTGAATATATAACCGCTAAAGGGGGTAATCCTTTTATGTCGATATCAGTACCCGAAACCTCGAAGAAGTTAATCCAAGCAACGGGTCGCTTACTCAGAAATGAGAAAGACTATGGCTTTGTGACGTTAATGGACAAACGCGTTGTTAGTAAACGTTACGGTAAAGACTTATTAAACTCTCTTCCGCCGTTTAAGCGAGTGATAGAGTAATTTTTATATCTTCAGTTTTCTCATAAACTTATGGATGTTTTTTAGTTACATTTAACCAATAAAAAAGTTTATTCAAGCTACTGTTAGTGCTCTATGATAGCGAAAGTACTATTAGCTGTTTAGGTAAAAAAATGGAAAACTGGGATGATTACCGTCTTATTTTAGCGCTGCACCGTGGAAAAACATTAAGAAATGCAGCGCAACAACTAACGTTAAACCACAGTACCGTTTCACGTCGTCTCGCTAGCTTAAATCAAAAGTATGGTTCAGATATTTTTGATTTAAGCCCTAAAGGATATGTACTGACTGCTTTAGGGCAGAGTTTACTGCTATCAGCAGAAAAAATTGAACAATTTGTTTTTAATGATAATCGGCTTAAACGCGCGCATCAACCGGACTTAACAGGGGAAATAAACCTCTCAATTCCTCCCGCGATTGGACAGTACTTATTGCTTGATGAGTTACATAGTTTTCAACAGCAATATCCACAAATAACTCTTAACGTGCAAACTTCGTATCAAATAGTCAATTTAGATAGATGCGAGGCAGACGTAGTGATTAGAGTATCCAACCAGCCAAGCGAGCACTTAGTAGGACATAGGTTATTTCCGATTATGTTAAGTTACTATGCCAGTAAGCAGTATTTGATAGCTGGCTCTGTTGATGATTATCAATGGATAACAAGTACAGCAAATTTAACACCAAGTTGGATTGAACAATCACCTTACCCTACGGCAAGTATTGCTATGAGAATTGAAGACCTCGTGCTGCGCCATCATGCTGCAGCACAAGGTCAGGGCATGATATTAGGCGCATGTTATATTGCTGATTCAATGGTAAATCTTCAACGTATCGATAATAAAAAAACCTTTCCACATCAAGATATTTGGGTATTAACTCACCCTGATTTAAAACAAGTTCCTCGTATTAAGTTATTAATTACCTTTTTAACAAAAGCTTTGAGAGCAAAAGAAAAGCTAATTAGTGGAACATTAACCTAATTAGCCAGTTATCTAACAATATAAAGAAAAATTGACTAACTCTTGGGTAAAAAACTAACAGCACTTTCTGGCTTATGTAAGGCAAATGCGGTTATCTCCCACCCTTTTGGGTTTTTATTAAGAAAATACGTTGCGCCAGCACGATCATACACCTCGCCATTAGCTAAATACCGAACGGCAACATTGCTTGCTAACGCGATGTTTTGAGCTAAAAGTTTAATTTCTACTTTTTCCCAAGCGACTTTGTTAACACCTTTTTCTTTAAGACCATTTAAAAAACCAGTAACACCTTTATTCATGCTTTCAGGTGTCAATATCACAGGTTTACCACCAGTCATTAGCATAATTTGATCTGCATAAAGTACCGGTGACTGCTTTAATTCCTGATTTGTTATGAAGTGATTATACTTAATCATGTAGCTGTTGAAGACTTGCTGAACTTTCGATTTTTCATCAACAACACTATAGTTTGTCGATTCATTTGCAGCAGTGTTATAGCTAGCAATCAGCATGCTTAAAGGTAATAAAAATAATAATGATGATTTCAAAATTTATCCTTAATTGATATCAAGTTACTTGGTGTCAATTACATTATCATCGACAAATTTTGCTGTCGTGGATTAAAAACTTTACTCGGTGTTGCAATAATGCAACACCGAGTAAACTAATCGGATATGTTGAAACATTTCAAAAAGATTTAATGCTTTATAAATTCTGAATATTAACGTTATCGATGTTGATCGATAAAAATGGCATTGCCATCAGGGTCTACAAATGAAAAGCTGGCCGGCCCTTGCTCGCCATCTATTGTTTTATGAGTTACTTCAATACCTTGTTGTTCTACTTGTGCCAATAGTTCTCTAACGTCAGTAAAGTTACCTAGGTTGCCGGCACTTTGATCCCAGCCGGGATTGAAGGTCAGTATGTTACCTTCAAACATGTCCTGAAAGAGGCCAATGTTGGTTGCTCCGTTTTTCATAATCAAATAGTTATGTGCCATTTCGCCGGCAAAAACACTAAAGCCTAATTTTTCATAAAATTCTCGTGATTTTTGCAAGCTTTTAACTGCTAAGCTCACTGAAAAGCAATCTAGTTTCATCATCTTGCCCTCAAAATTAGTCACTATTGATAGACAAAATTGCAATAGCGATATTTCAAAATGAAAATCCCACTGCAATAGTTGGTATTACAATGGGAGCAAATTTGCGATATTCACTACTCAATATCACTTGTTGAGCGCTTTACGCTATATTTTGTGTATTAAAATTATTTTGTTTTTACTTGGTGATTAACCATATCGCGTGCAGCACGCCCGGTATAAAGAATAAGAAACACAAAATAATATTGATCAATAAATCTTTTCCAACACCAGACTTTAAAAACACTGCTACTGGCGGTAATAAAATTGCGAGAATGATATGTACTAACTTATTCATATAGACTTCCTATTTTAATTGTTTTTGGCATATATATGAAAAACGAATCGTATTTCATCCTCTTAATTATTAGCACAAATTATGGAACCTTGCTTAAAAAGACGAATTAGGCTGTTGTAAAAAAGCTAACTCTTCTTCACTTGATTCCCGCATTAAAATACTGTTTCGGTGTGGGTAGCGACCGAATCGTTCAATAATATCTCGATGTTTTAATTCAAATTCTAAATTTGATGCATTGCCCAACGTGGTATATAACTTAACCGCTTGTTGATGAATAACCATTGACTCGCTGTGCATGTAGGGTAAATACATAAAACTACGCCTATTTTCAGCAATATTTTGATCTTCTTGTCGTGATACGGCTTCTTGTGCCAATATCAAGGCAAGCGCATCAGAAGCAAATGACTGTGCCTGATCACGAAAAATATTGCGAGAAAATTGGTCTAATACAATTATTTCCGCCAATCGCCCTTCTGCAGTTGTACGCCACGTGTATAACTCGCCACAATTGGCACGCTGATGAATATCTAAGAACCGTTTTCGTATTTCTTGATCAAACGCTTCATCTTTAACCCACCATTGCGCGGGTGATATTTCATTAAACCAAAAATCAATAACTACTTTATAATCCATATACATTCTCTATTGTTAAACTTACCTTTCTTAGCTTAGGTTAACTCATTCATTAAAGTCTAGTGTGAGTAAGCGTATAAATTAAGCAAAAAAAACCAAGGCGGGAGACCTTGGCTTTATCTTCAATGTAAATTCAATATTACTGGTCGTACTTAATTTTTTTAATCGCGATACACCTCCTTTATTCTAAATACAACAATCAACGAGTTAAACTTAAAAAAATACCTAGAAGTTGTTTGCCATCTGCGCACTATCATCATTTAGTGGCGTGCTTACTACAGCTTCATTTTTAAGCTTTATTACGACACGACGGTCATAAAAACTGACTTCTTTTTCATTTGACGCGACAACTGGTTGCTGTTCGCCAAAGGCATATAAGCTAATTCTTTCCGCAACAACACCTTGGTCAATCAAAGCATTTTTTACTGCATTAATACGTGCTAGTGAAAGCGCTTGGTTGAGTTCATCACTACCTTGTTTATCGGTATAACCGGAAAGATCTATCGTTAGTTCTGGCGACTGCTGAACAATACTAACCAATGCGGTAAGTTGTTCTTGATAGTGATCTTTTATTTCGCTAGAGCCAGTTGAAAACTGTAGGCTCATCAATAAGTTTTGTGCTTGTAATAAGCTTGTCGTTTGATAGTTTTTTTCTAAGGCAAGTAACTGGCGTTGATATGCTTGTTCCGTATGTGCAATTTTATCCTGATAAGCAATTAACGCTGCTTCATTACTTTGTTTTTCTTCTTGATAAGCGACTGAAAGCGTTTCAATTTCATCTTCGGCATTGATATTCTTTGCAATAAAATTGCCTGCTAAACCGGTAATGAATGCACCTGCTGGACCGCCAAAAATAGCACCAATTACCATACCCGTGCCAAAACCAATTTCTTCGTTAAGTTGAGCATCTTTTTCTTGAATCGTTTTCTCTTGCTGCGAACTTTCTTGCCAATCATTATTTTGCGCATTAGCAAATACTGGTGTTATTGATAAAACAGAAATTAACGCGGCGCTGATCACCGAATGCGCTAAAGGCTTTTTATTTGATGTTTTCATCACTTTGCCTGATTGAGATAATGTGGTTGAGTGAACTATTGTGTTGTTATTGCATGATTGAGTAGTCATAGTATTTCCTTTAATTTAAAATTTGTTTAAGAGTCATTACAAAGCAAAAACCGATAAAAACGTTTTCCATTCTTAACCCACCTTTCGATTGAGCTTCTGGTTCGGTCTTTCTTGTTGTTTTTCTTTCGCCTTTCTTTTTGATGAAGCTATTAAACCGCAGGAAAACGACCACTTACCGACGTAAATATGGCAATTCACTGAACAAATGTGGCAACATTATGGCAATTACAACAATTAGCAGCATCGCTATGATTTATTCGATATGATGCAAGCGAAAGATCGGAATTAAACACAAGGTAACTAACAAAAATGTCAAAACGGATCGCAATTGTTGAAGATGATGCCGCTATTAGAGAAAACTATGCCGATGCTTTACGATTACAAGGCTATCAGGTTCAAACCTATCCTAATAAAGCTACAGCAATGCAGGCATTTACCTTACGTTTACCTAATTTAGCGATATTAGATATAGGTTTAGAGCATGAGTACGATGCCGGCTTTGAAATCTGCCAATGGTTAAGAACCATGTCGAATACCTTGCCGATTATATTTTTGACTGCACGCGATAGTGATGTCGATACTGTGTCGGGTTTAAGAATTGGCGCTGACGACTATTTAACTAAAGACATTAGCTTGCCACATTTAGCAGCGCGTATAGCCGCGTTATTTCGTCGTCAAGATGCCTTAGGTAAACCTCAACAAACCGATCATTTATTAAAACTTGATGCTCTAACGATAGACAGTCAACGTATGACAGTTGAGTGGAATGGACAGACGGTTGATTTAACGATAACTGAATTTTGGATGCTTTATGCCTTGGCAAAACACCCTGGTCATGTAAAAAACAGAAGTCAGCTAATGCAAGACTCAAAAATATATGTTGATGACTCCACCATTACTTCACATATTAAACGTATACGTAAAAAGTTCACTCGTTTAGACAACAACTTCAATTGTATTGATACGGTATACGGCATGGGTTATCGCTGGAACCAAAGCCCGGTACAAAGTGAACTAGGTAAATAACTAGTAATGATGAAATGGCGCTTTGGCTTAAGAAGTAAACTACTTTTATTATCAGGTTTTCTATTTACCATCCCTTGGTTTGGCTATCAATATGTTTGGGAAATGGAAAAATATCTGCGCTATGGTCAAGAGCAAACCATTATTGGCACTGCAAGAGCACTTGCTACTGCAATGCATGAACGGGCGAACTTATTTAATAATCAAGCAAGTTTTCTACCCAGCGTCGAAAAAGGCAAAGACTTATACAGCTATGGCCTTTCCGCGCCAATACAGCTTGACGGATTAAATAATGATTGGCCGGATTTTGTTAATAAAGCTCATTTTTATCAGCAAAATAACCAACTATATACACAGTTACCGCCTGAGCAATTATCGCTAAATTTCACTGCAGCAGTAGGTACCTACGGAAAATATCTTTATTTGTATTTCGCAGTGATAGATGACGAAACCATTTACCGTAACAGTAATGCACGTAGCATCACTAATAATGATCATTTAGAACTCGCTTTTATTAATCCCGACGGAGTTTTCAGTCGTTTTGTTGTTAGTAATAAAACCACAGGTTGGATAGATGCCTACCGTATTACTGATGTTCAAAACGACATTCCTGTGCCAGCAAAACAAATTCAAGGTCATTGGCGAGATACCAGTCAAGGCTACAATGTCGAAATACGTATTCCACTTACCGAATTTAACGATCATATCGCTTTTGCTGTGCATGATGTTGACCGCCCTTTAGGTAATGTTATCGCGTCATTAGGCTCAGCAGATCCCAGCTCAGCAGAAACCCTAGGGACAATTTTGGTTCCCTCACCCGAGATAGAACGTATTGTTAAAGGTATGAGTTATACCAATTCTAGTATTTGGGTTGTTGATCAGCACCATCGAGTGTTGGCAAAATCCGGTGATATAAAACAAGCCAGTGGCGTATGGAATAAACGTGTAAACAGCAACGACATTGGTTCTTCATCAGATAATTTTATATTAAATGCCCTAATGAATGCTTGGTATAGCGTTGAAAAAAATTGGTTGAAACCGCTATACGAAATCATACTGACTCAACCCCCTCGTAACTTTATTGACCAACTATACGATTCAGAAAACTTAACCGGTGAGCATATTGAAAGCGCCTTGAGTGGTGAACCAATGTCTCAGTGGCGGTTATCAACCGACCAACAAGCAGTTGTGTTATCTGCAGCCTACCCGATTTTTATCGACGACAGCGTTAAAGGGGTGGTGATTGTTGAAGAAACCACAAACGGCATTCGTACCTTAAGAAATCAAGCGCTTGAGAAGCTATTTAGTTCAATACTTACCATTATGCTATTAGGTGCATTAGCATTCTTTCTTTTTGCTTCACGTATATCTAACCGTATTAGAACGTTGAGTAATCAAGCTGAAATGGCCATTGATGAACATGGCCGAATTAGTGGTAATGTTGACACATCAACAACTAATGATGAAATTGGTGATTTATCACGCAGCTTTGCCACTGCCGTTAATCGTCTCGGACAATATAATCATTATCTAGAAAATATGTCTTCAAGACTTTCCCATGAGTTACGTACGCCTATTGCAGTGGTGCGTACCTCGTTAGAAACGTTAGCAATGCAACATCAAAGCCTCAGTAATAATGAAAACATTGATACAACGGCTTTATCTGAAGAAAATCCTTATTTAACGCGAGCACAGCGCGGTGTAGAACGACTTAGTCTTATTTTAACAAATATGAATGAAGCCACCAGAATTGAGCAAATTCTGCAAAATACTGACAAAAATCAATTTGATATCGGCGAAGTTATCAACGGATGTATGCAAGGCTATCAGCTAATTTATAAAGACATTGAATTTACCTACACTCATATCCCACAAGGAAAATATCAGCTAGTAGGCTCACCTGAACATATCGCTCAATTACTCGATAAAGTCATCGCTAATGCGGTTGAGTTTTGTGATGATAAAAAAGTTACGGTGGAATTTAGCCATAACGCATTAGAATGCAGTATTACTATTAATAATAATGGAGAGTTTTTACCTGAACAAATGAGCGAACAGCTTTTTGATTCTATGGTCTCTATTAGGCAAAAACATAATAATGAGCAACCCCATTTAGGCTTAGGGTTATATATTGCCCGCCTAATTTGTCAGTTTCATCACGGTTCGATAAAAGCATTAAATAACAAATTAAAACAGGGAGTTGACGTAGTAATTAAACTGCCGTTAATAAAGTAAAGAAATGAAATAAAGTATGAAAATGATTTAGTGTCAGCAAATGAACGCAGTGCTATTTTCAATGATTAGCTGAGCCATATTCAATCGACAAGGCTAGTTTTTCAATGCCATGTGATGGTATCCAACGTTTATATTCAACAAAGCCATATTTCATGTACAGATTGATTGCTGGTGTATTTACAACAGCGGTTTCTACTATCGCTTTTGAACAATCATACTTTTCGAGCACAAAAGCTATTAATTTTCCTGCTATACCTTTATTAAAATACCTAGGTTCGACGGTTAAACTATGAATATCTAGCTGGTTATCTTTAAAAACGATTTCAATAACCCCTGCTAGTTTGTCACATTCCCTAAAACCATAAAATATTGATTTTGAGCTCAGTACATTTTTTGCAGTTCGTGAAAGTGGCGGAAAATGAAGCGTACCAATTAACTTAGCTTCTACTTTATAGGCGTTCTGAAAAATATAATATATCTGCTTAGAGATATTTTCATTGGAATTATCAAGTTTTGTGATCATACGCTTGCATTATCCTATCGTTTTAAATGTTATATTGATGATGTACTGATAGTAGGTATTTTTATATATTAGGCGCATGAACGTATCTTATTTAAGGAAATCCCGTGGCATTAAAAGTAAATTTAAAACACTTTCTTGATGAAGAAGGTAACTCACTTGATCTCACGGAACAAGCAAAACAAGTTTTCAAATTTATAACCAAAATTGTACTGTCAGTTTCTGCTCATATCGATCAGCCTTTAATAAATGTCGATTTGAAGTGCAACACACGTGCAAGTGGTTTGGACTGTGATGGGGAAATTACAGCAACCTGCATAGCAACTGAGGTTATTGAATGGCATTGTGATACTTGTAAAGCTGCTGGAATCATTTCAAACTGGCGTGGAAGCCAGTGGGATAAGCAAAAGCGCGTCATCCACTAGTATTCTAAATCCAATTAATAATACTTCTATCGCATAAGTTAGCTAACCATTACATAACTTTCTCAATTTACACATCCGACCTAAATTTTTATGAACCTAATTAGCGTAAATTTAATTATCAAATATTTATAATATCTCTACTTTATGCCTTTCTCGCTCTATTAAAAACTAGATAGTTTACCTGCCATATATTCAGTCTAAAGATAAAATTAAGCAGGTATTGTGATAAATCGTGCGATTGTATTCTTTGTTCTATAATTTACGGTTAATCATTAATAAATTTTATTTCAAAGCCAAAATTAACCTTGCGTTAACCCAAGTTATCGTAAACTTTACTTAATTCATGCTAAACCTAGCACTAAAAATTTTAATCGATATCGGAGAGTTAATTATGCGTAAGGTCTTAATCGCTATTACAGCAAGCTTAATCACACTAGGTTGTAGTGAGCCAAAAGCTAAATTCGAAGAAGCTGTTCGTCCAATTGCATGGCAAACCGTAACGCAATCATCTTTAGATCAAATTCGCCGACTTTCAGGCACCGTTTACCCGATTGAAGCAACCGATTTGAGTTTTGAAGTTAGTGGAAAAGTTGAATGGGTTAAAGTGAAATTAGGTGATTCAGTGCGCCGTGGTGACGAACTAGCACGTCTAGACCAACGAAACTTTAATCTAAGTGTACAATCCTCACAAGCCAACTTACAACAAGCAAAAGCTTCACAAGTTGAAGCTGAAAATGAATTCAAACGATACTCGGAATTACTAGAACAAGGGCTAGTGTCTCGTTCTGGCTATGACAATGCCAAAGCCACCTTTGAATCAACGTCTAGTGCGGTAAACATTGCAAAAACCCAACTTGATATTTCTCAAAAGAATTTAGACGATACTTTATTGATTGCTCCGTACAATGGCATGATCACTAAACGTATGACTGAGCCATCAATGCAGATGACATCTGGTCAAGCAGCGTTTGAAATTGCAGGAGAAGACGGTTTAGAAATACAAGTGATGGTGCCAGAAAACCTAATTAAAGATCTTAGTAAAGGCAAAGACATCGGGATTGAATTTCCAGCGATTAAAGGAGTAAAAGCCCTTGGCAGTGTGACAGAAATTGGCTCGCGGGCAGAAGCCGCAAATGCTTTTCCTGTAACGGTAGTGATTAACAGTGAAGTGACAGGGCTTCGCGCAGGCATGACAGCAGAAGTTGATTTTACTTTTGAAGGTATAGGTCGTACCGGTTACACAGGGAAAATATTTAAACTACCAGTATCTGCCCTTTCCGCAGATAAACAACAAAAAGCGGCTGTATTTGTTTATAACCCGACCTCAAAATTATTAGAAAAACGCATAGTGCAAACCGAGAGTATCATCAATAACCAAATTCTAATTTCCTCAGGTTTAGCCGAGGGTGAAATTATTGCTATAGCTGGAGTTTCATTCTTAAGGGATGGTCAAAGTGTACGATTACTAGATAAAAATGTTCGTCGCTTTAACTAACTGATAGGAAAGATATCATTATGAATTTTACTGAAATTGCTTTTAAGTATCGTAAATCAGTGCTCATGGTATTAGCACTGCTTTTAATTAATGGCGCATTTGCCTACTTCACACTGCCAGCGCAAGAAGACCCAACCATTACTATTCGAGATGCAATTGTCACCACACAATTTCCTGGCATGGCGCCTGAACGTGTAGAACAATTAATCACTCGTGCATTGGAAAAAGAAATCAGAAAAATTCCAGAAGTTGAAAAGATCACCTCTACTTCAGTAACGGGTCGTTCCGTTATTCATGTAGAAATTTATGATCGCTACTTTAATCTCGACAATATCTGGCAAGACTTACGCAATAAGGTAAAACAAGCAGAGGTTAATTTACCTAGTGGTACACAAACACCTTTTATAAATGACTCTTTTGGTGATGTATCTGTTGTTACACTTGCACTTACCGCTGATGGTTTCTCGCTAGGTGAAATGTATGATATTACAAAACATATTCGAGATAATATTTATACCGTTTCGGGCACCAATAAAGTTGAAATAATTGGCGTTCAGGATGAGCGAATATTCTTAGAAATAGCTAATGCAAAATTATCGCAATTAGGCATTTCTCCCCTGACAATTATTGAAGAGTTACGTAATCAAAATATTATTAGCCCTGGCGGCGAAATAGATACAGGACCATTATCAATGGTGGTTGAGCCTACAGGAAACTTTACTTCGATAGATGAAGTGGCCAATACCCAAATAAGTATTCCCGGCACAGACGAAAGTTTTGCACTGAAAGATTTAGTAACGGTAAGAAGAGGTTATATTGATCCGCCAAATCAACCAGCCTATTTTAACGGCCAACAAGCAATTATGTTCGCTGTGTCTATGTTGCCTGAATACAATTTATTGGATTACGCGCCGCGAGTTCAATCACTTGTATCAAAAATTACCAACACCCTACCGATTGGTTACAATATTGACTATGCAACTTTTCAAGCCGATCAAGTAAAACAAAGTATTCATGGCGTATCAGTCAGCGTAGTACAAACACTTGCTATTGTATTAGTGGTTGTAGTTTTGTTCCTAGGTATGCGTACGGGCTTAATAGTTGGCTCTATTGTACCCTTTGTGATGCTAACAACATTAGCCATTATGAAATTTAGTGGTATGGCATTAGAAAAAATGAGCTTAGCGACGCTTATTATCGCATTAGGCTTACTCGTTGATAATGGCATAGTAATCGCCGAAGACTTTAAACGCCGAATAGAAACTGGCGCTGATAGATTTCAAGCCATGTGCCAAGGTGGTAAAGAGTTGGCAATGCCGCTACTTAGTTCATCAATTACCACTATCTTATTCTTCTTGCCGTTAATGTTAGCTGAGAACATCGCAGGTGAATTTACTCGTTCAGTATCTCTAGTAATATTAATTACCTTAATGACCAGTTGGGTACTGGCGTTAACAGTAACCCCTATTCTTTGTTATTTCTTCATAAAAATAGACACGAGTGAACAAGGTTCAAGTGGCGAATTCTCGAAAGAATCAGCAAGTAGTACTACTGGCTTTTATGCCAAATATGAGCAATTTTTACATGTCATAATGAAACATAAAGCGCTATTTCTCGCGGCAATGTTCACATTACTGATCATGTCATTGTCTGGATTTAAATATGTTGCCCAGCAATTTTTCCCAGACTCTGATCGCATGCAAATTATGATGTATGTTGATTTACCCAATGGCACATCAACCCGAGAAACTAACCGTCAGATGAAAGACGTTTTTGCTTGGTTAGACCAAGAAGAAACGCTACCAGAAGTGATCAGCTACGCTGGCTATACCGGTTTCAACGGTCCACGCTTTGTACTGTCATTAAACCCAGAAGACCCTGCAGACAATAAAGGTTTTATCATTTTAAATATAAAACCTGGCACCGATTTAGATACCTTGGTCAATAAAATTCACAATGAAGTCCTTAATAATTTTCCTAATGTATCAGCACGGGTAAAACGTATGTTTGCCGGGCCTTCAGACTCAAGTTCAATTAGCATTCAAGTTAAAGGACCCGACAAAGACATTATTTACGATAAAGCCCAAGAAGTAATGGCAGTTTTACAAAGCACGCCTTACACCAAAAACGTACGAACTGATTGGGAAAACCGGATAGTAAAAGTGCAGGTAAAGGTTGATCAACACCGAGCCCGACGCGCAGGTGTTACCTCTGAAGATATTGCCGTTGCATTACAAGGCTTCTTTACCGGTGCAGCAGTTACTGAATACCGTGATGGCGATGACATTATTCCTATAATTTTACGGGCCAATGAAATAGAGCGCTCTAATCTTGATAGGTTACGCACGGTATCAATCATTTCGACCACTACGTCAACTGCTATACCTTTATTACAGGTAGCTGATTTTGTGCCAGTAAACCAATTTTCGAAAATAAAACGTGAAGACATGTTTACCACCATTACGGTTGAAGCAAGTAATACCGAAATGACAGCACAAGATTTACAATTATTAATTGATGATAAAATTCAAGCATTAGCGAAAGACTTACCGGTAAATCACCATATTGAATATGATGGTGTAATTGTGCAATCTGCCGAAGCGCAGCAAGCGTTAAGCGCAAATATGCCATTTGTACTTGGACTAGTCGTCATTCTACTCGTTATGCAGTTTAATTCATTCCGCCGTGCGTCTATTATCATTTTAACCATCCCACTGATATTGATTGGTACAGTCAGCGGTTTGTTAATTATGAGTGCGCCGTTTGGCTTTATGGTCACGTTAGGAATCTACAGCTTAGCAGGCATCATTATTAATAATGGTATTGTGCTAATTGACCGAATTGATATTGAGCGTTCAGAAGGTAAAGATGCCTACCAAGCCATTATTAATTCTTGCTTGACGCGACTGCGCCCTATCGCAATGACCACAGTAACGACCATAATGGGCTTGCTACCATTGATTATGGATTCTGGCTCAATGTTTTACGGTATGGCGGTGGTATTAGCATTTGGTTTAGGTATCGGCACCGTGCTAACCCTCGGTGTTGTGCCAGTGCTTTATGGCCTATTCTTTAAGGTCAGTCGATGAACTATAACTTATTACTTGTAGAAGACGACGTCGACCTTGCGTGTACTGTTATTGATTATTTAGCTTTGGAGAAAATCTACTGTGATCATGCCAGCAATGGCATGCTGGCAATAGAGTTACTCCAACAGCACCAGTTTGACGTTGTTATTCTTGATATCAACATGCCACATATGGATGGCATTAGTGTTTGTAAAAAGATGCGAGAATTAGGTTTAACAACTCCGGTAATAATGCTCACGGCACGAGACACACTAGAAGACAAACTTGCTGGCTTTAATGCAGGAACCGATGATTACTTAGTAAAACCTTTTGCCATGCTAGAACTTGTTGCTCGCATTCAGGTTCTAGCCAAACGTATTAGTGGCCAAACAAGTAAATTATCATTATATGGTGTTGAATTAAATTTCACTGCTAAATCAGCATACCGAAACAATAGAAAGCTTTCTCTCACGCCTACCGGTTTGAGTATATTAGAAATATTAATGCGTAAGGCAAACAATGTTATAAGTCGGCAACAGTTGATACAAAATATTTGGGGAGATTTCAGCCCCGAAAGTAACAGTTTAAAAGTGCATTTATTTAAACTACGTCAGCAACTAAACCAAAATGGTGCTCCTGAGCTAATTCACACCGTTCCTGGACAAGGATTTATCTTTAAAAGTAAAAATGATTAACCCTATATTTTCAAATAAACATAAAACATTTTCTTTAAAGCGCTTCATTTTGCGAACACAAACTGTTGTTGCCATAGTATTTGTATTGGCTTACACCGCTATCGTAAATTTATACTTTATTGCAGGGCTTGATGAATCCAATTATCAAGATCTGCAGTTAGAAGCTCAGCACTTTGCAATACAGTACCAAAGAGATCCAAACTATCCGCCGCCTAACACTATCCATTTCAATGGCTATATTGGTTGGCGGAATGTGCCCGATAATGATAAGCAATATTTTCCTGAACTTGCTCTGAGTACTGAAGCAACCAATGACAATGTTGTCTTAACCCATAAAAATCAGTGGTTAAAGTCACCAAAGGAAATAATTTATATCGTTACGTTACCGCTAGCTAACAATAAAATGTTATTTTTATTTCGTCATATTAATTCCGATAAATACGCCATTTCTATGGGGAGTAAAATATCAACGTTAGTAAGTTTCACATTGCCAATTGCCCTGATATTTTTTCTTTTATTGCATCTTGTTGTAAAGCTAACCTTAAAATATAACCTCAAAAGGTTAAATCATTTAGATAGATGGGTTGGAGAATTAACTTTAGACAATGCAGAACAACCAACGCCAAACTTTAATTTTGATGAATTTAACCGGATTGCTAATAAACAAAGAAAGACTTTACTAAAAATTAAAAGCCTTATAGAAAATGAGCAAGACTTTCTTCGCCACGCTAGTCATGAACTACGTACGCCTATTGCCGTGGTAAAAAGTAATAGTGAATTACTTGAACGACTATTATCTACCCAAGATTCAGGTAATGAGACACAAGGAAATTCTAATCAAAAAGCGTTGAGTCGGATAGCTAGAGCGGCAAATAATATGCAACAGCTCACCGAAACATTACTATGGCTTAGCCGAGAAGAAAGTGTCGATATCGTGAGTGATAAAGTTAGCTTAAAGGATTTATTAACTGAACTAATAGAGGATAATAATTACCTCTTAAATGGAAAGTCTGTTAATGTTTTTACTAAATTATCCGACGACCAACTAACCCTTGCAGTTACACCTTGCCGCCTTATTTTAAGCAATATAATTCGAAATGCTTTTCAATACACACAAAATGGGGCTATAAACATAACTTTTAAAAACCATAAAGTGCGTATCGATAATATAAACTACCTGTCAGGTGATTTTAATCACGCACAACACGAGCAGAATAGAGCTCTTAGCAGCGATTATGGCTTTGGTTTAGGATTACGCTTAGTAGAAAAAATCATATCAAAGCTAACATGGGGTTACCAAAACATTGCCATTCTTGACGGGCGTTCAGTAGAGATTACCTTTACAGACAGTATACAAAAAAGGGAGTGAAAACTCCCTTGATAACAAAATTTTTGATAAGTTTTACGATTGCTCTTCATCACGATAATAAACCATCAAAGAGCCTGAAACGTTACCCACTTCAACTTCTTTAATAAACTGATAATTTACATCGTTAAAAAATTCTTTGTACTTTTTGCTGGTTGCGTAAACGGCAACACCTTCACTGTCTTTGTGCTCAGTTAAAATAGTATTAACCGCCGCCATCAGGTAGTGGCCAAAACCATGATGCTGATGTAATGGATGAATGGCAATAAATGACAGCATGTGGAATTTTTTAAGAGGTACGGCCGCTAGTACCACCTTCTCTTTTTCAATCATTTGCTTAGTACTAAAATAGCCAGCACCGAGCAACATTTTTAAGCGCCAATGCCAAAAGCGTTCTGAAGTTACCCCTTCTTCAGGGTTATTTAAACACGCAACGCCAACCATAGTTTCACCTAAATATAGGCCAATCATAGGCTGCTTAGCTTGCCAAAATGCATTTAACTCTTCACGAATTGATGCACGTAAACGTTGTTCATAATCACTTTTTTCAGACGAGAATATTTCTAGAAACACAGGATCATCATGATAAGCCTGATACAGTAAAGATGCCGCTAGCTTTAAATCTTCGGCGGATAAATAGGCGGCTTTTATATCGACACTTGCTTCGTCAATGACTGCTGATGACATCTAGATTCCCTTATAAATGATTCGAATTATTGTTATTTTTATCGCTTCACCATATCAGTTTTTTAGAAATCAGGTCAAATTTTATTGTCAATTAGTGGTAGGGATTGTTAAGTAAAGTTGCTCTATTATGTTTAATTTGTAACATTACTTCGGCTAAATTTCATAACTTTGTATGGTAATGGTCTATTTCAGCTTATCTATTTTAACAGGCGACTAATTAAATGAGGGTCACATAACTAGTCGCTAAATTAGCAGGGCAAATACCAATATAAATATCGATATAAGACGCAATATTAAACTATCGGCGGCGTGCAACTAAAACCAACAACAAAGAAAACAAAAACCAACTTACTCCACCACCGTGCTCATCATGATATTCAACTTCATAGTATTCAGGGTCATAATCACTACTTTCCAATGGCAAACCATATAAAGCATTAGTGTCATTAGAGCTATAAGTGGCAACAACATCACTATAACCGACTTCGTATAAGTCGATCAGTACATCGTAATTGTCAGGCACATAGCCAGAATTTAGTTGAGTAACCACCTCAAATTCATCATCCGTATTTTCACCGGTAATAACAAAGTCGTCTGTTGAAAAGTATAAAATCCATGGGCCGCCATCTTTGCTCAAATATAAGTCAGCATATACAAGCGCTTGTTCATCAATAAAAGGTGACAATATATCAGCGTCAAAACTAACACTGAACGTTTGATAATAGCCATCGGCATCAATATCGGTAATTAATTGGCTATAGCCAGTATAAATTGAAAAACTGTGGTCGAAATTTACTGCTCTGGACGCCTGTTCTGCAGATTTATTCATCTTAACAGTAGCGTCTACTTTGCTAGCTTGCGTGCGGCTAAGCATAACCGCATCTCGTTGCAATCCTTGGTGTTGCTTTGTTCTTTGCGTAGTCTCAGTGTCAGCTAACAATTTATCAGAATTAAGTTCGCTCCCCGCAAGTGTACGTTTAAACTTACCTACTGAGTGGTTGGTTTTATTGTCCTGTGCCACTGCTTGCTCAGACGAATTGGCCCACACGGGCTGGTTGCTTACTAACAAGGTAATAATTAGGCTAAATGTAAGGTTATGATTCAACATATCTGCAATCTCCTTTTAAATGATGAGACAATTAAAGCGTAACCTTGATGAACCTTTGCTGAACAAAATTAACAACATACTAACTTCTGAATATAAATTAGTATTCTTGAATAACTTATGTTCAGTAACTGTTCAGCTTTACTATTTTAGATTAGCGGATACTTGGATTACATCAGCCATTATTTTACACTGGGTGATAATATAGATTTGATCAGGTGCAATAATGAAAAAACAATTACTTATTTTAAGTGTTATCAGCATACTCATAGCAGCGCCAACGCATGCTAAGCTTGAGGGTGGCTACGACACTATAAGAATTGTGCCAGCCAAATATGCAAAGTCTAGCCAGTCAAAATCGATTAATGCTCAACAAGCTGCCCGTATTGTAAAAAGTAAATATGGCGGCAAAGTATTAAAAGTTAGTAGTGGTGGCTCAAAAAACAACCCTAGTTATCGTGTGAAGTTACTGAAAAAAAATGGTCATGTAATTTCTGTCAATGTAGATGCCAAATCAGGCAGAGTTTCAGGACGTTAATCAATGCGTATTTTGCTGATCGAAGACGATGAAAACCTCCAATTACAAATTAAGAATCAATTAACCGCTGCAAAATATAGCGTCGATGTTGCCAGTGACGGAGAATCTGGATTATTTCAAGGACAAGAATGCCCGTATGACGCCGCAATTATAGACTTAGGCTTACCAAAACTTGATGGTGTTAGCATTATAAAAGCCCTACGAGAACAAGGCTTTGACTTTCCGATACTCATATTAACCGCACGTGGTAGTTGGCAAGATAAAGTATCTGGGTTGGATGCAGGTGCAGACGATTACTTAACCAAACCATTTCATTTCGAAGAATTACTCGCAAGGTTAAATGCCTTAATAAGACGAAGTGCGGGTCAAGCAAGTCCACTAATTGAAAACGGACCATTTGCAATTAATACTTCAAGCATGCAAGTTTCAGTTAATCAACAAGTTGTTTCGCTAAGTAGTTACGAGTACAAATTATTTGAATATCTAATGCATCATTTAGGTGAAGTTAAATCTAAAGCGGTACTTACCGAGCACATTTATGATCAAGACTTCGATTTAGACTCCAATGTGATTGAAGTATTCATTCGACGCTTACGTAAGAAGCTAGACCCCGAAAATCAATTTAAGTTTATTGAAACCTTACGTGGTCAAGGCTATTTATTGAAGAAGTTTGATTAATTCGCATGAACTGCCCTACGCTAAAGCTGTTTTACTTGGATAATATTCATTGCTAAATACCTTAAAAAACACCTTTAATTCGTTGAGAAACAGAGTGCTATTTAGTGCGCTGTTAATGATTTTTGTATTATTGCCTTTAGTTGGACTTATTATCAGTAATGCTTATGAAAAGCATATGATTGCTGGCATTAACAATGAACTTTCAGCCTATTCTTACTCTATTTTAGCCATTGTGGAAGTTGAAAATAATCAATTGCTCATGCCTGAGCAATTACTAGAAACACAATTTAATGTAAGTCAGTCCGGTTTATATGCTGTGCTTACATCAATACCAAATCTCCTCGTCACAAAACTTGAGGAGAACGAGAATAATTCCTCCCCTGTAGCCGAGATTTTATGGAGTTCTCAATCATTACTTTCTTCATGGCAGCCAGAGCAATATCGACAACCGAAGTTAGGGCAAAGTGAATTCTATCAAACCGAAATAGAGTCATCTCGCCATTTTGTTTATAGCTTAAGTGTTAGCTATGGCAGCGAATCTGAACCATATACCATGACCTTACACATCATTAAGCAACAAAATGACTTGGCTATTATGATGAAAGAATTTCATCATAAACTCTTACTAGGTCTAGCTGGCTTAATGCTGATATTACTATTATTTCAATATTTGTGGTCACTTTGGACACTTAAACCATTAAAAACACTGCGCTTAGAGCTAAAAGATGTAGAACAAGGAAAAAGTGAGCGTCTAGCTGGCTTCTATCCAACAGAATTATCTCAGGTAACCGAGCAACTCAATCTATTGTTAAGCGCCGAACAAAAACAGCGTCAGCGTTATCGAAATGCCCTTTCAGACCTTGCTCATAGTTTGAAAACACCGTTAGCGGTTATACAAAGTCAACAACAGCTTTCACAGTTAACTATTGAACAATTAAGCGTGATTAATTCAATGGTTGATCACCAATTACGAAAAGCGCAAAGTGCTGGACAATCGTCATGGCATTTAGGAACAAAAATAGCGCCTATTGCCAATAAACTAATTTCCAGCTTAGAAAAAATTTACCAAGATGAAGCAATAAACTTCACTGTTAATGTAGCACCAGAAGCTGTTTTTAGAGGCGACGAGGCTGACTTACTTGAGGTATTAGGAAATTTATTAGACAACGCCTGTAAAGCCGCTAAAACTAAAATTTCACTCAAGGTCACGGACGAAGAAAAAGTTGTACAATTTATTATTGAAGATGATGGTTGTGGTATTGCAGAGGCGCTACGTGAAGATATATTACAACGTGGCACTCGCGCTGATACCTACCAACATGGACACGGTATAGGCTTAGCAATAGTACGAGACTTAGTTGATAGCTATCAAGGTAGTATAGCAATTGAAGAATCGTCTTCACTAACAGGCGCAAAATTTATTATTAACTTTCCGCAGTAATACATATTAACCTGACCTTAAAATAGTACCTGGCATATCAATAGACGATTACGTTTCGCGTCACTGCCCACTCTAACATCTTAATTTAAATCACTATTCTCCCCCTGCAATGTAAATTCACCTCCTCTAAGATCATTTTATGAAAAGTAATACTGATGTTCAGGTTGTGTTCAGTTTACAAGGCGTATTCTTTTAAGCATAACTTGAAAAGTAACTTTTAAAATCATTACTTTTCAGATTGTTCGCAAAGGAGTGGTTAGATGAAAAAGCTTAAATTTAAACAATCGTTGAGTAACTTGATTATATCTCTTTCAAGTGCAGTGGTGCTGTCTTTCACGGCAACAAAAAGTTTTGCACTCGAAAACTATACTTTAACAAATGACGCAAAAAATCAGCAAGGCCAAGTTGAAAGCATGACTAAGTTCACTGAAGCTGAACTTGAACAAATGCTAGCGCCAATTGCCTTATATCCCGATGCATTACTTAGCCACATTCTAATTGCTGCAACTTATCCGATTGAAGTTGTTGATGCAGAACGTTGGTTAGAAAAAAACAGTCAATTAACGGATCAAGAACGTGCAGACGCAGCGGAAAATGAAGATTGGGATGCCAGCGTAAAAGCATTATTGCCTTTTCCTAATATACTCAAAAAGCTTAGCAACGATTTATATTGGATGCGCAATATCGGTGATGCCTTTTTACAAGATCAAGCTCTAGTATTAGCCAGTATACAATCATTAAGACAACAAGCAGATGTTGCGGGTAACTTGGAAAAAATGGACAACGTTAATGTTGTTCGTGAAACTAAAACAATTATCATCAAGCCAGCACAGCCTGAAGTAATTTATGTGCCTTATTATGATACACGCGTTGTTTATGGTGATTGGCGTTGGTCACGCTACCCGCCAATTTATTGGAATTACCCGCGTCATTATGCATCGCATCACGGTCCGTACTATTGGCATAACCCTGTTCATTTAACGCTAGGTTTGTTCTTCGGTAGTGTGCACTGGAGTAATCATCATGTGGTTGTACATCATCACAAATCCCGTTACTACAAGCATCATAGTAATAAGCGAGTATCGACCAGCTATCAATCGAAAAAATGGCAACATAACCCACGCCATAGAAAAGGTGTAGCTTATCGTAGCACTAGCATTCAGAAGAAATACCGTAGTCATACACCAAGCGTGCAACACCATAAGGCAATACGTTCAAAAAATGTTCACTCAGAAAAAGTACATTTAGCGAATAAGAGTAAGCATTACACTAAGCGCACAAGTAAATTGCATAAAAACGTCAGCCATAAGTTAAAAGTGAATCAAGCTGTTAAGGTCAACAAACATAACAAGACAAAACATACAGTTACCAAACGCGAACCTTATAAAGATTCGAAATGGCGTGAAACTAAGACTAGAAAAACAAAATATAATCATGGAGAAGTAAAACGTCATAGCAATAAAAATGTTCATACGAAAGTTAACAAAGTTCAGACTAAGCCTTACGCTACTAAACACAGAGATGTGAAGCAGTATAAGCATACGAACAAGCAAACAGTGAAGAAAAGCTATGCAAATAAAAATCACGTAAAAGCCAACTATGTAAAAAGTAAGCCGGTAAAAACTAGAAGTACGGCTAGTAACCAACGCAAGCAGCAAAAAAGCTATAAAAGCTCAAGCAATCGCTCTGTAACTAAAGTTGCTCGTACCAGTAGAAAAAGTAGTTCTGCAAGATCTCATAGCGGTCAACAAAAGAAACGCCATTAACATATGAAGTAGTATAAATAGTAAGAAAGTTCAGGGGAGGTAAAGGGGCAATACCCGTAATGGGATATTGCCCCTTTTTTTATTCATCAATGCAATAATTTTACTTAATAAATTAGCGACCTTGTTCGATAGCGTTAAGAACATTATCGATAAAAACTAATTTTGTACATTCGTCTTTAGTTGTTAAGCCATCTTTATGTAAACGGTGCGTGCGGTAATAAACAACATTTACTGTTTTGCCGTCATCTAAATATGTTTCGTTAAAATCGGCAACACCCATTTCACGAGATACGTCTGAAAAGTTACTGTTTAGCTGAATACGGGCAATTTTTTTTCTATTTTCGTATTCTCTATCTTCAAAGTCGCCAGTAATTGAATGACCATCTTCTCCGCCAACAGCAATAACACAGCCTGTTAATCCAAGTGTTAAAGGCGCTACAACGATTAATGCTAATAAAGATTTTTTCATTTTATTTTTCTCTCAGTAAAAAGTAGTTATTTTGATAATATATTTGCAAATGCCAAACCAACATGCTAACACATTGAAATTAAATACAATATTGTGATTAACATTAAAACAAAGCAAGACAAGGTTAGTATTTTTCGCTAAAATGTTGCTACTTTAACATTTGAGTTATTCTTTATGACGATATCTGATGAAATATCCATCATTGCCAATCAACTGGCGAATCAAGGTAGAACGCCCACGGTTGCCCTAATAAAAGGTAAATTAAGCCAACCGACACCACTGCCGAGAATCATTTCAGTATTAAAATCTTGGCAACATGAGCCTGACTTTATGAAAGCAAAAAACGATATTAAAGGAACTAGTGAACAAGAAGTTACGGCACCAGAAAATGAAGAGCTTTCAACGTTAATCACACAAGCTATTTTGCCACTGCAGCAAGAGATAGCCGAAGTAAAAGCTTTATTAGAGCAGCTGATAAGTAAACATAAATAAAATACTCAGTAGCTTGAGTTTGAATCCTGCTACTGAGTTGAATAGAGATTATATTAACTAATTAAAGTTAAACACAAAGCCTGAATAAGACTTTATTTAGTTTGCGGTCCTTCGGCTTCGCTAGGTGGTAGGTTTGGTGAAAGTTGTGTAATAAATTCTGCGATTGAACCAGCTAACTTTTTATGAGCTTCACAACCTACTTTTTCAACCCATACTTCACCAGACGTATTATCAACAGAAATAATATGATCTTCATTATCAGTAACCGCAAAAAAAACGGTTAACTTTTGTTTTAATTTACCTTTCATTAAAATGTGACCAATAATATTTTCTTGTAAGCGGGCAAAGTCGTCTTTATTCCAGGCAAATAATAATGACAGATTGCCCTCTTCGCAGCTTGCATCTATAGAGTCACAATAAATGCTGGTAAAATAAGTTTTAATGTCGCTATGTAGTGTTGCTTCAAGCGCTGATTCTACGTTATCAAACGTCAACTCATCATCAGCTTTAACGGGCTGCCATAAAGAGTAATTTTCTTGGTGAACGCCCTGTTCGCATGGCGAAAGCCAATTTTTATCTAGCTCGGTAATTGGTAAATGTTGAAACTTTTGTTGATACGCTTGCACGTAATCTTGAGAGAAACGCCAAATTACGTCGGAAAGGGAAACATTTGATATTTTCATCTAGACACTAATTCCTATAAAATAAAGAAAATACGATTAAAATTGTCACAACCTAAGAAGATACTACATAAAAAAATGAGCACTTATCAAAACGCGAAAGAACTAAGTAACTTAACGCTCGGAAAAACAACTGATTATATCAGCCAATATAACGCAGATTTGCTTCAAGGTGTACCAAGAAGCTTAAATCGAGACAGCTTATCAATAAGCGCTGATAATTTGCCTTTTTACGGTGAAGATATTTGGTATGGCTATGAACTATCTTGGTTGAACAGTAAAGGCAAACCAGTAGTTGCCGTCGCTGAATTTAGATTTCCCTGCACAAGCGCAAACATTGTCGAGTCGAAGTCATTTAAACTCTATCTAAATAGCTTTAATCAAACTAAGTTTGTTTCTTGGCAAAGTGTTGAAGCTACATTAGTTAAAGATTTATCAGCTATTGCGCAAGCTGACGCTCAAGTAACACTTTTTGCTGTAGATGAGTGCCCTGCACTGGCGATAAAAGATAGCAAAGCGATTTGCATTGACGAGTTAGATATTGAAATAGAAAACTTTACCCTTGAACCTGAAATATTAAAATCAGAATCTTGCGCTAATACCGAAAGTGTTTCTGAATATTTAGTCTGTCATTTACTAAAATCCAATTGTTTAATTACTAATCAGCCAGACTGGGCTAGCGTATACATTGAATATACAGGTGTAAAAATTTGTCATGATCGTTTGCTAAAATACTTAATTTCGTTTCGTGAACATAACGAGTTTCATGAACAATGTGTTGAACGTATATACTGTGACATTCAACGATTTTGTCAGGTTAAAGAGTTATCAGTATTTGCTCGTTATACGCGACGAGGAGGATTGGACATCAACCCGTTTCGCTCGTCGTCACAGGCAAAAGCACCAAATTTGCGTACAATTCGTCAGTAAGTTAAAAGAACTGCATATTTTTTCGGCAACCAGTGTCACTTTGAGCACTTCTGCTGGCTTTTTATGCGGTTATGTTTATTATTAGCGTATAGTTAAAAGGGTTTTAGAATTATTGCTAATCCCTTATTTTGATTTAAAAAATTAGCAACTTTTTTAATTGAACAGTTTTTTAAGGAAGAGTTTTTATGGGCGAAAATACTGTTGCGGATAAAACTATCAGCCACTTAAAGTTAAAGCTTGATACCGCTATTAGTGCTCGCAGCGAATTAGAAGAAGAGTTTAGTGCTCAATCGGCATTACTAACAAGCTTTATAGGGAAACTTTCACAAGCCTGTAAAGGTATTGATAAACTTCTTGATAATAAGCTTGCAAATCTTCGCTCGTCCTTGAAAAAATCAACTAGCTTTGCTGATTTAGAAAAAGAAGTTCGTACAATCTCAGTTTTATTACAGCAACACTCTGTACAAAACGATAAAAATATCAAAAAGATGAATGAGCAATTGCAAACATCAGGTGCCAGTTTGCAAAAAGTGAAAAAGTTACCTGCTGTTGATCAAAAGCAGTTAAAAAAGCTCATCAGTAATATTCAAGATAGCAAAGACTCTTTAATTCAATACGTGCCTTTAATGAGCGAATTTATCGTCTTTTATGAGGCCGCGTTAAAAGTGAATGACCTCCCTCCAAAAGGAGGCTTACTTGGCGCTAACAATGCAATATCAGTTGATAAAATCAATAAAGTTGATGTAGCCGATGATAAACGTGCACTAAATCCAGTTGAGCAAACAGCATCAAAAGAATTATTAGAACGCTTTAGTTCAATTCTCAATACCTTGGTCATGTCAGAAAAGCACAAAGTGGATATTAATAAAATAAAGTCCAGTTTGAATGATAAAATTTCTAACCACGTATTAATGACTAAGTGCTTAAACGTTTTTGACCTTATTATTGAGGACTTAAAAGAGGAACGTAGCACCGCTAAAATTTTCTTATCAACCTTAAGTGAAACATTAGCAACGGTACAAGCATCAGTTAGTTCAACGATTAAAAGCACTTCAGAATCAAATGTTAAACACGACAAAATAAATAAAGAATTACATGAAAAAATAAATGAAATGAGCCAAGGCATCAATGGCGCTAATTCATTAACTGACATGAAAGTTGATGTTAATGAAAAGCTATTGAAAATTGCCAAAACGCTTGAAAAGAAAACAAAATTAGAAGAAGAACAACGTCAGGCACTACAAAACAAATTAAACACAATGTCTGCACAAGTTAAGCAATTGGAATTGCAGAGTCAAAATTTTGAAAAGCGCATGCAGGAACAACAAGCCAAAAGTCTTCAAGATGCCTTAACGAAATTAGGTAATCGAGCAGCATTTGACGAATACTTTGCTAAAGAAATCGTTCGTTTTCATCATAAGAAGTTTGATCTGGCAATCACAGTCATTGATTTAGATGACTTTAAACGCATTAACGACACTTACGGCCATACTGCAGGTGATAAAACCTTACAAGTAATTGCCAACACTTTAAAAAAAGTTATCGGTAATGATGCTTTTATTGGTCGTTATGGCGGAGAAGAGTTTGTCATTGTTTTCAGTGGTATAGATAAAATAACCGTCATGAACAGACTCAACATATTACGTAAAAAGGTGGCAAGTTTACCTTTTACATTCAAGAATAACCGCGTCAGCATTACCTTGTCCATTGGCGTGTCTTTAGTGCAAAAAGACGATAATGTTCACTCTGCATTTGAACGTGCTGACACTGCTTTATATCAAGCAAAAAAAGATGGCAAAAATAGAGTTATTTACGGATAAATAATTACATTGGAGGTCGTAGTATGCATACCCAAATAAACCCTGTAGGTAATATGAATTTATTATCTCAAGCTGAAGTCGATCATTTACAACAATCAGCCACTAGTAAACTTTACAACCTTTATCGAAATTGTTCGTTAGCGGTATTAAATGCTGGTAGCCATACTGATAATGCTGAGGATATTTACCAACAATTCCTAGACTTTCAGATCCAAGTCTTACGCCGAGAGCGTGGCGTTAAACTAGCCTTAGATAATCCACCAGAACATGCTTTTGTTGATGGCGACATAATCAAAGGTATTCAAGAGCACCTTTCAGCCGTATTAAGAGATATATTATTTATCAGTAATCGTTACGATGAAAATATTGAATGCTCAGACAGTGCAACTGATGTCACGTTTGATATTTTGCGAAATGCTAACGCGATAATTCCTGATAGCTCACCTAACTTAATTACTTGTTGGGGCGGCCATTCAATTAACAGCACAGAATATAAATATACTAAAGAAGTGGGTTACCAATTAGGCCTACGTGGCTTTAATATTTGTACTGGTTGTGGCCCTGGCGCAATGAAAGGTCCAATGAAAGGCGCAACCTTTGGTCACGCTAAACAACGTAATACTGCGGGGCGTTATATTGGATTAACTGAGCCGAGTATTATTGCCGCTGAGCCGCCTAATCCAATCGTTAATGAGCTGGTGATAATGCCTGACATTGAAAAGCGCTTAGAAGCCTTTGTACGTATGTCACACGGTATAATTATATTTCCAGGCGGCGCGGGAACAGCCGAAGAGTTATTATATATTCTTGGTATAATGCTTAATCCACAAAATCAGTCACAAAAGTTACCGATTATCTTAACCGGTCCAAGTGAAAGCGCTGAATACTTTACTCAAATCGATAAATTTATTGCCGCAACATTGGGCGAGCAAGCGCAACAACTATATACCATTATTGTTGACGATCCTGAGCAAGTAGCGAAAACATTGAAATCAACAACAGAAGATGTGGTTGCACACCGAAAACATACCGGTGACTCATATCACTTCAATTGGTCGTTGGTCATTGAATCTGACTTTCAACAACCTTTTGAGCCTAACCATGAAAATATGGCATCACTTAATTTACACTACGAACAAGATATCGCGTCGTTAGCAGCAAATTTACGTCGAGCTTTCTCAGGTATTGTGGCAGGTAACGTAAAAGCTAATGGTATAAAAGCCATACGCGAAAATGGACCATTTGAAATTAGCGGCGACAAAGCCATGATGGCATTAATGGATACCTTGTTGAATTCATTTGTTAAACAACAACGTATGAAATTACCTGGCAGTGAATATATTCCTTGCTATAAGGTTATCGAAGGTTAAGTTTTATGGCTGTAAATCTGGTATTAATTGATGCGCTAAATTTAATAAGAAGAATATATGCCGTTCAAGAGCGTCCATTCTTACTTAATAATGAATTAGCAGAAAATACCAAACAACAAGTGCTATTTAATACCGCAAAAGGTTGCGATCAAGCATTAAGTAAAATTATTGACCAATTGCAACCTAGTCATGCGCTAGCGGTATTCGATTCACAAGCTCCTTGCTGGCGTTACGATATTTATCCAGATTATAAGAAGGGTAGGAAAAAAATGCCTGAGCATTTGGCAGATACCCTTCCCAATATTCAAGATTTATTTATGAAACGATTCGTCGATTCATTGGTGTCGGATGAAGATGAAGCTGACGATCTCATTGCCACATTGGCCATTAAAGTTGCATTACGTAATCAAAATGTCACGATTATCTCAACTGATAAATGTTTTCTGTCCTTGTTATGCCCAAATATAAAAGTTTACGATTATTTTAATCGACGCTATTTAGATGATGAGTATGTCGAAAATAAGTTTAACGTAAAACCAAATAAATTGATGGACTTATGGACATTAACTGGTGATAGCACCAATAAAATACCAGGTGTTGCCGGTATTGGACAAGTAACTGCGTCAAAACTTCTGAATCAATATGGGTCGATAAAAAGTATTCTTAGCGCAGATGACTTAAAAAGTAGTGTCAAAGAGAAACTAGATCAACATAAAGAGCAAATATCACTCAGCAAACAATTACTGACGCTTAAACTAGATATTCCTTTAGGCTTTAATTTAAAAGACATTAGATTACCTAATGAAAATACGCTTGCCAGCACTTAACAATCTGGTAACATTCAGCATAATTACTTGAGTTGCGATTAACCCTCAAAAAAATACGACAGAATTACCCTAAAGCACGAAAATTTAAATTATAGTTAATAAGTAAAATTTAAATGTCGTTATATAAAGGCTAAAGGAAAAATAGTGAATAAAAAAGTCATTGCTAGAATATTAGTTGCATTAGCCGCCTATGGCGTATTTGTCGGCTTAGTTGTCAACTTTTATGATGACAGCCCCGCTAAAATGCAATGGGAAGATCGAGAAGCTTATAACCGCCAGTTTATAGCGAAGCTAGCGTTAGAAAAATTTAACTTTAACAGTGCCATTGAACAATTAGGTAGCCCTGATATAACCGAAGCTAAAATTGTTGACGAAGTTAGTTATCAAGTCAGCTTTTACCGCACACAGCATGTTAAATCAGATGGTATTACCACTCAAGATGAATGTACCGCGCTATTATTCGCTAATGGTATATTAACTGCCATAGGCAAAACAGCTTATCAACAGTTTCAAAACTTATAATAATTTTCGATTGCTCAATTACTCGAGAAACAGCCTTATGGGCTGTTTTTTTTATCTTTTTTTTCTATTCAGCTAGCAGTTGTTTTATACCGTGGTTCTGCGCAACTAACATAAGCTTATACGTCGTGTTATTCCAATTAATTTTTACCTTTCTTTTAGTCATAAGACTAAAGTTTAAGACTAATTTTCACTAACTGATCCGATTAGTTGTTATAATCACAATATTAAGCCGATTAACTCAGCAAAAGCAGTGTTAGATCAACTATCTTGGTCTACATTTATTGTATATTTAATCAACGGTTTTGATTCTCATCATTCAAGAAAAGCAATATTCATAAGGTAATTAAACAATGGCTAAACAAACTATCACGGTGATCCCTGGCGACGGCATAGGTCCAGATATTATAGACGCAACGATTAAGGTACTAGATAAAGCTGGTTGTAACTTTGCCTATGAATATGCTGATGCAGGATTAACAGCATTAGAAAATCACGGCGATCTTGTTCCTGAGTCGACATTAGACCTAATAAAGAAAAACAAAGTTACTTTAAAGGGCCCTCTAACAACACCTGTTGGCGAAGGTTTTACCTCGATTAATGTTACGTTACGTAAGCAGTTCAAATTATATGCTAATTTACGTCCTGTACTTTCTTTTAAAGGTACTAAGGCTCGTTATGAAAATATCGATATTCTAACAGTACGAGAAAATACTCAAGGTATGTATTCCGGTGCCGGTCAAGTGGTGTCTGAAGATGGTACACAAGCAGAAGCGATGAGCATCGTGACACGTGACGGCGCTGAAAAAATATTAACTTTTGCTTATGAAACTGCACGTAAAGAAGGTCGAAAAAAAGTAACGGCTGTGCATAAAGCGAATATTTTAAAATCAACATCTGGTCTATTTTTGAAGGTTGCGCGTGAAGTTGCTGCCCGTTATCCTGACATTGAATCAACAGAAATGATTGTTGATAACTGTTGCATGCAATTAGTAATGAATCCTGAGCAATTCGATGTCATCGTTACCACTAACCTTTTTGGTGATATTTTATCTGATTTATGTGCAGGTTTAGTTGGCGGTTTAGGCATGGCACCAGGCGCTAACATTGGTGAAGACTGTGCAATTTTTGAAGCTGTTCATGGTAGCGCACCAGATATTGCAGGTAAAAACTTAGCAAACCCTACTTCAGTAATTTTAGCCGCATTACAAATGCTAGAGTACCTAGAAATGAGCGATAAAGCTGACAACATAAGAAAAGCACTAACTGATGTAATTGCCACTGGTGATCGCACTACTCGCGATTTAGGCGGCACACATGGTACTACTGACTTTACAGATGCAGTATTAGAGCGTTTATAAAAGAACACTAATTATCAAAAATGATAAAACCAAGCTTAATGCTTGGTTTTTTTATAATTCACTTTTCATACACTAAACTTAAACTGCTGTTTTGACAAATGAACCTTTCAAACAAACTGAACAAACATAAAAAAAGAGCCATTAGGCTCTTTTTTTATAGCGAAAGTGTACTTTAAATTAGTTGCGTTGATTAACTCTGTGCACTTTATATTTAACGAATAATGTTATTTCATCACGATCATAATACAAGTGCTTTGCCTCGTAATAACAGTTTGGCAATGCCTCATGTAGTTTTTCAAGTAGTTCTTTTACTATGTCGTATTTTTTAGCCATAGGCAGCTTTAAGTTAATAACGGCTTCTCTACAATACCCCTCAGTAAACCAGTTGATAACCATATCTATTACGCGTTGTGGCTTTTCTATCATATCGCAAACAAGCCAATCAATTGGGGTCTGATCTGGAATGTTCACTTTTTTACCTGCGCCCGTTTCACGCACTATCCAATACACAGCCTGTTTTTGTGGCACATATTTGAAACCATCCATCATGCGATGTTTAACTTGCCCGGTTTCCATTAATGATTCTGCCATCGGGCCATTATCAATAGATGTAACCATCATGCCACGACGAACTAGTTGATAAGTCCAGCCACCAGGTGCTGCGCCTAAATCAACGGCAGTCATGCCGGAGGTTAATCTTGTTTCCCACTCATCGCGAGGAACAAAATGTAGGAATGCTTCATCTAATTTCAATGTCGAACGGCTTGGTGATGCGTTAGGGAACTTCAAACGCGGAATACCCATCACATGTGCTGATGTATTTTGCGCCAGAGAGAAACCAAAAATAACTTCTTTGCCCGAAAGGAATAAAGCATGCAATATTGCACCTTCTTTATTGCTCCCCTCTTTATTACCCTTTTCAGTCAACACTTTATTTTTTCTTAATGCTTGACGCAAAGGTACTGCTAATTTGCGGCAAAACTTAGACAGTTCTTTACCGTCATTAGTATCAGGGGTTTCCATGCGTAAATCGGCATACTGCCATTCGCCACCCAATGCTTCAACAATGGCTTCAATACGATTATAGTCAGGTAGAGCAATTTTTTCAGTTACGGTCATAAACCATTGACGAGCAAAAATAAGACGTCGTAATGGCATATTTTTCATCAATGCCTCACCATCTTCGGGATTATTCAAATGAAAATAAACCACACCTTGGTTTTTTGTCAGCTGCAAGTAACCATACACTTCGCTCCATGCCGCTTTTTCTTGAATTTCTGCGCCACATTCTTTTTCGAATCCTGGGCGACAATATAAAACTATTGCAGTCATTTAAATTAATTACCTAACTTATGTTGAAACATTTTGGCACCTGAAAAACCGAGTAACAGCCAAGCAAGTGCAAATGAAAGCCCACCTGAAGGGGCCAATTTTCCGATCATTGTCAGATCAAAAAATGTTTTAATATATAAACTACCACTAAACAATATAATACCTAAGGCAAAAAATATCGCGGCAAATATCAATACAATGTTGCTATGAACTTTGTATAAAATAATCGTTAATATTAATGCAAGTGTATGAATAAATTGATATTGAAGTGCTATCGACAATATATCTTGTAGCTCTAGTGGCAACGCTTGTCCGCCATGTACTAACCAAGCGCCGAATAATACCGAAAAACAACCGCTGATACCAACAAATAGTGTCAGAAGTTTCGCTATACTAGCTGCATACATCGATAAACTCCTTCATTTTAAGCACTGCTGAATTTCTATGCTGCACAAGCGTAAAACCAGACTTTACTCTTGGCTTTAAGTCATGGTCGCCATCATTAAAATAGTGTACTTGGCACTTAGACGATATTTCATAACTTTCAATCTCACTTTTACTGCCCAAAGCATCACGATCACCTTGTAAAATTAAAACGGGTAATTGTGTTTCTTGTAATGGCGTTAAACGTAATTTATCTAGTTTTTTAACTGGATGAAATGGGTAGCCTAAACAAATCACACCTTTTACTTGGTTATCCAACATAAGATCTTTATCACTTGCTATCGTTGCCGCTACTCTACCACCCATTGATTTTCCGCCAATAAAAATAGGTAATGAACTATTCACGCTTGCTAATACTGACTGGTAGCATGCTATGAGGCTTGGCATTTTATCCGGTGGTCGTCTTTTTCCATCAAGTTTACGCTTATCCATGTAAGGGAAGTTAAAACGCAACACATTAATTTTTTGATTGTTGAGTAAACGATTAATTTCTGAAATGTACTCATGTTCCATATCAGCACCAGCACCATGGGCAAAAATAACTAATGCTTTAGCATCATCAACTGTGCTCAACAGCTGGCTAGTTGTTGTTTTATCAACCACACTGTTTGTTTTATCATCACACTCAGTCATTATACAATTTGCCCTTCTTCCAATAGCTCTTGTTCATCCGCAACGGTTTTTAATACCCACTCACGAAACGCTGCAATTTTACCTATTTCGAGTTGTTGCTCTCGACAAACTATGTAATAGGAGTTTTTACTTACTAGCACATCATTAAACGGGCAAACTAATCGACCTGCGTCAATATCTGGTTTGGCTAAAACACTATGCGCTAACGCTACACCTTGACCATGAATTGCCGCTTGTACCACCATTGCAGAATGACTAAATATTGGCCCGTGATTTACGTTTCCCCCTCGCACATCAACATGCTTGAACCAACGTTTCCAATCTCTTCGCGAGGTATCATGCAATAACGTATGGTTGGCAAGATCTTCAATTTTATCTAATGGTTTCTTACCTGACATCAATAACGGAGAGCATACAGGAATTAAATACTCTGTATGCAATTGCTCAGCGTGAATACCGCTCCAGCGACCTCTTCCGTAATAAATAGCAAGATCTACATCTTCTGTTAATGAGTTCTCGGGTTGGTCAACTGCTTTAATACGCACATCAATATCGGGATGTAATAAATTAAACGTATTAAGCCGCGGTACTAACCATTGAATGGCGAAGCTTGGCTGTAAACTTACCGTAATAGCGCCTTTTGCACCACGAGCTAAAAGCCGCTCTGTCGCTTCATGTAAGGAGTTGAAGACATCCTTAATATCAAGGTAGTAAGACTGCCCTTCTTCCGTTAATAACAAGGCACGGTTTTTACGCATGAATAACTTTATGCCTAAGTTTTCTTCCAACGCTTTTATTTGATGACTTATTGCCGCTTGAGTGACGAATAATTCCTCTGCTGCACGGGTAAAACTTAATTGTCTTGCTGATGCCTCGAACGCTCTTAATGCGTTTAGTGGCGGGAGTCTATTAGCCAAAGTACACCTATATTTTTATATTAACGACATGCATATTGCTGCATAAATCATCATTTTACCGACATAAGTAGTCAGATTAGTTTTTCTAATGAATAACATTATAAATTGTCATTTTAAAAGTTGCCAGCTTTACCGTAATATACTCGCCATAGATGAAGGACTTCATCTTTGTCCCGTATTGAACGGGTAGAAAACAAACAGGCTCCCAACCCTTGTTTGCATGTGAAAAGAAAAAGTCCCAAAACATCTATAAGGACTATTGACGTTTTATTACAGGTGACTTATGAACAACATTTTAAAATTATCGGCTATTGCCATTTTAGCTTTTGTGGCGAATAGCAGCCAAGCAACAGAGTTAGTAAAAGTACAAGCAACTAATACATTTGATTTTATGGAAATAGCTAAAGTAAATTTAGCACAATCAATCAAATTAAATACGGTAGAAATAAACACTATCATTGAGGCTCGCTCTCAAGTAGCAATGACAAATACTAAAGCTGAAAAACGCAACGATGAAAGCGTTAAAACTTCATCACTAGCCGAATAGACATTATTTCGGTAGCAAATTAATTTCTCTAGAATTAATGCTCGCAAAGAAAGGTGCCTTTTGGCACCTTTTTTGTTATTTCAGCAATAATAAAGTGCACTTACTTTACTCCAAACTAATCAGCCCGATTAATCATCCAAAGAAATGATGTAGAGTTTTTCTCGTAAATAATCAACGTCAAAACTTCGCTGTGCAAATTGCTTATCTTCTAGTTCATTGCTTGCCACACAGGTTACTTTAAAGCCTGAAAACAGTTTTTCTACATCATCAGCTGTAATAGCAAATGGCGGCCCTTTTAGCTGCTTTGATGGAAATTCAAGCGTGACAAGAAAGAGTCGTGTACAAGCAGAAAAAAAAGTTTTTAAATGCTCTACATATTTTTGCTGCATTGACACAGGCAAAGCGATTAACCCAGCTCGATCATATATCCAATCAACATTGCCAATTAGATCTGTAGATAGGCCAAAAAAGTCACCCTGTAACAAGGATAGTTGTGCACAGGAATATTGTGTGAAATCACCAATGTGCTGTTGTTGATACTCGAATCCATTATCGAGAAAGAAGTCACGACATGCAATTTCGCTTAATTCATTGCCAGTAACACGGATAAACTGCGCTAAGTATGCCATATCAAGTGTTTTACCACATAAAGGCACTAAAACATGTTTATCTGAAGATAAGCACATTGACGTAAAGTGCTCAATTAAGAATGGATGTACTTGTTGCTGATGAAAGCCTAAGGCATTTCGTTCCCAACATTTATGCCAAAAACTACTTTCCATATTCGCCTCCTTTATCAGCATACCAATAACTCATTTTATTGGTATGCTGTGAACATTGGCGTTTAGCCAGGAAATATACGGTTATTTTGCCAAACTTTACTGATGATAGCGTCGAAAGATAATGATGCCGCTTTTGAAAACTTTTCCGCTAAACCTTTTTTAGTGGCATATTTAATTTGTACAAGTTTGTGAGTCTTACAACGTGCTTGCAAGTAATCATCGCTTGTTTGTAACTCATCAACTAAACCTAAGTCTTTAGCTTGTGTGCCAAACCAATGTTCACCAGTCGCAACTTTAGCAATGTCTAATTCAGGTCGATGTTCACTAACAAAGTTTTTAAATAGCACATGAGTATCTTCTAGCTCTTCAACAAACTTCTCACGACCTTTTTCAGTATTCTCACCAAACATGGTTACCGTACGCTTAAATTCGCCGGCAGTAAACTGTTCAAAATCAACATCATTCTTTTTAAGTAACCGGTTAAAGTTTGGCACTTGGGCAATAACACCAATAGAGCCAATAATAGCAAATGGCGCTGAAACAATTTTATTAGCTACACAAGCCATCATATAACCGCCACTTGCCGCTACTTTATCAACAGAAGCCGTTAATGGGATATTATGTTGGCGAATACGATCAAGTTGTGATGATGCTAGGCCATAGCCATGAACCATGCCACCACCACTTTCCAAACGAACAAACACCTCATCTGTTGGTTTAGCAACCGTTATAATCGCACTAATTTCTTCGCGTAATGAACTCACTTCTTTTGCGTCAATACTGCCATTAAAATCAATAACGAATACTTTTGATTCCACTTCTTTTGTTTCATCGGAATCATCTTTAGCGGCTTTTTTATCTGCTTTAGCTTGCTCTTTTGCTGCTTTTTTATCTTGTTTTTCTTTATCTTTTAATTCTTCTTTTGACAATAAAAAATGAACAATGTCTTCTTCAACTTCTTTATATTGTTCTGATAAATCAGTGATCTCTAACTCGCCAGCTTTACCACCTTGTTTCATCGCTGAAGAAGCAATAACAACAATAATAGCGCCAACCGCAACAACAAAAGTAATCGCTTTAGCTAAAAATAATCCGTACTCGTACAAAAATTCCAATGGTTTTCTCCTAAGACAACATTTAGCCGCATTTTATGCCGCTATTATTCATTATTTATCAACATTATGAATCTGATATGGGGGACATAGTTAGTAATTAAAAGGGCTAATATTTAATATTATTTAGCTAGTTACTTTTTATCAAATAAAAAAAAACCCTCAAAAGAGGGTTTTTATAAACGATAACGCTAATCAACTATTGTTTAACTACTTCTGGGTCAGTTATTTTTATCAACTGCCCCATCGAAGCAAAGAAAGTCGCTACTTGTGTTTGCATTTCTTGTGTTGCTCGGGCACTTAACTCAGGGTCTGGAGACGCTGCATTAGGACGAGGGTCAAGAATTGAACTATGATGACCATTAACAAATCTAACAACACCAGAGCCATTAGTATCTTCACTTACACCTTCTAAGCCTAACAGCGTTATCGCCGGCTCAGTGCCACCCATAGGGGTAAATGGTGCTCTGTTTGTTACTGTTTGGTCAGAAAGGTTGTCAACTCCGTTGCCTACAACTTCAATTAAATGCGTTGGCGTATTTGTTGCTGCAAGTGCTTGAACGTAAGCAATAGGATCACCTGAATCAGTGACAGTTTGCGCCGCAAAAGTAAATTGTGCGAAACCAGCATCCAATGTTGCTTTTTGCGTAGCATCTAGTGCATCGTAAAAGGCAAAATAGAAAGCGCTTAATTGTGTTTGCGTATAATCAGCAGGTAAACCTGCTTCAACAGCAGCAGCGAATTCAGGTGATAATTCTAAAGTTAAATTAGATTTTGCTAAACCTTCAAACGCTGGAGAATCTAAACCAAAGTTTGCTAGCATTAAGCCTGGCATTGCTAAAGAGGCACTTGCCACTTTAAACAAACCATCAACTTGTGGGCTAAGTTCAGTATTAGCTAAGCCAACAAAATTCATCCCGTAAATTCCACCTAGTGAATGACCTAGAATATGAACTTTCGTGTTATCAATTTTTATTGGGTTACCATTAACATCAACGCCACCTAGGAAGTTCATTCCTAAACGCAAGCCTAATAAATCAGCAGTACTTTGACGAGTGTTATCTCGCATGGTTAACATGCTACCTAAGTTGACATAATGTAATGTTGATACTGAGCTAGTATTAATATCGTCAACACCATTACCACTCAAATCAAAGCCACGGCTACCATGTAATGGTTGATCGATGGCAATAGTGGCAATACCGTATAGAGAAAGTAAACCTGTGATAGGTAACATTTGTTCTTTAGTTGAGGTAATACCATGAACTAACATGGCAACTGGCCAGCCATCTGCAGGTTCTTCTAACGCAGGTAAACTCATACTTGCACGCACTGCATTGGCTACGGCTAAATCAGGCGTAGTCATTTGCACATCAATTGGCATCATAGCGCTAGTGGCAGGGATTGGGTTAAACTTAGTTAAGTTTCGCTCTGTATCAATTGCTACAACTGAGCTTAAATCACGTAAACCAAAGTTCATACAAAAGCCGTCATTTTCGTCCAATGGACCAGCAGGAATAGCATCTGGGTTCGTTGCCGCTAAGCCGGCCAATGTTGCACCTGAATCACAGCGTGCTCGCCACCAATCATTAACAGGAGCTAACGGGCTTTCAGCCGATGGTACTCCTGAGTAGTACGGTAATGTAACTGAACCACGAATATAGTTTGCAGCTGAGTATAGCGGTACCAAAGACTCAGGAATTAAACCATCTAAAACAGTAGCTACTGATATACCTGTATCGGCTACACCAATTGCTGGAATTCCCTGTTGGGCATTAGCAACCATTTGCGGAACACCGGCTGCCATAACGGCTTTAACTGTGCTCAACACACGTGTTGTAGATTGTGTGGTCATTGCCGCGGTATAAATAATGGTTTCACTATCAACACCACCAGCAACAAGAGCAGCTTCATAACTATTAATAGCACCCTGTAGTGCTAATTGTGATGCATTACCTAATGGTAAGGTATTAATATCTTGTCGTGCCAATTCATAAGTTGTTGAACCAGCAACTGCCTTACCGTTATTATCACTAAGGTTGTTGGTCATTACCATCAAGTATGTGGTTTCGGCTTTTAGCGGTTTCATTGGAATAACACTGATGTTATTGCCTGATGCCTGTGTAACAAAGTCTACACCAAAAGTGAGTTCACCAACCACTTTACATGCAAGTCCTCGGGTAACAGCTGTACAGTCGCTATCATTAGCATCGCCACCCATTACTGCTTCAAATATACGAACAGCTGCTGGATTTGCAACACTATCGGCATTTAAAGAGGTACCGGTAGGGAAATCAATTGCAAGAGAGAAAGGCTGAGAAATAGACCAGCCATCTAAAGCACTAATTGCAACAAATGGGTCTGAGCCATCAGTAGGGTCAGCAACAGGTATTTCTAAAGTACCATCAACAGTACCTAAAAAAATCAAATCATTTGGAATTGAAAGTCCGGCAGCGCCAGCACTTGGATCAAACTTAACACGAGCTGTCGGTGTAACGGCTGTTCCATTATCAACCACTTCTTTTTCAACGTCTTTGATGGTTTCGTCATCACAAGCACTTAAACCTAATGTGCTGGCAATTGCGAGACTGAGTACTAACTTTTTCATTTTATCTCCCCACGACTTATCTTTTATTTTTATAAACTTAACTATGCTTAATAATATGTTTTTATTGTTCTATAGTTTTACTGGTTTTTATAGCTGTTTTAGCATCTTTTCAACTTGTTAGACCAGTTAAAGTTAACTCAAGAATAGATCAAGTGCTAGTGATTTTTTGATTTATTGACAGTTTTTGTTAATGAATTGTAGTTTAGTGTCGAAAACACTCGTCAGCATAGTACTGAAAGTAGTAGAATTATCGGCAAACTTTATCAGCAATTTATTCACATGTTTGACTATTCAATTACCCCTAAAATTTTAGCGAATAAGACCATACTTATCACCGGAGCAGGTGCTGGTATTGGTCGACAAGCAGCACTAACTTATGCCGAATTAGGTGCAACCGTCATACTATTAGGAAAAACCGTTGCAAAGCTTGAAGCGGTTTACGATGAAATACTAGCTAATGGCCATCCAGAGCCTGCTATTGTCCCTCTTGATTTAAAAGGTGCAACCAAACAGAACTACATTGACTTGACCTCAACAATAGTCAGCCAATTTGGCAAGCTAGATGGCGCGTTACTGAATGCTTCTATGTTAGGAGAGTTAACGCCTTTTACTCAAGTTAGTGAGCAAATTTGGCATGACGTGATGAACGTCAACGTTAACGCACAGTTTTTACTGGCTCAAGCATTAATACCAAGCCTGTTAAAAGCTGAAAGCGCCTCATTAGTATTTACATCTTCAGGTGTAGGTAATAAAGGTAAGGCATATTGGGGAGCTTACAGTGTTTCTAAGTTTGCCACAGAAGGCATGATGCAGGTTATCGCTGATGAATATGAAAATTCTTCATTAAGAGTGAACGCAATTAACCCAGGCGCAACCAGTACAAATATGCGTGCAAGTGCTTATCCAGCAGAAAACAAAGATAGCATCGCCTTACCTGAAGATATTATGCCACTTTATGTTTATTTAATGTCTGACGACAGCAAAGCCGTTAGTGCTCAACGTTTAAATGCCCAATAGCATTATAAACCGTTTGAATCTTTCACTTTAACGCTCATTCATTACGGGTTTAACAATAAATTAAAGTCATAAAAAAGGCCAACTTCAGTTGGCCTTTTTTGATTCGAGTATTTACTTCTATGACTAACGAAGTTCTCGACGCAATATTTTACCCACATTAGTCTTTGGTAAGTCATCACGAAACTCAACAATTTTTGGTACTTTATAGTTTGTTAAGTTTTCACGACAATGAGCAATCAGATCTTTTTCAGTTAAGTTAGGATCTTTACGCACAACAAATATTTTCACTACTTCACCACAAACTTCATGTGGAATGCCAATAGCAGCAGCTTCTAATACTCCTTCATTACTGGCAACAACTTCTTCAATTTCATTTGGAAATACATTAAAGCCAGAAACGATAATCATATCTTTTTTGCGATCAACTATTTTGAAGAAACCATTTTCGTCCATACATGCAACATCACCCGTTGCTAGCCAACCGTCTTTTAAAATTTCATCTGTTGCTTCTTGACGGTTATAATAGCCCTTCATAACTTGAGGGCCTTTAACCAACATTTCACCAGCTTCATCAATACCCGCTATACTGCCATCTTCTTTAACAATACGAATATCAGTAGAAGATGCAGGTAATCCAATGCTACCGCTGTAATGAGTTTGGTTATATGGACAAAGCGTAACTAACGGCGCACATTCGGTTAATCCATAACCTTCAAGTAGACGTGTTTTAGTGACACTTTCCCATTTTTCAGCAACAGGACGCTGCACTGCCATACCGCCACCAAGTGATAGCTTTAAATTAGCAAAACTAAGCTCACTAAAGCCAGGCGTATTCAATAAACCGTTAAATAACGTATTTACACCGGTAATTGCCGTAAATGGATATTTCGATAATTCTTTAACAAAACCTGGCATATCACGTGGGTTTGTTATTAGTAAATTTGTACCACCTAAAGTAATAAACGTTAGGCAGTTAGCGGTTAAGGCGAAGATATGATAAAGCGGTAAAGCGGTAACAACCAGCTCCTTGCCCTCTTCTAATTGTGGCTTAATCGCAGCCTTGGCTTGCTCTAGGTTAGCAACCATATTGCGATGCGTTAACATCGCGCCTTTTGAAACGCCCGTAGTACCGCCGGTATATTGTAAAAAGGCTAAATCTTCACCAATAAGCTCTACAGGTGTAAATGTCGACTTATAACCTTTGGCTAATGCTTTATTAAAATGCACCGTATTGGCAATATTAAAAGCTGGCACCATTTTTTTAACGTATTTAACAACGCCATTAACAACAGCGCCTTTAACAGTGCCTAAGCGATCACCAAGCGACGTTAAAATAACTTTTTCAACTGGAGTTTTATCTAACACTTTTTCCAAAATGCTGGCAAAATTTTGAATGATCAAAATAGCTTTAGTATTGGAGTCTTTTAATTGGTGCTCTAATTCGCGGGCAGTATAAAGAGGGTTAACATTAACCACGGTTAAACCTGCGATTAAAGCGCCAAATAATGCGATAGGATATTGCAAACAATTCGGTACCATAATGGCGAATTTATCGCCTTTGACTAAGCCTAAATCATTTTGTAAATATGCAGCAAAGGCAGTGGCTTGTTCAGCAAGTTCACGATAACTAATTTCTGCGCCCATATTGATAAACGCACTACGTTCAGCATATACCTCGGTATATTTATGGAACATATCTACGATTGAAGCATATTTATCAGGGTCGATTTCATATGGAACGCCAGGAGGATAACTCTTCTCAAGCCAAATTTTTTCCACAGTGCCTTTCCTCTTTTATTTCTTATTCTTAATTTTAGTGATACGTTTTATCAAATTTTCACTGGTCGATCCAGTAAATTTAAACACTTGTTTAAATTTAACCTCAAATGACTAAATTCATTATAGTAGAATTGGTTAAAAAACTTGTTCAATAAACGCCCATATTTCGTTAATTAACAAATTGAGCAATTAACTTGGCCATTTTCTCAGGCTGTTCCATATGCACATGGTGACCACCAGTAAGTTCATGAACGGCTAACGAACTAAAAAGTGTACTAAACTCTTTTAGCCCTAGCGTCACCATCTCCATTCCTTTATTACCATATAACAATTGCGTTGGAACGTTGACGTCAGTAATGATTTGTTTAGCTTGAGACATTGTAAGCCTATACGGCGATGTTGCCCGTAATCGACTATCTGAACGCCATTGAAAGCCCTTTTCAGTATCTTCGATACCTCTGCTAACAATTAGCTCTGCATGCTCTGTTCTCAAATCCGAAACTAGAGTTCTTGCTTCAACCGCTGACGCAATGCTTGGGTGGTAACGAATATTGCTATCACTGCGTGATAATCGACTCAACATGCCTTGGCGTAGTTGCGTGGTGGTTTTCTCACTACTCAGTGCTAGTAAGCCAATCGAATCAATTAAGCTTAATGATTTTACCTGTTCCGGAAAAGCCGCAACAAATGCGGAAGCAATCATGCCGCCCATAGAATGAGCAACAATATTTACGTCTGACCATTGCTGTGACTTAAATAGCTTAACTAGGTCGTATATCCAATCAATAAAATGATAATGCGCATCTTCACTGCGATGACTTGATAAGCCATGGCCTGGCCAATCAATCGCAATAACATGATAGTCAGCTAAATATGGCATCAGTGGTTGAAAACTCGCCGCGTTATCCAACCAGCCATGTAAACATAGCAATAGCGGTGCTTGATCATTGCCATTAGATAATGCTGCAATTTTTTTTGAACCTGAACTAAATGTTATTTCTTTTATACCGTTAGGCAACATACTCAATCCAAATTATTTTATTTAAATCAATTACTTGTAAACCAATAGCACGAAGAAACGATATCACTACAGGTGAATTTATAGGTAATATAAAATATTTATAAATTAGCGCGAAAACTTGGTTTTGCTTAACCGATAAGTCATAAATAGCGCCGAAACAAACCAAAGTGCAACCCAAACAATTTCTGGTATTAAGGTGATATTGGCTAACGCTGCACCATCACCTTTAGCTTGTCCATCAAGTAAATATAGCGGGCTCATTAAACTATTAATTAATACTAACAAGCCCGTGACTTGCAGCATTTTTTGTAAGGCTTTATGGGACGAAAATTTTAGTTGCGCAGCAACTAACAGTACTAACACCAGCACAATAAACAAGGTCAGTAAGTCTCTTACCCATAATAAAATACTGGTAGTGAGTAAGCACAATAAAACAATTGAAAAAACTCTAGCAATATTACGATGCACCGACGCTAACGAAAAGAGTAAGCCACCCCAAATTATTGCACCGCCGTAGCCCATTAAGCTAATCAAAAATGATGAACCTCCACGGGTAGTACATAAGCCTGCACCATTGGGAAATAGCTGTATTCGAACAATGTTACCACCAGTAAATACTGCGGTTAAACCATGACTAATTTCATGAAAGTAGCTTTCTAACCACTTAAATGGAATAGAAATAATGGGAATTTGCAATACGATAATGGCAAATATAAATAATAACCAAAATTGATATCTTTGGTTAAAACTCAACTTTTTAGAATCTGATGAGGAGGAGGTGTTCTTTGAAAAATCAGGCAAACAAGTCGACGCCAAATACTTGTTGAATATTGTCACGTTGAGCAATGGAATCAACAGACTGATACGCTGCTACAGCAGACTGATTTTGATTTGATGGCGCATCATAACTACTATTGTAGTCACTAGAGTTTTTATTTTGTTGTTGATGACTACCGTTGTTATAAGGCTGTAATTGTTCGCGTTCAATCAGGGCAATAGCTTGCTCGTTTACATCGAAACGTTGTTGTGATTTTGCATCAGATTGAGATTTTTGCTCTTGATTTTCTTCGCGTGCAAGCGCTCTAGTACGTTGCTCTTGAGCTTGTACTGGAGAGGTATTACTAGGTGCGGCAACAGATGTAGCAGCTAAGTTAGTCGTATTGGTTACTTGCATAATGGTTAATCTAACAAATTTTGTTCAAGGTTAAAATATTTTTATCTTTAAAACTCATCTGAACTTAGCGCTAATTTAAGAAGGCTAATTGCCATTTAATGCTATTTAAAGGGCTTGATGAAATTATTGGTTTTCATCAAGCAAGCAATTAACTTTTATTCACGACCTGGTAATTTTTTCCATGAAACAGTATCACGAACATACTTAGGCTGCGCATTTTCTGCATCAACACTATACTGAGAAAAATCGATCTGCCCTATTGACAACATTGCTTCTGCCGTTGGAAATAATATTTCAGGTGAATCAGGGTTTGATTTTAATGCCGCTAAATCTTTATATGCATCCCACCCCGTTCCGACACCGTAAGCAGGTATAGCCATGTCATTATAATATTGCGCTACCAATTCAGGTTTTAATACAGCTTCAGCTGTTTTAGCCTGCATAACACCTTGTTCATCTACTTCAAAATAGCAGGTATAAACTTCAGACATACGTGCATCAATTGCAGCGATAACTCTTCTTTCGCCTTTATCAATGTACGCTTGTTGTGCCATCGCTTGTAACGTTGAAACGCCTCTAGCACGTAACTGCGCTGAGAAGGCTAAACCTTGTGTTACTCCGATACCAATACGCACACCGGTAAAACTGCCTGGTCCTTGACCAAAAATAATACCGTCAAGCTCAGCTAACTTACAATTAGCCTGTTTTAATACGCTATCAACCATAGGTAGTAAACGTAAACTATGAGACTGAGGGCACAGTTCATATTCGCTAAATTGTGATTCATTAAATGTTATTGCAACTGAACAAGCTTCAGTAGAGGCATCGATGGCCAAAAAATTCACGTCAAAAAAACCTTTTAAAATTTGTATTATTGCTTGCCGGCAAGTTTATCATTAAATTTTGCCATGGTTGAGCAATCTTTGCGTTAAGACTAATTTATTACAACATTTAGCTAAATACGGCGTTAACCGCAAAAAGTTAGCTCAGCTTTGAAAGAAAATCAGCGGCCTGCTTAATATCTCGACTGCGCTTCATTTCCGGCAAACTTTTTAGAAACACTTCACCATAAGGACGATTCACCAATCTATCATCACAAATAACTAATACGCCATTGTCGCTTACATCGCGAATTAAACGACCAACCCCTTGTTTTAGCGCGATAACCGCTTGTGGCAATTGAATTTGTGCAAAGGGGTCTTTACCTTGGCGCCTAACATCTTCGCTGCGTGCTTGTAATAACGGGTCATCAGGAGAAGCAAATGGCAATTTATCGATAATCACACAAGTTAATTTATCGCCACGAACATCAACACCTTCCCAAAAACTTGCTGTGGCAAGCAACACGGCATCAGTTTGCTCAACAAACTCTTCAAGTAACTTACGTTTACCCATTTGCCCTTGAACCAATAAGTGATTATCAATCTCTTCAGCTAGTAGTTCAGCCACTTGATGCATCACACGATAACTGGTAAACAGCATAAAACAAGCGCCTTTACTGGCTTCAATTAACGGTTTTGCTAAATCACTTAATGCTTTTGCCCTGTTCCTATCATTTGCTGCTGGTAAATAACGTGGAATAACTAATTGTGATTGTTTGGCATAATCAAATGGGCTATCAAGTAATAAACTTGCAGAATGCTCTATGCCTAAATGACTAGAAAAATGTTGGAATGCGCCATCAACCGCCAAAGTTGCAGAGGTAAAAATCCAACCTGCGCCTGACTCTTTTACATAATTACCAAATTTATCTGCCACCGATAATGGTGTTTTATGTAGCACGACATGACGAGGTGTGGTTTCATACCAAAAGCTCATGCCCATAGCATCAACATCGGCCATCACTTCGTATTGTGTTAGCAAATTAACCGCACGGTCGAAACAGTTATCAATCGCTTCATTGCGCGAAACACAAAGTTTGATCACTTGATACAAAAAATCTAAATCTGTTTTCAACAATGTGAAGGCATGAGAAAAGCGTTGTTGTTTGTGTTTTTCGCGCCAATTACCCCGTTCGGGATCGTAGTTAAACAATAAACGAAATTCTTGGCTGGTTTTTAATAACTTTTCAGCCGCTTTACCGAGTTGTTTAACATCGGTTAATTCACTGCGATAAACTTGCAAGACATCAGTGCATAAATCCAATAATTGCCGAGTTGAAAATGCTTCACCAAAATACTCACTGGCAATATCTGCAATTTGATGGGCTTCATCAAATATCATCACATCGGCTTTTGGGATCAATTCACCAAAACCGCTATCTTTTAGCGCCATATCAGCAAAAAACAAATGATGGTTAACCACCACAAGGTCGGCATCAATTGCTTTTTCACGTGCTTTAATTAAATAACAATCATCAATATTAGGGCAATCTTTTGCCAAACAATTATCAACGGTACTGGTAACAAAAGGAAAAACCGGTGAGCCTTCCATCACATTAACGACTTCACCAATATCACCACTATGTGTGCCATTGGCCCAAGAGCGAACTTTAACGAAGTCAGCTAATGTTTGTGCGTCAAGTTGACCGCGTGAATTTTGATACTGTTCAAGGCGATAAATACAAAGGTAGTTTGCTCGTCCTTTCAAAAGCGCCACTTGAGCATTACTCGCCAATGCTTTGCGAATTAACGGTAAGTCTTTATGAAATAATTGTTCTTGGAGATTTTTTGTCCCAGTCGAGACGATAATTTTCTTTTGCCCTTGATCGCTTTCCGCATCGGCTTTATTGGCCAATAATGCGGGGATCAAATAAGCAAAGGTTTTACCAGTACCGGTGCCAGCTTCCACAACGAGAGAGCTTTTTTGCTCGATAGCTTTAGCAACTTCCATCGCCATATCAAGTTGAGCCTGACGGGGAGAAAATCCATTAATGGCTTTAGCTAAAGCACCTTGATGTGAAAACGCGTGTTCTACAGCACTCATTAGGAAATGGTATTAGGAAATTTGCGCTCATTATACCCAAGCTACTTTGAGATGCGAGTCTAGAATTAAATCGAAAAATAACAGTGGTTAATATAACAATAATATCGAATTGTACGTAAGCCAGACTACGCTGAAATTGTTAAACAAAAAGATCTAAGTGGGGTTTATCATCTTTATCATCTTTATCATCTTTTAATTCATTTTCGCTGTCGTCAAACATGTCTACATTCTGGCCGGTATTATCTGACGGGACAGCCGTAGGAAGAATAACGTCATCTGTGCTTTCTTCTTGTTTTTCCCCTACTTGTTCAGGCTTTTCTTTTACCTGTTTTTTAAAATATAACTCGTGTTCTTCTAAGCCTTGAATGTCATCAGAAACGCCACTTGCTGCTGCTTCTTTTGCTAAGGCTTTCACTTTTAAATTTGCTGGTTTAATGGGCACAGGAACAACGCGTGTTAATGCCGTAGTAAATATATCCATTATTGTTCCCCCTTTTGTTTATCCATAATTCAATTGACGAAATTCATCAATATATATGCTTGTTATCGACGATATAAGATAAATCTTTAATCCATACGGTATTCCGCTTAGATAAAAATAACACTAGCTTAGTTCAAAATATAATATCGATGTAAAATTAAACACTTGCCCTACTGATGAAATCAACGTAGTGTAAAAATATAAATTAAAGTAACTACTTTAATTTAGCTAAAGCGCTTTAAATCTAGCGTGTTAAAACTTACACCAAGCTAACTAGACATAATTAAACACTAAATAGAGTAAATAAAAAATGACATTAAATCTGATTGCTATCCATCATCATCACCATCATACGGACTAGCTGCTCAGGTTTTTTCGCTGAGGGGCTTTGAACCTTTCAGCGGTGTAAGATAGATAAAAATTAATTTCTAAACCCCCGAAAGAGTTCACCTCTCTCGGGGGTTTTCGCATTTTTATGGCCTTAGAATTGTATATACATGATATTTTTTGAACAATTTTTACAACATAAAAAGCGAACTAATAAGAACAGAATTTAAAATTTAATAGGAAAATAAAATGACAACAGAACCACGTTTACGCATCGCAATGCAAAAATCAGGTCGTTTAAGTGACGACACGCAAGCCCTACTAAAACGTTGCGGCTTAAAGCTCAATGTTTCTGATCGCCGCTTACTTGCTCACGTCACTAATATGCCCATTGATATTATGCGCGTACGCAGTAGTGACATTCCAGGCTTGGTGATGGACGGCGTTTGTGATTTAGGCATTGTTGGCGATAACACGCTAGAAGAAACGGCTTTAGAGCGTGAACTCATGGGGCAAAAGTCGCAATACATTCGAACTTCTGGTTTGAACTTTGGCGGCTGTCGTTTATCTATCGCCATGCCTGAAGGTTTTGACTACCAAGGTGTTGAAAGTTTAAATGGCCTAAGATTTGCCACAACCTACCCACAATTATTGAATCGATACGCGAAGGAAAATGGCATTAACGTTGATTTTTGCTTATTAAAAGGCTCTGTGGAAGTAGCTCCCCGCGTTGGTTTATCCGACGGTATTTGTGATTTAGTGTCAACCGGCGCAACGCTAGAAGCAAACGGCTTAGTTGAAGTAGAAGAAATTTTCCGCTCAAAAGCGTCATTAATTCAAACATCTACCGCCTTAGCACCAGAAAAACAAAGTATTCTCGATACCTTATTACCGCGCATTCAAGGGGTAATGAAAGCAAAAGAAAGTAAGTACATTATGCTGCACGCGCCAAAAGATAAAATTACCGAAGTAAGCGCACTGATGCCGGGCAAAGAAACGCCGACTATATTGCCTTTAGCGGGGCGAGACGACCTTGTAGCCGTACACGTTGTAGCAACAGAGACCTTCTTTTGGGAAACGATGGAACAGCTTAACGCCCTAGGTTGTAACTCCATTTTGGTGATGCCGATTGAGAAAATGATGGGATAGCAAATAGATTCAATGCAAATGACTGCGAAAACTCGTTTGCTTTGAAGCTATTGACCTTTCTAGACAACATTATTAGAAGTTGAATGATATGAAAAACGAAATAATCAATTGGCCAAACTTATCAGCTGCCGAGCGTAAATTTGCCTTATCGCGCCCAGCCATTGCTGAAAGCGCTCTATTATCGCAGCAAGTAGAAAACATTTTAGCCAACGTGAGAAAAAATGGTGATACCGCGCTATTTGATTTAACTGAGAAATTTGATGGCGTAAAACTTGAAAGTTTACAAGTTACTCAAGCACAAGTTAACGCAGCGAAAGCCAGATTAACCAGCAAACGACTACAGGCGATTAAAAGCGCCTATGACAACATTAAGCGTTTTCACCAAGCACAAATAACCGATGACATTAAGGTAGAAACCACCCCAGGTGTGATATGTACTTTAAAAACAGAAGCTATTGCTAGCGTTGGTTTATATATTCCTGCTGGCAGCGCTCCACTGCCATCAACAGTATTAATGCTAGGTGTACCGGCACAGTTAGCGCAATGTCCGCGTAAAGTATTGGTTTGTCCTCCCAATAAAAGTGGTCAGTTAGCAGACGAGATTCTCGTTGCTGCATCACTTTGTCAAATTGATGAAATTTACAACATTGGCGGCGCACAAGCCTGTGCTGCTTTAGCTTTTGGTACAAATTCGATAAAGCCAGTCAATAAGATATTTGGCCCAGGTAATAAGTATGTAACTGAAGCTAAAAAGCAGCTGTCGCAACAGGTTAATGGTTTTGCTATTGATATGCCAGCAGGCCCTTCTGAAGTACTAGTCATTGCAGACGAAAATGCTAACGCTGGCTTTGTTGCCGCTGATTTACTTTCACAAGCAGAACACGGCCCTGATAGCCAAGTCATATTGTTGTCTGACAGTGAAGCGCTTATTAATGAAGTGCAAGACGCATTAGTTAAGCAATTAGCTGAACTTTCAAGAGCAGATATTGCCAAGCAAGCCTTAAGGCAAAGTCGTTTAATATTAACCACAGATTTGGCTCAAGCGGTTGAGGTTTCAAATGAATATGGCCCTGAGCACTTAATTATTCAAACTGAGAATGCGCAAGTATTACTAGCACAGTTACGAAATGCCGGTTCTATTTTTGTTGGCGCTTATACCCCTGAATCAGCCGGCGATTACGCCAGCGGTACTAATCACGTATTGCCAACTTATGGCTATTCAAAAGTGATCAGCAGTTTGTCATTAGCAGACTTTTCAAGGCGCTTTACTGTGCAAGAAATAACTCGCCAAGGTTTGAGCAACTTAGCTGAATGCATTTGCGAACTCACTGACGCCGAAGGCTTAGACGGCCACAAACGCGCCGTAACAATTCGTTTAGAAGAGCAGCCTATTACTGAGAAAAAAACTACTGAAAAGCGAACTACTAATGAAGCAGGAGCTGTATAAATGACTATTGCGAACAAACTTGCCCGCGAAGAATTAGTTAATATGGTGCCTTATCAGTCTGCACGTCGTTTACATTCAAGTAATGGCGATATGCAAAGTAAAACCTGGCTAAATGCAAATGAAGCTTCAGGCTCGGGCACCTATCAACTGAACAGTAACAATATTAATCGCTACCCTGATTTTCAGCCGGAGAATTTAATCAATGCTTACCGTGAATATTGTGGCGTAAGTACTGATAATATTCGTGCTGAAAATATTTTAGCAACCCGCGGTGCTGATGAAGGTATTGAACTATTAATCAGAACCTTTTGTCGAGCTTATCAAGACAAAGTATTAATTTGTCCGCCCACTTACGGCATGTATGCCATTAGCGCAGAAAATCACGGTGTAGACACCATTAAAGTGCCGTTAACCGATAAGCTGTCATTGGATTTAACGGGGCTAAAACAACAAGTTGGCCAAGCTAAAGTAGTATTTTTATGCTCTCCGGGTAACCCAACCGGCAATTTATTATCACAGCAAGATATTCAAGCAACACTGGAATTATTTGCCGATTCCGCCATGGTTGTTGTCGACGAAGCTTATATTGAATTTAGCCCAGAGCAATCCGTTGCTAGTTGGCTGAAAGACTACCCACACTTAGTGGTATTAAGAACATTATCAAAAGCTTTTGCTTTAGCAGGTTTACGTTGTGGCTTCACTTTAGCTAATGAAGACGTAATAACCATGCTCAGTAAAGTTATTGCACCTTACCCTATTTCTGCCCCAGTTGCCGAACTAGCCAGTGAAGCATTGGCACAAAATGGTTTAAGGCAAATGAACAATCGTGTGCAAGAAACAGGTACGTTACGAGACCAACTTGCTCATTGGTTAGCGCAACAAAAATGGTGCGAGCAAGTATTTGCTAGCGACGCCAACTTTGTGCTATTTCGCTGTGAAAGCGAAGCCACAAAAAGCTTTATTTTTAATGCTCTTGCCAAGCAAGGTATTTTAATTCGCGACCAATCTAAACAACTAAGCTTAGCCAATTGCTTACGGATCAGTATTGGCAGTGCAAACGAACTATCACTATTAAAACAAAAAATTATCAACGCTATAACACCAGATAAAAGAGAATTAGTATGAACCAGCAAAATATTTTATTTATCGACCGAGACGGCACTTTAATTGAAGAGCCAATCACGGATAAACAAGTTGATAGCTTAGAAAAGTTAGTCTTCGAGCCGAATGTTATTCCAGTGCTAATTGCCTTGCAAAAAAAGGGCTTTCGCTTAGTGATGGTGTCAAACCAAGATGGCTTAGGTACCGATAGCTATCCACAAAGCGATTTTGATTTGCCACACGATGCAATGATGGCAATGTTTTCATCACAAGGTATTCGCTTTGATGAGGTGCTGCTTTGTCCACATTTCGACGAAGACAATTGTAGCTGTCGAAAGCCGAAACTAGGGCTAGTTAGCGATTACCTGCAACAAGGTAAAGTGAACTTTGCCAACTCTTATGTGATTGGTGACCGAGAAACCGATGTTACACTTGCAGCCAACATGGGCATTAAAGGCATTAAATATAATCGACAATCACTTAATTGGCAGGATATCGCCGAACAGCTACTAACAAAACCTCGTATTGCAAATGTCACTCGAACAACGAAAGAAACAGATATCAATGTCGCGATAAATCTCGATAAGGTTGGCGATATTAAGATCAAAACAGGCTTGGGGTTTTTCGATCATATGCTTGAACAAATTGCCGCTCACGGTGGCTTTAGCATGAACGTCAACGTTGATGGTGATTATCATATTGATGAACATCACAGTGTTGAAGACACCGCACTAGCACTTGGGCAAGCGCTAAAGCAGGCTTTAGGCGATAAACGCGGTATTGGCCGCTTTGGTTTTGTTTTACCTATGGATGAATGCCGAGCAGAATGTTCAATAGATTTATCTGGCCGTCCTTGGTTAGAGTTTGACGCAACATTTACCGATAGTAACGTCGGGCAAATGTCGACACAGATGGTATCGCACTTTTTCCGCTCGTTAGCTGACGCCATGGCAATTACCTTACACCTTTCAACCACTGAAGGTAATTGTCACCACCAAGTAGAAAGCTTATTTAAAGTGTTTGGGCGTGCATTACGTCAAGCAATTACTATATCTGGTGATGATTTACCAAGCACAAAAGGATGTTTATAGCGTGACAACTGAACAAGTAACGCAAACAGCTGGCTTTGTTATTGTTGATACCGGTTGTGCCAACCTCTCGTCGGTAAAATTCGCCGTCGAGCGTTTGGGCTATGCCATTGTTATATCTGATGATATCAAGGTAATAAAAAATGCTAAAAAAGTAATTTTACCTGGCGTTGGTACTGCCCGTCATGCCATGGAAAATATTCGAGCAAAAGGATTAGTCGCAACCTTGCAGCAACTTACTCAACCGGTATTAGGTTTTTGTTTAGGTATGCAATTAATGGCTCGAAGCTCAGTAGAAGGTGCTAATGCCAATAGTGATACTAATTGTGACGAAACTAACGATGAAGTTATCGAATGTTTGGGCTTAATTCCCACTGATATTCGCCCACTTGACGCTAAAAGCTTACGCCTGCCACATATGGGCTGGAATACTTTAAGCCAAGTTGAAAGTCACCCTGTTTTTAACGGAATTAACGTTGAAGACTATTTTTACTTTGTTCATAGCTTTGCTGCGCCAATATCTGCATACACCGTTGCACGCTGCCAATATGGTAGTGAGTTTTCAGCCGCTATTGCCAAAAACAACTTCATTGGCTGTCAATTTCATCCTGAACGCTCAAGCGATCTTGGTAGTAAAATCATTAAAAATTTTTTGGAGATGTAAATTATGATGATCCCAGCAATCGATTTAATTAACGGCGAGGTCGTACGATTATTTCAAGGTGATTACCAGCAGAAAACTAATTATCAAACCACCGCCAAAGATCGTCAAGATTCATATGCTCAATCAGGTGCTACCGTGATGCACTTTGTTGATTTAGATGGCGCAAAGGATAGTGATAAACGCCAACTAAGTTTACTTAAAACTTTAGTAAAACACGAAAGTATGATCATTCAAGTCGGTGGTGGCGTACGTTGTAAAGAAGATGTAGAGCAATTATTAGCCTTGGGCGCTAACCGCGTGGTTATCGGCTCACTCGCCATTAAAGAGCCAGACTTGGTTCGCAGTTGGATCTCAGAATTTGGCGGTGAAAGCATTGTTTTAGCACTTGACGTAAAAATTGACGCAAATGGCAATAAAACCTTGCCAACACACGGCTGGATAAAAGATAGTGGTGTTAATTTAGAGTCATTATTAGATGATTATATTGCCGTCGGTTTAATTCATGTTTTATGCACTGACATCAGTAAGGATGGTACGTTAACAGGTAGTAATGTTGAAATGTACCGAGAACTTTGTCAGCAATACCCGAACATAAAATGGCAGGCTTCAGGTGGTATCGGCTCATTAGCAGATATTACTGCACTGATCCCAACAGGTGTTGATGGCGTAATATTAGGCCGTTCACTGTTAGAAGGTAAGTTTACCCTTGAGGAGGCAATCGCATGTTGGCCAAACGCGTAGTTTTTTTTGTTAAAGGTATCAGCCCTTGTCTTGATGTTCGTGATAGAAAAGTCGTAAAAAAAGGTGATGTGGTGCAATTGGATAAATTAGAAATTAGGGAGCTATTTTTATGCTAGCCAAACGCATAATTCCTTGTCTAGATGTTAGGGATGGCAAAGTCGTTAAAGGCGTTCAATTCCGTAATCATGAAATTATTGGTGACATAGTTCCGCTAGCGCAAAAATACGCGCAAGCTGGTGCTGATGAATTAGTTTTTTATGATATTACTGCCAGCTCAGACGATCGCGTGGTTGATAAAAGCTGGGTCAGTCGTATTGCACAAGTCATCGACATTCCCTTTTGTGTTGCCGGCGGCATTAAGTCAGAAGAAGATGCTCGACAAATTTTAATGATGGGCGCCGATAAAATATCGATTAACTCCCCTGCACTGCGCGATCCTGAATTAATATCAAGATTAGCCGATGTATTTGGTCAGCAATGTATTGTGGTTGGCATTGACAGTTACTTTAATCAAAACGCCAACAACGGCCAAGGAGAGTACCAAGTTTATCAATTTACCGGCGATGAAACCCGAACACAAAAAACTAAATGGCGTACCTTAGACTGGATACAAGAAGTGCAAAAATTAGGTGCTGGAGAAATAGTACTTAATTGTATGAATCAAGACGGTGTTCGCCAAGGTTATGATATTGAACAGCTGAGCCAAGTACGTGAAAAGTGCAATGTGCCACTAATCGCTTCAGGCGGCGCAGGTGACATATCACACTTTGTTGATGTTTTTCAGCAAACTGATGTTGATGGCGCACTAGCCGCGAGTGTTTTCCATAAAGGCATCATTGCCATGAGCGAACTAAAGCAAACCCTTAAAAATGAAAAGGTTGAGATAAGATTATGCTAATAACAAAAGATAATATTAGCCAATTGGCATGGGACAAAATGTCAGGAATGATCCCAGCAATCATTCAACACCAAGATACCGGCGCGGTATTAATGCAAGGTTATATGAATACTGAGGCTTTGGCGCAAACCTTAAACACCGGTTTAGCAACATTCTATAGTCGAGCGAAACAAACACTTTGGTGTAAAGGTGAAACTAGCGGCAATTATTTAAAAGTCAGCCAAATCGTCACTGATTGCGACCAAGACAGCTTGCTTATTGCTTGTCGTCCACAAGGACCAACATGCCATTTAGGCACAGAGTCATGTTTTCCTGAACAAAAGCTCAGCCAGCAAAACTTCCTTAGTGAACTTGAACAAGTTATTGCAAGCCGTAAAGATGATGCACCTGAAGACAGCTATACCGCACACTTGTTTTCACGTGGCACTACTAAAATTGCACAAAAAGTGGGCGAAGAAGGTGTAGAAGTGGCACTAGCGGCAGTTGCTGAAACTAAAGAAGATTTATTAGGTGAGTGTGCTGACTTGTTTTATCACACATTAGTGTTGCTACAAGATCAAAGCATCGACTTAAGCGAAGTGATGGCGGTTTTACAAGCAAGACATAACAAAGACTAAATCATTCTTCAATTTCAACAAATATACTTTTGCATAAATTGCTATTACGTACTTAAAGAACATGCGTAATAGCACTTTGCTCTTTTTAATAGCATACTTTCTATTCACTTATTTTTAAAATACATTAAACATGCGATTAATTTCCTTAAAAAATATCGAGCTTGTCGCTAACGTCAGAAAAAGTTGTAAGACATGAACCTAGAAATACGTATGATTCTTCCTTGCAGCCCAATGATGGCGTGACTTTTATCAATTTTCTGTTGACGCGTTAAAAGCTCGAGATTATAATGTGCGCCCTCACTTGGACGTAATATAACGCTAAGGATTAGCATATGTTTAAATACTATTCGATTAAAAAATACGGAGCGAAACTGCTCCCAGCGCTTGAAAAGCGTTACGGAAAAAAAACGTATTATAGCTCATCAGAAGTTAGAGCAACCGTATACCAAAATAATTTCAATCCAAAATATTTGCCACTAGCTTATTTACTTTTTTTAGAGAAAAGTGCGCTAGAAAATGTTTTGTACACTGAGTACCCTGAACTCAACATTTGCCAATATAAGCAAGAAATTGTTAGTTACTTAAGTCGCAAACGCTATAACGGTTATTTACAAAAATTAGCTTAAATAGGCTGTAGCAATAAGTTCGAGGTGGTTAATTCCAATATTGGCCACCATATAAATACAAACCTATTACTTAATATGTTTTCCCCATCAAAAACTGGCTATAGATAAAAGTGTTAAGTCGTTTTTTTATATAACAATTCCCAGCAATGAGACAGATCAATTTTTATCTACGATATAATTGATACTCGCGACGCTTAGCGATAAAGTTACACTCTGTATGACTTAATTTTTAGGGTTCTTTTGGTATGATGAGACGTTCAAGTGAAGATAAGATATTACTCACCGTCACCGCTTTTGCCCTATTAGGTTTATTCCCATTTCTTGTTTTGGGTATAAAAGCTCAAGATAAAGTACAAATCATCATTGATCTTGTTGCAATACTTGGCATAACGATAATTTTTTCTGGCGTTTGGTTTACCAAAAAAACTCAATTATTTAGTGGCCTTTTAGCCATATTTATTCAAATTACGATGATCGGCGCCATTTATGCCAAAGGAGCAATATTAATTTATTGGGTTTTCCCTATAATCATTGCTGGCTTTTATCTGTTACCAACAATCAGTGCCAGTATATTGAATGCCCTACTTATTTTTATCACTTGTTTTTTAACCTATACACAGTTTAGTGATTTTGAACTACTTCGTATTATTGCCGCACTCATTTTAACTAATGTATTTTCTCTCGCTTTTTCATTATTTATGAAGACTAGAAACCAACAGCTATTCAACAATGAAAAAGTAAGTCGCTTACGAAATAATATTTTGGAATTAATCGCCAGCTCAGCAAAGTTATCGGATATTTTGCCCGCTATTTTAGTCAGCATAGAAAAGGAATATCACGGTGCAATGTGCAGCATATTGTTACTTGATGACAGCAAAAAGCGTTTAATAATAGGCGCTGCACCAAGCTTTCCAGATTTTTATAATGAAGCTATCGATGGTGTTGAAATAGGCCATGGCGTTGGCTCGTGTGGTACGGCTGCTTATACAGGGAAAAGGGTTATTGTTTCGGATATTAGTAGCCATCCCTTTTGGACCCCTTGGACTGAATTAGCGAAAAGAGCAAACCTAGCATCATGTTGGTCTGAGCCTATTATTGATAATCAAGGGAATATTCTAGGAACCTTCGCCATTTACCATAGTGAAAAATCAACACCTAAAACTATTGATTTTACTCTTATAGAGCAATTCGCTAATCTTGCGCGAATAGCTCTAGAGCGAGAGCAAGCCGACAAACTTATTTGGCAACAAGCTAACTTTGACAGCTTAACCAACTTACCTAATCGAAATTTATTACAAGAACACCTAACTAGCGCAATAAAAAATGCCCAGCGCGATAAAAAACAATTGGTTGTTGCCATGTTAGACCTTGATAACTTTAAAGATGTAAACGATTCTCTAGGGCATGCTACAGGCGATGCCTTATTAGTTGAATGTTCTAAGCGTATTAAAAATAGTGTTCGGAAAAATGATATTGTTGCCCGTTTAGGCGGTGACGAATTTATTGTTATTTTAGTAGGAACTCAGTCTGCCACGGATATTGAAAATGTAGGTCAAAAGCTTTTGAACGCATTAGCTCAGCCATATGAGTTTGAACAAAAAACAATTTACTGCACCGCCAGTATTGGTATTGCAATTTATCCTGATGATGCGAGAGAAATAGATGCAATATTAAGAAATTCAGATCAAGCTATGTATGGTGCAAAAGCCCAAGGGCGCAATAGTATGCATTACTTCACTGAAAATATGCGTAATGACTTTCTTAAACGCATAGAAATGATTGAAGATTTGCGTGTTGCCCTTACAAAACAGCAATTTCACCTTGTCTATCAACCAATTGTTAACTTATCAAATCAAACGGTTACGAAAGCAGAAGTACTAATTCGCTGGCAACACCCTAAAAAAGGATTAATTTCACCGCTAGATTTTATACCACTTGCTGAAGAAACTGGACTAATTATTGAAATTAGTGATTGGATATTTAATGAAGCTATGCAACAAGTGAAACTTTGGCGACAAAATTACTGTTCTAATTTAAGAGTAAGTATTAATACATCACCAATCCAATACAAAAATCAATGTAAACAAATTATCAATTGGATTGATAGCCTAGCTGAAAAGGGTTTACCCCCACAAGCAATTGGCATTGAAATAACAGAAAATTTACTGATGGAAAACCAAGCAGAAGTGGTTACAGTACTTGATAAAATTCGTCTGCAAGGTGTTGCTATATCAATTGATGATTTTGGAACTGGCTACTCTTCATTTTCATACTTAAAAAACTTCTCACTAGACTACTTAAAAATTGATAAAAGTTTTGTTCAAAACATGTCAGCTGATAGTAATGATTTAGCTTTATGTGAAGCAATAATTGTTATGGCTAACAAACTTAATATTAAAGTCATTGCTGAAGGTATTGAAACTGAACAGCAACGACAATTATTATCTACTGCGGGTTGTGATTTTGGGCAAGGTTATCTGTTAGATAGACCCCTTGCAGCAGAAGACTTTGAGGAATTATTAATCAGCCAACACCATCATCAAACATAGCACTTTAATTGTTCCTTCAACTTGTGGGTCACCTTCGGACTGTACACGTGATACCGTTCATGAAAAAATAACAAAAAATGGCTAAAAAGATAACTTATGACCAACATAAAAAACTGGCAAGCTCCAAAATTCACCCAATTAACAACGAATGAATTATATGACCTTCTAAAACTGAGAATAGATATATTTGTTGTTGAACAAACCTGCTTTTATCCTGATTTAGACGACCATGATCGTCATCCTAATACGCGCCATTTTTTCTGCTATCAGAATGGTCAAATGACGGCATATTTGCGTATATTGCCAAAAGGGTTAACCTATCAAGACTATATTAGTATTGGTCGTGTGGTGATTGCGCCAAGCGCTCGTGGAACGGGGCTAGGACATGAATTAATGAAAGAAGCATTAACCGCATGTGAAAAATATTTCCCGCAAGATACCATTAAAATATCAGCACAAGAACATCTAGAAAAATTTTATAATCAACATGGTTTTGAGCGTGTCAGCGACATGTATTTAGAAGATGATATCCCTCACATTGGCATGATAAAAACAAGTTAAATTAATATAACGCTTTTGACTATGAGCTATCAACCGCCTGTTATCGCAACATATCTTTGAATTAAAATGTAAAACAGCTGCCATCAGGCAACTGTTTTAGTATTTATATTTTCGGTAATTACTCAGGCGGAAATTTACCTATTCCATAACCGACTAATTACCCGATAAGTTATACTAAAGTTTAAGCAATTAAAAATAAGCGAATATTTTCTATCGCTAAAATTAAAATCACAAAAAATGTCGACAACATACCGACTTGTCTTTGTACTGACAGACCAATAGTTTTCGTCAAGCCAATAACATGCAGTACACGCCCCACTACTAATGCGGCACCAAGAACATGTAACATCATCGCGGACGCACCATTTAGCTCATAACTAGCCAACAATATTAGTGCTATTGGCACATATTCAGCAAAATTACCGTGCACTCTGATCGCTTTTGCTAAATCTTTATTACCGCCATCGTTAATACCAACCTTAAATTTCTTACGTAACAAAATGATATTAATCGCTAAACCAATATATAAAAGCCCAAGTAAACTTGCGTAAAAACCTGTTAATGACAACGCCAACATAATATTTCCTTTGTGATAAATTCTTATAATTTATTGTTTTTCTTAATATTAGAAATAATACCGACAAGCCGAGAAGATGAACAGAGCCATTTAAGCAAAAATATGTTCATATGAGCCACAATACTAGTTCGAGTATAAGATGAAACGTTTACAACACTATAATCAATAGAGGGCCGAGAAAAAATTGCCAATTTGAAGTTGTCGCTCAAACCTCAGCTGAGTCAAAACCTAAATTAAGTTTATGGTTATTTATAGAGCAAAAATTTGCGCTTAATTTTCAATAAGAAATTTATTTTGAACTCTATCCATATGAATAAAAAATAGTTTGGACAGAACACCGTTTGTTTAACACTAGTTATTGAGCACTAAATAAATGCCAGTGCAATACTGGCATATAAGAGTTAGTTAGGCAGGATTATCGATATCAATAAACTTTGCTTCTAACGATAAATTGTCATTAAAGTGTTGCGCTAATGCCTTTGCGCCGTAGCGTTCTGTTGCATGATGGCCTGCACAGTAAAAATGAATATCCATTTCTCTGGCAACATGTGTAGTTTGCTCTGAAACCTCACCACTAATAAAGGCATCTATACCTAGTTCGGCTGCAAGTTCTATATATCCCTGCCCACCACCACTGCACCACGCAACTGTCTTAATCGCTTTATTTGATGGTGCTGCAATATGTAAACATGAGCGATTAAGTTGTTCGCTAATGCGTTGTTCTAATGCTTTAGCTGAAAGTGCAGAACTAAACTCGCCGCGTACAGGTACACTCAATGCGTTACCAACTTCCAGCGGCGCGACATTTTCTATATCAAATAGCTTTGCTAATTGTGCGTTGTTGCCTAAGGTTGGATGAATATCTAACGGTAAATGATAGGCAAACAAATTAATGTCGTTTTCGAGCAAAGCTTTGATACGCTTATGTTTCATACCACGGATAACATAACTTTCATTTTTCCAAAAAAAACCATGATGAACTACTAATGCATCAGCCTTTTCTTCAATTGCTCGCTCTATAAGTTCCTGCGTTGCGGTCACACCAGTTATCACTTTAGTGATGTATTCACTTCCTTGAATTTGCAAACCATTGGGGCAAAAGTCTTTAATTTTCTCTGGTTTTAATAAAGTATTGAGATAGTTTTCAAATTCATGACGTTGCATGTTTTCTTTTCACCTATTGTTTGGAGTTATTAATCTACGTTTGTCTTTTTACTAGCCATGCCAACGCATTACAATTTGTTATCTTGCTTTGAAGAAGAATTCATTGATGGCACTTTAACCGGTTCAAAACGCGGTCTAAGTTGCCATTTTGCTTTGATTGGCGTTAAGGGTAACACGCGTTTTTTAGCGACGATAACATAAACAGAGCCTAAGCTTGGAAAATAGCGTGCAGCTAACTTTCGCCATTGGCTACTGATCATCCCTTCGCTGTATTGGCCTGATAACGACGAATGTAAAAAACGGTGGTCGAGCTGTATTTCAAAACCCATCAAATGTAACCAGTCTTTAACCCGCATTGGCGAAAACAGCCTTTCATTCCAAGGCGTTTGTTTACGTCTATAAGGGATAAACTTATTTAAGCCCACTAAACTAAAGGGGTTAAAGCCTGTGATGACCAAGTAGCCATTAGGAATCAACACTCTGTTTGCTTCACGTACTACGTGATGTGGGTCAAGCGAAAATTCTAAAGCGTGCGCTAAAACACAAACATCAACACTGTGCTCTAATAAAGGTAGGTCATCAACTTCAGCAACAATATCACCACCTTCTGGCTGATTTGTTAAGGTTAATTGATGTTTTATAGGACTTGATGAACTGTCTATTTCGCCACTTAATGAGCCCAGTTTTAGCAAATGATAACCGAAAAACTTTGGCCACCATGGTGACAAAACTCGATCGATGTTTTTTACTATCAATTCACCATTAGGAAGTTCTTGCCATGACTTTGGTAGATCAGGGTGCCTAAACGCTAGTGCCGGTTTCATAGTTTAAACTTGAAAAAAAGTGGGTATAATCATTCTTTCAGTATACTCAGGAGCCGCACATGCTGCAAAGTCAAACCACCTCTAATATGCAAGTTTCGATGATAAAAGCCTTTTCCGACAATTACATCTGGGCAATTTCATCAAGTAACAGTGATGCATTAGCAATAGTCGACCCTGGCGATGCAGACGTTTGTATTAAATTTGTTGAGCAAAGTAACAAGCAGTTAAGCACTATTCTCATTACTCATCATCATAGTGATCATGTTGGCGGTATCGAAAAGCTACTACAATATTGTCAAGAAAAAGCATGGCCTTTAACTATTTACGGCCCTGAAAGTGAAAACATTCCGCACTGTGATATTAAATTGAATGACAATTCAGTGGTGAAATTAGACGATTTAGCGCTAGAGTTTTCGGTTATCGATTTGCCTGGCCATACTAGTGGCCATATCGCCTATTTAGCCCAAGACAACCTATTTTGTGGTGACACACTATTCTCAGGTGGCTGTGGTCGATTATTTGAGGGCACTCCTGCACAAATGCTGACCTCTCTAGAAAAATTAATGGCACTTCCAGAGAAAACACATATTTACTGTGCCCATGAATACACCCAGGCTAACTTAGATTTTGCGTTAACGGTTGAGCCTACTAACAGTGAGCTGGTTTATTATTACAACCAAGTGATAAAAAAACGTGCTGAAAATATTCCAACTATTCCAAGCTCAATTTTACAAGAAAAAATGATTAACCCCTTTTTACGTTGTGACAAAGAGAGTTTAATGGAAAGCGCCAGCGAGTTTAGCGGCGAGCTAATAACGGATGCACTATCAACTTTTACCGTTATTAGAGCTTGGAAAGACAACTTCTAAACGCTTTTTCAGGGGCAAATCTTGAATAAGCTTGTTAAATAAGTAACACTGGCGGCAAGTAAATCTAAATAGAACTTTCATGAAGTATATATCGTTATCAATTGCCGCTGCCCTTATGCTAACGGGCTGCCAATCAATTCTGAGTCAAAGTAAATCACATAGCGTCGAAACTAATCAAGAAGATCAAGCTCTTATCGATATTGCATCGGTTGTTGAAATTAACCAAGCACTGCTGGTAGATGAAGCAATTGATGTTATTCACCCTGTTGCCGATGCTAATATCGATTTAGGTAACAATGTAGAAGAAAGCTATTTAGCTGATGATGTATGGCAAAGAATTCGCAGCCAACTTAAATTTCCAATTCCTGAAAATCGTCGTATGACAAATCAGCGAGACTGGTTTGTTAAACACCCCGCCTACTTAACTAGAGTTGGCAAACGCGCTGAGCCATTTTTGCATTATATCGTACAAGAGTTAGAAGCGAACGATATGCCTTTGGAAATCGCTTTATTACCTATTGTTGAAAGCGCATTTGATCCTTTCGCTTATTCTCATGGCCGCGCATCTGGCATGTGGCAGTTTGTACCGGGTACTGGTAAACGCTTTGGTATGAAACAGAATTGGTGGTACGACGGGCGACGCGATGTTATCGCTTCCACTCAAGGTGCAATAAAGTATTTAAAGTACTTAAACAAGTTTTTTGACGGTGATTGGATGTTAGCCCTTGCCGCTTATAATTCAGGCGAAGGTCGCGTTCAACGTGCGGTACGAAATAATAAAAAGAAAGGTCTGCCTACCGATTTTTGGTCATTAGATTTACCAAAAGAAACTCGTGCCTACGTGCCAAAATTATTAGCACTTGCTGATATTGTAAAACGTAGCGACGAACTTAAAATCAAGTTACATAAAATTGAAAACAAAGCTGTTGTTAGCCAAATTGATATTGGCTCACAGTTAGATTTAGCCAAAGCAGCGCGGCTTGCTGGCTTATCTTTAATTGAATTACAACGTCTTAACCCTGGCTTTAATCGCTGGGCAACAGACCCTGATGGACCGCACTATTTATTATTACCGAACCATAAAGTGCCATCATTCGAACTAGCGTTAGCTAAACTTGAAAAGAAAGAAAGATTAGCCTGGCAACGATACAAAATTAAAAGTGGCGACAGCTTAGGGTTAATTGCTAAAAAGTTTAATACCGAAATTGATTTGATCAAACAAATTAACAAAGTGAAAGGAAATCAAATAAGGGCAGGTAAATTTTTACTTATTCCTGTTGCTACTGCATCTTTAGATAGTTACATATTATCGCAAGACCAACGTTTAGCAAAAACACAAAATCGCGAACTTGCTGGTGAAAAACGCATACACATTGTTAAATCTGGCGATACCTTATGGGATTTAAGTCGTAGTTATAATGTATCAACACGTAGTATTGCAAAATGGAATGGTATGGCACCAAGAGATACCATTAAACCGGGTCAAAAATTAGTGATTTGGCAAAAGGCTACTGTGACTAAAGTGGCGAAAAATCAAACTATGCCAAATACACAAGCAATTATACGTAACATTACTTATCGTGTTCGCAAAGGCGACTCATTCGCCCGTATTGCTGACAAGTTTAATGTAACCATTACCGAAATTGAGCGTTGGAATAGTCTAAAGCGCAGTAAATATTTACAACCCGGACAAAAGCTAAAATTATCAGTTGATGTGACCAATAATATTTAATATCTAAATTTGGATAATAAAAAAGCGCTAAATAACCTAGCGCTTTTTTGATTTAAATGACACCGCTAACTTTTATTTCACCTGCTTTACTTATAGCTCACCTGCTTTACTTATAGCTCACCTGCTTTACTTATAGCTCAGCAACACCTTGAGTAATGATATTTTTCGTTTGATTGACAATATCCATTAGTGCCTGTTGATCAAAAGATTTTATTCTTGGTGTATGAATATGCCCTACAGGTAATAACGGATTATATTTTTCTCTTAATAGAATGCTCCGGTAAGATATTTCATTAGAAAGGTAACCTCCTCCCGAACCATTGACCGAAACCTTATTAACAATTTCAGCTAGCGATTGCGCAGCATATGTTTTTTCTAGCGTACTAATATTTCTATTATCATTTACTTGATACTTACCTGAGCCATTTTTCATAGCATCTACAGGCAAACTGAATTCAACAAACTCAGGCCCTTTTAATTCATTAGATTTTAACTTTGGCACTAACGGTTTATTTTTCGTGGCACCAGTTAGTACATTTAAATTATCAGGCGCTTTAGCACTTCTTCTTAACGCTGGGTAGCGCTCTAGATCGAAGTTTTCTCTACCCATACTAACAGTAATGACCATATCGACATTCTTTTCTGCAATATACGGTGTAAGCAATTCTTCAATCATACCTTGGTCAAAATCAGCAAAGCGAACGGGAACAATTAGCACCTCAATTTCAGCCGTTTTTCCTTCAATGCTCAATACAATATCGTCAAGTGATAAAGCTACAACGCCAGAAGGGTTACTTTGGTCGATATTTCTATCTAGGAAAAAGGGGTCAAAACCTGTTATTAGGATTTTTTTATCCGCTTTTTTATCAAACTTCACATCTGATTGACCACGAGATAATAACTCAAGTGTCCATAATAACTTTTGCTGTTGATTAGGGAAAAGTTTTGCAAAACCTTCTGACGAACGTAATATTCTGCTCATTTTCAAGCGCGACCAGTACAATGGACGATCGTCATAATCACCAAGCGTAATAAAAGATTTCTTTGCATCGTTCCAAAGTGCAGCCGCATGTCGTAACATCAATTGGGTTAAAACAGTGTAGCTTTTTGCTTTATTAATCTGCTCTGTAAAGGCATCAACTCGTGCTGCTAAACGCCCTGCCACGGTTGGCATTGTTTTAACGGCAGTTGGAATACGTAACTCTTCAACTGTCGCTTTTGTATTGCCTAGCTCACCAGCAAAAGTATGACTACTTAGGGCAAGTGTTCCAACGAGAAATATTTTATTAAGTTTGCTTATTTTCAAGGTTTTTAGCATGGAATTTCTTATTATTGTCAAAATGTTATCGAAAAAATTCAAACACGAATGTTTAGTTTATTTCGTCATAATAATGTATGCAAAATTTTAAAACTAGTAGAGATTATTAGTTAATGATGTCTTTTGTAATAAATTAATTTTTACTTTTTTTATTAATAGTTACGTTTTATTTAGTTATAAACCCAATGGGTAGGAAAACGAGTAGTGAAATTTAAAACTACTCATTTAAATATACTTTTAAATCAATAATAAACGTAAATTTATTATTCTTTTGTAAATTTAGAGTAAAAATTCTATTGATTTTTTATCAAATGCTGTCAAAGTACTTGAACTGTGTTTATTTATCAGTCACTAACATTCATTTGTAAGTTGATTAAGAAGTAAACAAGTACACTTGTACTTCACATGTTCAATAAAGTATGAGTCCACAATTTGTCATTTTTTAAATATAAAGGGGTAGCACTTCAATGTGTTCGATATTTTGTATATTAGATATTAAAACCGGTGCTGATGCACTGCGTCCAAAAGCAATAGAATATTCTCGTTTACTTCGCCATCGCGGACCTGACTGGTCTGGCATTTACAACAACGATCATGCTGTTTTAGTTCATGAGCGTTTAGCAATTGTTGATACTGAACATGGTGCTCAACCACTATACAACAGTGACAAATCACTAGTGCTAGCCGTTAATGGTGAAATTTATAATCATAAAGCATTAGCCAGTCAATATACGCCAAACTATCAATTTCAAACAGCATCTGACTGTGAAATTATTATTCCTATGTTTGAAAAACATGGCAGTGACTTTATCGACAAACTACAGGGTATGTTTGCTTTTTGTTTGTACAATGCAGCCGATAATAGTTACCTAGTTGCCCGTGACCATATGGGCATTATTCCTTTGTATACCGGCTATGACGTTGATGGTAACTTTTACGTTGCCTCAGAAATGAAAGCACTAATGCCGATATGTAAAACGGTTGAAGAGTTTCCTCCGGGTCATGTACTTGACAGCAAAGATGGCGTATTGAAAAAATACTACAACCGTAACTGGCAAAAGTTTTCAGCTATTAAAGACAATAATACTAGCAAAGAAAAACTACGTGAAGCATTAGAAGACTCGGTAAAAAGCCATTTAATGACTGACGTTCCTTACGGCGTATTACTTTCTGGCGGATTAGACTCTTCATTAATTTCAGCGATCACACAAAAATTCGCTTCAAGACGAGTTGAAGAAAATGACTTATCTGAAGCTTGGTGGCCAAAAGTGCATTCTTTTGCCTGTGGCTTAGCAGGCTCTCCTGACTTGGCGGCAGCACAAACCGTTGCTGACAGTATCGGCACGATACATCACAGCGTGATATTTACCGAACAAGAAGGTATTGATGCCTTAAAAGAAGTGATATATCACCTAGAAACCTATGATGTAACCACTATTCGTGCGTCAACGCCTATGTACCTAATGGCGAGAAAGATAAAGGCCATGGGTATTAAAATGGTACTTTCAGGTGAAGGAGCTGACGAAATATTTGGCGGCTACTTATACTTTCATAAAGCGCCAAACGCGCAAGAATTCCATGAAGAATTATTGCGCAAACTTGACCGCTTACATAAATTTGATTGTCTGCGAGCAAATAAGTCAATGTCAGCTTGGGGTATTGAAGCCCGTGTACCATTTTTAGATAAAAACTTTATGGATGTTGCCATGCGCATCAATCCTGAAGACAAAATGTGTGGCAATGGCAAGATGGAAAAAGCGGTGTTACGTGAATCTTTTGAAGGTTATTTGCCAAAAGAAATTTTATGGCGCCAAAAGGAGCAATTTTCTGACGGTGTTGGCTATTCTTGGATTGATGGTTTAAAGACTTATGTCGAATCACAAGTAACTGATCAACAACTTGAAAGCGCAAGTTTTAGGTTTCCGGTAAATACGCCAGACAGCAAAGAAGGCTACTTTTATCGTTGTGTATTTGAAGAAAAATTCCCATTAACCTCTGCTGCTGATTGTGTTATCGGGGGCAAGTCTGTTGCTTGTAGTACACAAGAAGCTTTAGCTTGGGACGAGAGCTTCCAAAATAATGCTGATCCTTCGGGCCGAGCTGTATTAAGTGTACATAACGAGAGTTACTAAGGTGCAATTCTATTGCTGTTAGTGACATTAAAATAAGTTATTAACCACTGTTTACAATAAATATAGTAAAAACCGACTAATTAATGTCGGTTTTTTTGTACAATATTTTCTAAATATTATACAGTTACTGCCATTATATTTATCTATTTCATTGTTAATAGGACACTCTCTTGTCAAATCGCGTAGAACCTGAAATTCCCACTATTACCTTAGATCATGACCAAGTAAAATCGGCGCGTGCAAATGCTACAAATCCCAAAAAAATAGATAACACAAAACCGGTAAAAAATGCTGTTAAAGCGTCAACATCAGTGACTACATCTTTATTGTTGTTCATATCATATGCTGCAATAGCGGGTGGTGGTTGGTACTTTTATCAGCAGCAAATAAAACTAAATAGTGCTTTAAATAGTAGTGAGCAGAGAATTCAGCAACTTGAAAATCAACTTTCCGCTACTGGCGAGGAAATGGGTGAGTCAACCATTGCTTTAAAAGTAAAGTTAGAAGCAATAAGTGAAAAAACTGAGTTATTACTGACTGAAATGGACAAGTTGTGGGCTTCCGCTTGGCGTAAAAACCAAAAAGAAATTAAAGAGTTAAATTCTCAAAGTAAGAAATTAGCCTCACAGCAAAGTAAAAATACTAATGCTGTTAACGCACAAAGTACGGCAACAAATGAATTGAATGATAAAATTACCGCTGCAGAGTTTTCAATTGATGCAGTGTCAGAACAAATTGTTGCTGCAAATACAATTAAAGATCAAATTACTACACTGACCTCTCAATTAAATTCGCTAGATGCTGACTCAAAAAGTCGTGACAAGCAACAAATGATCACTGCTACCAGTATTAATGAATTCGATACCACTCTACAATTAATGCTTGAACGTTTAGAGGGTATGGAAGCTAAAATTGGTGCAAAAAAGTCAACGACAATAAAACCTTAGGCACTCTGCGTTAAGTATTTTCAAATAAATTAAAACGGTGTTCATAAATTATGAACACCGTTTTTTTATTTACAAAATAACTAAGTACAACCGTGTAGGGTTATACAAAAACAAATAATTATTTAAGTGAATGTACAATCTCTTTAACTAGCTCAGGGCCTTGATAAATGAAGCCAGTATAAACTTGTACTAGTTTAGCACCTGCTGCGATTTTTTCTTGTGCATCACTACCAGAAGCAATACCGCCAACACCAATAATTGGTAATTTGTTATCAAGTGCTTTCGACAGTAATTGAATAACCTTAGTACTTTGTTCTTTCACCGGCGCCCCACTTAGGCCGCCTTGCTCGTCACCAAATTGCAAATGAGCAACTTTATCGCGAGCTAATGTTGTGTTGGTTGCAATAACACCATCGATATTGTTTGCAATTAAACACTCAGCAATAGAATCAACTTCTTCTGCAGTCAAATCAGGCGCAATTTTTACAGCAACAGGAACATATTTTCCGAATTGCTCAGCCAAGGAAGTTTGTTCAGTTTTTAGTGCTGACAATAATTCGTTTAACGCATCACCATACTGTAATGAGCGTAAACCAGGAGTATTAGGTGAAGAAATATTTACCGTAATATAAGTCGCATGATCATAAACTTTACGCATACAGTGAATGTAATCATCTTTAGCATTTTCATCTGGCGTGTCTTTATTTTTACCAATGTTAATACCAAGTACACCGCGAAATTTAGCTTTTATGACTTGGTCAACTAAATAATCAACGCCCTTATTATTAAAGCCCATGCGATTAATTATTGCATTCGCTTCAGGCAGCCTAAATATGCGAGGTTTATCATTGCCAGGTTGTGGGCGCGGCGTTACGGTACCTACTTCAACAAAGCCAAACCCCATGGCTTCAAACGCTTTAATACATTCGCCATTTTTATCTAGTCCAGCTGCTAAACCTACAGGGTTAGGAAATTTAATTCCCATCACTTCTACTGGCTTGTTTGGCACGCTTTGCTTGTACAGTAAATTGAGCGGTGTTGCACCAGTCGCTTTAAAGCTTTTTATTGTTAACTCGTGAATTGCTTCGGGATCGAATTTAAAAAAAACTTTACGAATAGCTGAGTAAAACATAATACCTCTTTAACTAAATTTAAATACTATGCCGACAAGTGTTAATGGCTAGCACTGACTTGTAAGCAAATTTGAAGACAAAAAAATCCCCGCTCATTGGCGGGGATTCTAACACTTATTTAATCGTGTCGCAGTGTAAACTTAACAACATTAACTCTCGTAGTGCGACTGAGAACTTCGCAAACTCATGAGTTTGACCAATTCTAAATTCAGCAAGAATATGCTGCCAGCGCTCTAAGGGTTGAGCACTTGCTTCAAACCAATTATCTAACATTTCATTAACGTCAGAAGAGTCTTTGTTACCATGCAATATAACTGAGGTAAGTGAACGTTGTTGCCAATCTAACTCTTCTCTAAACGATGCTCTTGCAAGCGCTTGCCAATGATTTGATACGGGTTGAGAAGTAATTTGGTCTAAGAACCAATGCAGTTCTAGTCTTGCACCAAGCTTAAAGTAAAGGTCAGTTACTAGCTCAATTGAACGGTCTTCAGCATGAGATATTTCAGCTAAATCCATTGCTGAGAACAACGTACTCAACAATGAAATTCTCAACGCAACAGACGCTGGAGCACCGGCTTTAACTAAGTCATTTTCTACACGTTTCAGTTGTGCAGCTTCGTCTTCAACCATAAATGCCGTGATAGTACTCGACAAGTCCGCAAAAGTGGCATGGTAGAACTCAATTGATTGCTCAATATTAAGTGCTTTATTGCGGTGACGTAAGAACCAACGTGTTGCGCGGCGTACTGTACGACGTAATTGAAATAACATTTCGGTTTGAATTGATGTAGAGATTTTATTATCTAAATCACTAATTTGCTTCCAAACATCAGATAATTCAAAAACTTCACAAGACATCGAATAACAATTAGTTATTTCAGCCGTCGTTGCGCCAGTTTCTTCTATCATACGATTAACAAAATTAAAGCCCATATCATTACCAATATTATTGGCTAATTTAGTGGCAATAATTTCGGCGCGCAAAGGATGTTCTTGCATCTGCGCCGTATATTTATCTTGTAACTGCTGAGGGAAAGCTTCAATGAGTAAACTTTGGTAGTACTCATTGTCAGTAATTTCAGGACAAACTAGATCTTCTTTCAAGACCATTTTGCTATAAGCAAGTAGCACTGATAGTTCAGGGCGAGTTAAGCCTTTACCTTGCGCTAAACGTTCAGCAATTTCTTCATCACTTGGAATAAATTCTAACGTTCTGTCTAATTTACCTGAACGTTCTAATTCAGTAATAAAGCGTGCTTGTTCTTTTAACTGGCTGCCACCGCGTAATTCAGTAATAGAAAGCGAGTGAGTTTGACGGTAACAATCTTCAATAACAATATCGCCAACTTCGTCGGTCATATCATAAAGAATTTTATTTCGTTGTTTAACGGTTAAGTCACCGCCGCGAACCAAGCCATTTAATAAGATTTTAATGTTAACTTCATTATCTGAACAATCAACACCACCAGCATTATCCACAGCATCAGTATTAATTCGACCGCCTTTAGCGCCAAATTCAATACGACCCATTTGTGTTAAGCCTAAATTACCACCTTCACCAACAACTTTAGCGTTTAACTCAGCACCGTTAATACGTAACGCATCATTTGCTCTGTCGCCTACTTCAAGGTGTGTTTCTTTAGAACCCTTAACATAAGTACCAATACCGCCGTTCCATAATAGATCGACTTGCATTTTTAAGAGTGCTTGCATTAAATCAAGTGGCGACATGCTTTGTTTTTGCGTGCCAATCATTTTCTTAATTTGTGGCGTCAATTTAATTGATTTCGCATGACGACTAAAAATAGCGCCACCTTCAGAAATTAATTCTTTATTGTAATCTTCCCAAGTACAGCCTGGTAAGTTAAATAAACGCTCACGCTCTACGTATGAACTTGCAGCATCTGGATTTGGATCAATAAAGATATGCATGTGGTTAAACGCGGCTTGTAAACGAATATGTTTTGATAACAACATACCATTACCAAATACATCACCAGCCATATCGCCAATTGCAATACAGGTGAAGTCAGTTGTTTGACAATCAACATCCATTTCGCGGAAATGACGTTTCACAGACTCCCAAGCGCCTTTTGCGGTAATACCCATTGCCTTATGGTCATAACCAACACTACCACCTGAAGCAAACGCATCACCCATCCAGAAGTTGTATTCTTCTGAAATAGCATTAGCAACATCAGAGAAAGTAGCAGTACCTTTATCGGCTGCAACAACCAAGTAGGCATCGTCTTCGTCTAAACGAACAACGTTTTCTGGTGGTACAATTTCACCGTCAACAATGTTATCTGTGATATCCAATAAGCCACGGATAAAGGTTCTGTAACACTCTTTACCGGCTTCGAAAATGGCATTTCTGTCGCCGCTAGGTAATTGTTTACAAACAAAACCACCTTTAGCACCTACAGGAACAATAACAGTATTTTTTACTTGTTGCGCTTTTACTAAGCCAAGTACTTCTGTTCTGAAATCTTCACGTCGGTCAGACCAACGTAAACCACCACGAGCAACTTTACCGCCACGTAAATGAACACCTTCTACTTGCGGAGAATAAACAAATATTTCAAATGCTGGCACAGGTAAAGGCACATCAGCAATTTGTGAAGGCAATATTTTAAATGAAATATATGACTTCTCGCCTGTTACTGGGTGCGGTTGGAAATAGTTAGTACGAATAGTGGCATTAATCATTTCAACGAAACGACGAATAATGCGGTCATCATCAAGGTTAGCAACGTTATCGAGTGAAGACTCAATGCTAGCCAATAATTTCTCGATGACTTTCTCACTAGTTTTCACTTTTGGTGAGAAACGCTTATTGAATAAAGTAATAAGCAATTCAGCAATACTTGGATAACGAGCAAAGGTATCTTCAATATAGTTTTGGCTGAAAGTACCACCAATTTGACGTTCGTATTTAGAGAACGCACGTAAAATTGATACTTCACGACCACCAAGCTCAGCGCCTAAAATTAAACGGTTAAAGCCATCATCTTCTAATTGTCCCGCCCAAACTTTAGCGAAAGCGTCTTGGAATAAGCTTTGTACAACTTCAAGATTAAACTTACCAGTGCCAGTTAACAGCATTGAGAAGTCTAAAATCCAACAAACTTCGCCAGTTGATGTTCTAATCGCATATGGGCTTTCACCAATAACGCGTAAACCAAAGTTTTCTAGCATTGGTAAAACATCAGACAAATGTAATGGCTCACCTGAGTGGAACAATTTCAATTTAACGAAACGGCTATCAGCATCTTCTTCTTGTGGCTGGTAGAACAACATTTCAAGTTGATTATCAGCAGTCAAAGCTTCTAATTTTTCAATATCAACAATAGCTGTACCCGGTAAAACTTCATCTTTATAAGCTTGAGGGAAGCTAGCGTACTTGCGGCTTAGTGCTTTACCTTTAGCTTCACCTTTATGCGAATTTAACGCATTGGCTAAATTATCATCCCAGCTACGTGCAGCATGATTTAAATTCTTTTCTATTTCTTTCACATTAATGTCTGCTTTTGTCGAGTTAACTCTTACGATATAGTGCGTTCGTGCTTGCGCAGATTCTGAGAAGTAAGTCGTAAACTCTACTTCCTCTGTACTTCCTAAAGCTTCTTGCAGTAATTTTTGCGTGTTAATACGCAAAGCAGTGTTATAACGTTCACGCGGTACATACACCATACAAGAATAAAAACGGTTGAAAGAATCACGACGCATAAACAAGCCCGAGTAATCGCGCTCTTGCATTTGGAAGATACCCATAACGTTATGCAATAGTTCAGCTGGCGAACTTTGTAAAATTTCGTCTCTAGGGTAAGTTTCAAGAATATTGATTAACGCTTTATACGCATGAGTACCTTTAGCGTAACCAGAGTCGTTACAAACACCTGATACTTTTGATTTAATCAATGGCAGGTCTAATGCACTGTTGGTGTAGTATGCTGAGCCAAATAAACCGACAAAACGTTCTTCACCAATTACATTACCTTTATCATCAAAGCGTTTTACGCCAATATAATCAAGATGTGCTGGACGGTGTACACGAGATTTTGCATTGGTTTTAGTTAAAATCAGTAAGTTATCACCTAACGCGATTTCACGCGCCGATTCACTTAAACCAGAAATAAGACGTTCTTTAGTACCGTCATATTGATTCATCAAACCTAAGCTTGACTTAACATCAGCAGACAGCGCCATATCACCTTTTAAGGTTTTAACGTTATATGAGCGATACCCTAACAAAGTGAAATTGTCGGCTAGCATCCACTCTAGAAAATCTACACTATCCTTTTGCTCAGCTTTTGAGCAAGGTAACTTAGCTTTTTTAGCTTCATCAATAACACTGCGTAAACGCGTTTGCATTGGTTTCCAGTCAGATACTGTCACAGCAATATCACTAACAACCGAATGTAATTCTTTGGCAATGTTTTCTAAAACGGCTGCGTCATTTTGACGGTCGATTTCTATAAAGAAAACGGTTTCTACAGACGTTGACTTAAACGAATGATCAATGGCTGCAGAAAGCTGACTAATGTTTTTGCTTTTATCGCGAATAATTTTAATTGGCGAATTTAACATTAGATGTGGTGTTAGGTTTAGCCGACTTAAGGCAATGCGCACAGAGTCTACTAGGAATGGCATATCTCGAACAATAATTTCAATAATAGTATGGCTCGACTTCCAGCCATTTTTTGATACCTGTGGATTAAATACTTTAATGACAGGCTTATCATCTTGATGATCGTTTAACGTATTCCATAGACTTAAGGTTGCACCATACATATCACTATCATTTCTATGGTCTAAATCTAAGGTTGAAATATTGTTGTAAAGCAACTCTGCAAATTGGTTAACAAGAGGAGCTGTTGTCGCTGGAACTTTTTGCTGTATTAACTGTGCTACGTTCGAAAGTATCACTGAAGGTAAACCGTCTACTAACGCCATGCCTTTTTCCTTTTTGGATAAAACGCTTGAAATAATTGGAATCTTTTTAGTCTTTTTAATGAGAATAGACTATTGCGGCAATTTTATTAATAAACTTAAGCGATTGCGAGTACTATTTTAGATATATTACTTTAAAAACTGTGCTTTTATGTAACTCACTTGATTACAAATAAGTGTTTATTCATTAGTTATAAATAGAAAATGACCTTTCGGTCATTTTCTTGTTTATTTATGCATAAAATATTTTTTAATTATTGTCTGTTTTTTTTCGCTCAGGCCAAAGAAATGCCGCTATAGCAGGTAGTACCAGTACGGCAGCTATCATATTAACCAAAAACATGAAGGTTAATAATATTCCCATATCGACTTGGAATTTCAAATCAGAGAAAAACCATGTTGATACGCCAATAGCTAAAGTCACACCAGTAATCAATACAGCACTGCCTCGCTCTTTTAAAGCGTCAAAGTAGGCACTTTGCACACTGGCGCCATTGCGTAACTTAACACTCATCGTTGATAGGATATAAATACCGTAATCAACACCAATACCTACACCCAATGCAATAACAGGTAAAGTTGAAACTGTTAAGCCAATATTAAGCTCTGTCATTAACCATTGTGCTAATGTTGAAACTACGTAAAGCGGCACAACAACAGCAATAGTTGCCCTTAAGCTTCTAAAGCTTAATAAACATAGGATTATTACTGCACCATAGACATATAACATCATTGGTATTTGTGCAGCTTCTACCGCTTCGTTGGTTGCCGCCATAACACCAACAGGACCTGATGCCAATTTGAAGGCTAAATTGTCGTTGCCTAATTCACCTGCAACTAATTTAGCCGCGTCTACCACTCGGTTTATGGTTTCCGCTTTATGGTCTTGTAAAAACAGAATAACTGGCATAACACTACAGTCACTATTTAATAATCCACTTGATGACGGTACACGTGCAATTGATTGCACTAACGTTTGCTGATTACGCGATAACGCACGCCACTTAGGATTGCCTTCGTTATAGCCCGCATTCACTAATTTGGCGATAGAGGCTAAGCTAACTGCAGATTGCACACCTTCAACGTTTTCCATACGCCACTGGAATCTATCAATAACATCCATATGCTCGTAATATGTACAAGCATCGGCAGTGGTTTCAATAATCACTGACATATAATCAACACTGATGGCATATTTATCGGTGATCAAGAATGTATCTTGGTTATAGCGTGAAGTTTCATGCAGTGATGGTGCACCTGCGTGTAATTCACCAATTTTCATCTCTTGTGCTTTCTGGTAACCCACTGCATACAAAATCGCAGTAGCAACTAAGATTACTAATGCAACTTTTCGCGTAGCAAAAGCAGACATAAAGTGCCAAACACCTTCACCCTTTTCTATCGTGTTTTTATTTTGATGTGGGAGTTTACTTTTATCGCTATCATCTATCTCATTTCTAGGAACATGAATATAAGAAACTAATAATGGTAACAATACCAAGTTAGTTAAAATGATCATGGCAACACCAAGCGATGCTGTAATAGCTAGCTCGCGAATAATGCCAATATCGATAGATAACAAGGTCATAAAACCGACAGTATCTGATAACAAGGCTATACCACCCGGCACCAATAATATTCTAAAACTTAATTGTGCAGCTTCTTTACTGGTCTTCCCTTTGTTAACCATTTTCGAGACCGAGTTAATCATTTGTACGCCATGACTAACGCCAATAGCAAAGACTAAAAACGGCACTAAAATTGACATTGGATCTAAACCGAAACCAATAGTTGATAGCATGCCTAATTGCCAAACAACGGCAATTAACGAACAAGTAATAGGTAGCACCGTTAATGCAATAGAGCGACAAAACCAAAATACCATCAGGGTTGTGATCGCTATCGCAATACCGAAAAAAGTTACTACCCCTTTAGCACCTTGCGCTACATCACCAACCATTTTTGTAAAACCGATAATGTGAACAGAAATATTGCCTTTCTCAAATTCACCACGAATATCGTTTTCAAATCGCTCTGCAAGCACAATACTATCGAGCTTTTCGCCAGTATTAGGGTCAATTTCCATCAACGATGTTTTCACCATTGAACAGCTATAATCATCAGCAACAATACTGCCCACTATGCCAGCTTTTTCAATATTACCTTTTACTATGGCTAACCCTCGCTCATCTGGCTTAAAATTAGCGGGAATAACCGGACCACCAGCAAAACCATCTTCAACTATTTCAACAAAACGCGTGCTTGGTGAAAACAAAGATTTAACTTGGATACGATCAACACCAGGAATAAAGAATAATTTATCATGCACACCTTTTAATGCTGTAAAAAACTCCGGATTAAAAATATCTTCACTGCTATCACAGACAGAAATTAAAACGTTATTTGCGCCACCAAAATTTTCTCGATGCTTCAAATAGGTTTTCATATAACTATGGTTAAGCGGAATGTGTTTTTCAAAAGCGGCATCGAGCTTAATTTGAGTTGCTTGAAACAACAAAAACACACTAGCAATAACAAAAAATATCAACACCATTAATCGGCGGCGGAACAGTGTTGCTTCAACAACATTTATAAAAGAATTCAATTTCATGAGCGTTACTTCGTTACGTTAATAGTTTTGATGCCAACATCTGAGACGGCAATTATTTTATCGTTAAACCAAACACCATTAATCAGTGCTTTACCATCTTTTTGTAGATGATCGATAAACGTGACACCATCATCTCGGCTTTCTAATAAAACGCCATTGTTGCCAAGCACAAAAATACGGCCATCATTTGATAACACAATACTACTCAGTAGTGCAGTTACTTTACTGTCACTTGCTTGCCATGGGGTGCCGTTTCTCAAGCTACGGAATATATTACCGCGAAGCCCAACCACTAACAGATTACCAACTTGTGTGCGCTTAATGTCGTAAAATGATCCTGTATATATTTCCTCAAGTTTCTCCCAAGTAACACCAAAGTCGTTACTCTTGGCAATTAAACCAATTTCACCAACGATATATAGCGTTCGTCCATCAGCAACAATACGATTAAAATGCGGTAAAATGCTACTTTGCTCATCTAAATACGCTTCTTCATCTTGTAGTTTTAATTCAGCTAAATATTCCTGATCTTCCGGAAAAAGAAATTCATTATGATATTCGATAGTCCAATGTTGCCCGCCATCGATGGTTCGATAGAACAGACCATAAGCGCCAATTGCAACACCATTATTTTTATCAGTAAATAATACATCCAAAAGCGGTTTTTCTACTTGCGGTAAATGTTGCTGAATTTGCCATGTTAGGCCGCCATCTGTAGAGGCTAATATAGTAGCGTCATGGCCAACTGCCCAACCATTATTTTCATCAATAAAATACACAGCAGTTAAGGTTGATTGCACTGGCACGCTTGCTTGCTGCCATTGCACACCATTAGAAGATAAAAGAATATGACCGCGTTCACCAACTGCAACTAACTTTGATTGCTGTATTTTGGTGATGTCGAGCAATAACGACTGACTAGCGAGCGGCGCTTGCCTCGCATTAAGCGGTTGAGCGTAAATAGTATTGATACAAAGAAAGCTGATTAAAATAACGAGAAGACGCATAATTTAGGATATTAACTCCATGAATTTTTACCTTTGAGGCGAAGCCTCTATGTAAGATATCGATGTTTAGGAAAGTTTAACGCTATAAATGCGCATCAATATCATAAAAGTCTAAGTCTTTTTAGCTTAGCTAAGAAACCTAGGAAAGAAAATTTTTAATTATTTGAATACTTTAAACAAAAACGGCTAGCACTTGCCAGCCGTTTCTTTAGTTCAACTATCTATCTTCGACCTTCACGACGCAAAGCTGAAGAGGTAAAATTTACATCTTTTAGTTCTGCTGAGAAGTCGTACATCTTAGCTTCATTATCTAAGCCCATTGCAATATAGCGACGTGACTGTAAATCGTGAAACACTTCTAGTGTTGACCATTGCGTAGGCACTTCATAGTAATTAATACCATGAGCAACACCAACACGATATAACTCGTCACGGTTATCATAAATATCCGTAACGGCTACTTGCCAGCTATCTTCATCGATGTAGAAAACACGTTTTTTATAAGTATGACGAGTATCTGATTTCAAGTTAGCTTCAACAACCCAAACACGGTGCTTTTCATAACGCACTAAATTAGGATTAATATGACCTGGTTGCAAAATTTGGTCATATTTTAAATCGTTGCTATGCAAACGGTAGTCATTATAAGGAATCAATAATTCCTGCTTGCCTTTAAGTGTCCATGTATAACGATTCGGAGCACCGTTGAACATATCGAAATCATCAGTCGTTCTTAAACCATCTGACGCTGTACCTGGTGCGTCATATGCAACATTAGGCGCACGGCGAACACGACGTTGACCGGTGTTATATGTCCACGCTTGACGTGGTGTTTTTATTTGGTCCATCGTTTCATGCACTAATAATGCTGTACCGGCTAAACGAGCGGGCTCTGTAACCTTTTGCTTAAACTTGAACAAAATATTGGTCTTTTGTAAGTCTTCAGCTTTTACACCTTTAACACCGTATGGGATCAATAATTGATCATCAAAGCCCATGTAAGTGTAATCACCTGAGGCAGTTGGCGCTGCTTGACCACCTTCACGAACAATTTTTTCACCGCGATAGCGTAAAATATGGTTCCAAATTGCCTCTAAACCATCTTTTGGCACTGGAAATGGAACGCCAATTGCTGCTTGAACAATACCGTTACCACCTTCAACTAATTCAGCTCTTGTGGCGTTATCAAGTGTAGCCTGATAAACATGCTCTGGATAAGAAGCTGAACGACGTGACTGATATACGTCCATTTTATAAGTATCAGGGTAAGTTTCAAATAACTTAACTTGACCAGGTGTTAATACGTCTTTATATTCCGCGACATTTTTAGCAGTAATCGTATAAAGCACCTTATCACCCGTAAATGGGTCAATATGATGGTCACCGACCGTATAACCTGCAGGAGCTGACGTAATACCACCAGTCCATGCTGGAATTGACCCGTCTGCATTTGCAGCGCGAACAGCACCAAATGGCGTTAATTCTTTTGCAAGCTTACCTGCTTCTTGCGAGCTAATTTTAGCTGAAGCCGTCGTTGACGCTAATGCTACAGTCACCGCTATTGAAACAAGCGTTGCCTTTTTTAGCGAATTTTTTAATAACTTTCTCATGACAATAATCCTCAAACTTGTCTTAAATCGAATACTTAATGTTAAAAGACACGTAATCACGATCTTCCATTTGGTTAGTTGTACCCACACCACCGAAGAAACTATTGTAGTTTAAGTCAGCAGACCAACGGCTTTGATAGTCAAAACTAAGACCTAATGACATAGATTTTCTATCTTCTACGAATAAAAATAACGGGTCTGGTGTTATACCGTTAACGTCATGTGAAAAAACAACTTTCGGTGAAACGTTAATACCAGCAAGTACGTTATTGTAGTCTAACTTGGCAACGAAACGGTAGCCCCAAGCAAAAGCACTTGGAAATGGGTTCGTTTCAACACCATCTTGTAAAGCAATTTCTAAACCTTCTTTACCTGCAATGCCACCATTTCTTGCAGTACCCGGGCCATTTAAGCGTAATACGTCTTGATCAGGCATATCGCGAATATCAATACCACCAACCTCAAGTAAAGTAGTAAACTGACTAGCCCAAAGTGTAGGACCCCATAAATTAGTTAAAGTAACTTGTGCCTGTAATGTATCAGACAAAATGAAACCATTCGCACGAGAGCCACCAGGGAATACAGGCATCTGAGATACACCGTCTAATTCGTCACGACCTAAATCATTAGCTAACTGTTGAGGCATTGCTGCAAATAACAATTCAACATCATCAATTTGTAGTGGTTCGTCTTGACGGTAGCTAATTTCACCTGCCACTGATGTTTCGCCAATTGCCGTATTAAAGCTTAAGGCATAAAGCTTTATATCTTCGATGTAATCAAGCTCTACACGAGAAAAGGCTTTTAAGTCAGTATAGTTATCGTAGGTGATATCTGTTGTTGCAAGCATACCAACGTCATGTTGTAACGCTGCAGCACTAAAATCAGCCGTTATTCCAGAGAATACCGGACGGCGGCTATGGTAATTCATGTGGTATAAACTAATTTCCGTATCGTTTAGCTCAGGTAAGAACCATGACAAACGCAAACCATATTGGCCACCGTTTTCTGGTTCGTTTTCTGCACCAGCTTCACGTAATGTTAATTTAGTTGGGAAACCACCAACATAAGCACTACCTGCATCGGCCATTGCTACATTGCCATTTAGAATTTGTGCTCTTAATGCATTTAAATCTGTAATAAGCGAGTCTAAATCCATATCTGGATTACTCGCGAAATTAAGTTGCACATTATTAAATTGACCACCGTCGCCGGCAAAGTCATTGGTTGAAAAGTAGCTACCTGGCGCTGGTAATACTGTTTTTTCCCAGCTGTATTGGTAAAACATTTCAACGTTAAAATTCTCTGTTACACCTAAAGATGCCCAAACAGCACCAAAAGGAATAAATGCTTCTTTTAATTCAGCACCTGGTGCTTTCAAACGAGCAATATCTACCGGGTTTAATTCACTAATACCGTGAGAGATTAACGTGCTTTCTCCCCAGCTAATAACTTGTTGACCAACACGTACAGAAAAAGGCATTTCACCAATATCAAAATCACCATAAACAAACGCATCTAACAAACGAATGTCACGACAAATTTGGTCACGAGCTTCGTCATCACGACATGGGTCGTTAACTTTACCAGAATGAGGATTTGTCCATGCTCGGTCACTATCCATCATTTCAAAATCATAAAAATACATACCACGAGCAAAAAAACCTAAGTTTTCGTAACGCACATCTAGCTCGTGAGAACCTTTGATTAGTTTTGAGAAACTTTCATTGGCATCAAAATTCAAATTACCGTTATCACCGTTAGTAGAATAACTACCAGCGCCATTCCATACAGTAGCTGCATCAGGGTTAACATTTAAAATTGGGTGATACTGACTAAAATTAAAGCCATTATTAACATTGTTTGACTTACCAACATTGTCATTCCAATTACGATCTTCCACACGCCAACTTGTGCCTGCTGAAAATGTTGAATCGAAACTGATATCGAACTTTCCTAACTCGAAGTTTTTTGCCTGAGCACTAGCACCTGCTAGTGTCATCATAGCGGCGGCAATACTCAGAGCCAGTGGCTTTTTGTAAAAACCGTTGCGAAGCTTTTGTTTCATTTGTTATCTCCCCAGATGCGATACTGCATTTTTATTTTTATATATCCACGTAAATGGTATGAAACAATAATTACATCATTTCTACACTGAGGCAAGTGCTAAAACATCAGTTAAAGCCCTTTATTTTAAAGACTTGAACGAAGTCATCTGATGAGAAGAAAAGCCTGTTTAAAACACTTGTTTTAAACAGGCTTTTAAAATAGAGAGAAAGCTGCAAATAGTTAACTGTATTAACAGCCGTAATAGCATCTACAAAACATTACATTTTAAAAATAATGGTCTGACCACTGTTTAAAGCAAAGACTCTAATCATGCGATTTTTTGCAAAGATAAAAATTTATTATCTCGTGTTTGTAAGCAAAACTGCCCTCTAATGCCACTTGCCGTTAAATAATTTCGCAAATGCATCGCTGGGAATTCTACCCTTACGCCTTCGTTAGAAACAACAATAATACTTTGAGCTTTTCCTTGGTAATAAGGCAAATATTCTTGGCTCGTCATATTAATACCAAAATAATATTTCATTACGCTACCCTAACCTGCCAATGCGGCATCTAACTTTTCTTTTAAATCTTTTGATAAGTTTTCTTGTTTAGATAAATCAACAAGTAAAGTTTTAATCATCTCTTGTCGCTTTTGATCCAGTGAAGAAAACTGAATTAATGGCGTGATCATTCGAGATGCCACTTGTGGATTGATAGTATTAAGTAATTTTATTTGTTCTATTAAAAATTGATATCCACGTCCACTGCAACAATGAAAATAGCGTGGATTATTCATGGTAAACGCGCCAATCAATGACCGAGCTCTGTTTGGGTTATTTAACGTAAATAATGGATGTTTAATTAATTTTGCCAAATTAGCATAGATACTTTCATCACACACACTCGCTTGAATGGAAAACCACTTGTCCATAACTAGTGCTGTAGAGCTCCATTTTTGTTCAAAATCAGCCATCATAGTGGCAAAACTCTCTGCATTACCTTTAGCTGCACTATTTAACGCTGCTAAACTGTCAGTCATATTGTTAGCATTTTGATATTGCTCAGCTAATAGGCTCTGTTGCGGTGCTAACGTTGTCAAATAAGACAAACAGATATTTTTTAACGCGCGTTGGCCAATAGCTTTGCCATCATTAGCAAACTCTTGCTGAAAATTTTGCTGATAGTGCTGTAAAAACAATGTTTCTAGCTCAGTGGCTAAAGCGACTTTCACTTTATCAATAGCGTCTAACAAAGCTATTGGATCTACTTCTTCAATACTGTCAGCTAACTCACTAAAACTAGGTAAAGTTAACTGTTCGGCTTTAAATGCCGCAGAAGCATCGCTATGAAGTATATTTCGAACCGCATCAATCAAGTTACGTGGCAACATTAATTCAGGCTCTGCCATAACTCTTTTAATATAAGTTGATAATAACGTTTGGCCTGCATCCCATCGACAGAATTCATCATCAGCATGGTTCATGATGGTTTCTAAGTCTTGATCAGACTGTGAAAGTTGACTTTTTACTGGCGCCGTAAAGCCTGTTAATAATGCTAATACTGGTTTGCGTGCAAAACCTTTAAATGACCAAGTTTGCTTTTGCTCAGTTAATTGCAATAAATGCGCTACACTTTTTTTCGATTCAGCACTAATAAGCTCAATACCAATAGGGATATGCAATGCCGTGTTTTCACCATTACTCTGCGTGATTGATACTTGATAGGTGTTGGTATCAGCATCAAAGCTTTCTTCAACATTAATCTGAGGTGTGCCCGCTTGTTCATACCAGCCTTTAAATTTCGTTAAATCGACAGCCGAGGCATCAGCCATGGCATTGATAAAATCATCACACGTTACTGCCATGCCATCAAAACGTTCAAAATAAAGGTCAATACCTTTTCTGAATTTTTCAGCTCCTAATAGCGTATGGATCATACGAATAACTTCTGCGCCCTTTTCATATACAGTTAAGGTGTAAAAGTTGTTCATTTCCAAGACTTTCTCTGGTCGTATTGGATGAGCCATTGGTCCGGCATCTTCAGCAAACTGCATCGAACGTAATACTCGAACATTTTGAATACGAGTAACAGCAGCAGAATGCATGTCAGCACTAAACTGTTGGTCACGAAAAACCGTTAATCCTTCTTTTAGGCTCAATTGAAACCAATCTCGACAAGTTACTCGGTTACCTGTCCAGTTATGAAAATACTCATGAGCGATAACCGCTTCAACATTAAAGTAGTCGGTATCAGTAGCGCTTTTTTCATCCGCTAAAACAAACTTGCTATTAAATACATTTAGCCCTTTATTTTCCATTGCGCCCATATTAAAAAAGTCGACAGCGACAATCATATAAATATCGAGGTCATACTCTAGACCAAAGGTTTCTTCGTCCCATGCCATAGAATGCTTTAACGACGCCATCGCATGATGGGCTTTATCAAGGTTACCTTTATCAACAAATATTTCTAAAGCAACATCTCGTGCTGAACAAGTACGAAAACTATCCGTTAATACATCAAAATCACCTGCAACGAGAGCAAATAGGTAGCTAGGTTTCGGAAATGGGTCATGCCATTGAACAAAGTGCTGACCATTGGCTAAATCGCCTGCTGCCACTTTATTGCCATTAGATAATAAGTAAGGGAATTTTGCTTTATCAGCAATAACTTTAGTGGTGAACGTTGCCATAACATCAGGGCGATCAAGGTAGTAACTTATACGTCTAAAACCTTCTGCTTCACATTGCGTGCAATAGGCATCACCTGACTTAAACAAGCCTTCAAGTGCCGTATTTTCAACAGGGTTTAATTCAGTCACTATTTCTAATAAGAAATCAGCATCAGCTACATTGATGGTAAGTGACGTATCATTGACTTGATAATCATCATGGCTTAACAGCGCTTTATTCAATGAAACTGATAATAACTTAAAATGCTCACCATCTAAAATTAAAGGTGCATCATTGGGCTGTTTCTGCGAGATCTGCATCCGATTAATAACACGAGTTTTGTACTCGTTAAGCTCAAAGGTTAGTTCAACCGTGGAAATAGAAAAGTTTGATTTACTGTAGTCAGCCAAATAGCGTGGGGTAAAATCACTCATGAAAATCCTTAACAAGGTACTTTAATTATTATTGCAACAGAACAGCAATAATAGAAATTAAAAAGCCTGTGGTAAACAGGCTTTATGAATATTTATTAATTTTGAAAATATTTTATTTATTTGTCACTATTTTTTTAATTTTAAAGCCAATGAACCCGTAAACAACAGCTAATATTGGATTGATCAAGTTAAAGAAACAGTAAAAGATATAGTCAAATGGATTAACCAATAATACGCCGTACATATAAGCACCACAGGTATTCCATGGGATAAGCGGCGAAGTAATAGTTCCCGAATCTTCTAATGTTCTACTTAAGACTACAGGGTCTAAACCACGACGTTGGTATTCCTCTTTATACATGCGACCTGGCATTACAATTGCCATATATTGGTCAGCAGTAATTAAGTTAGTACCAATACAGGTACAAACTGTACTTGCTATTAAGCTACCGGTAGATTTAGCTGACTTTAATATAACATTAACAAATTTGCGTAGCATACCTAAATGCTCTAAAACGGCACCAAAACTTAAAGCACACATAATAAGCCAAATGGTATTCAACATACTTGCCATGCCGCCACCACTAAGTAGCTTATTCAGCTCATCATTGCCTGTTTCAATCGCTACACCGTCATAAAAAGCGCTCCAAACTACCGTTACATTGGCAGTCATTGCATCTAAACCATCAGCAGCCAAGCGTGCAATAAGCTCTTGTTGGAAAAGTATCGCCCAAAGTGCCCCCATTAATGCGCCAATCGATACAGCAGGAAACGCTGGTACTTTTTTAATTGCTAAGCCCAATAATACGACTAAAGGTATGAGATTAAAAAAGCTAAGATTAAACTGACTGGCAAGTTGGTCATTCAATACAGCAATAGAATTGTCGCTAGCAGTGGCTGTTTCAGTTAATCCTAAAATAACAAATAATATTAACGCAGTAATAATAGAAGGAACGGTTGTCCATAGCATATAACGAATATGGGCAAACAACTCACTACCAGCAACCGCTGGTGCCAAGTTAGTTGTTTCAGATAGCGGTGAAATTTTATCACCAAAATAGGCACCAGAGATGACCGCACCTGCGGTTATTTCTGGTGAAAGACCTAAGCCTTGAGCTATACCAAGTAACGCCACACCTATGGTTGCAGCCGTCGTCCATGAACTACCGATACTCATGGCAACAACGCCACAAATAATACATGAAGCAGCATAAAACCATGTTGGGTCTAATATTTTTAAGCCATAGTAGATCATAGTTGGCACAGTGCCAGACAATAACCAAGTACCTATTAACGCGCCAACTGACAAGAGAATCAAAATTGCGCTTAAAGACAATGAAATACCTTTAACAATCGCTTTATCGATTTCGACCCAAGTAGCACCATTTTTCAGGCCAATAATGATGGCTATACCCATACTCGCAAGTAAAGCTATCTGATTTGGTCCGTAAGAAGAGTTATCGCCAAAAAAAGTAACGGCTGCCGCCAACATGGCAATTAACGCAACAATTGGGATAGAGGCATCGAGCATTGACGGTTGTCGTAATGAATGAGAATCAGACATAGATAAATTTACACCTTATTATCTTAGTTATTATAGTGATTATGTTTTTGTGCTAGTTAACATGCCGACTGTTGGCACATAGTGCAAGTTTTATCTTTCGATTAACAACTAAGCAGCCCTTTATTTACAAGGTATACAAGAATAATTATGCAGCAATTGTAATTAAAAAATATTAACAGTTTTTATAGTTAACGCAATAAAAAGCCACCCTTAGGTGGCTTTTTATTAATCTCATGAAATCAATTTATTTTTTTGCAACTTTACCTAATGAAACTAAATCAAAAGTGATTTTAGCGGTTTCATCTAAAAATGGATCTAGTGCTTCTAAATCATCAGGTAAATCTTCTAAATCAGTTACTTTTTCTTTACCCATTAAGACCAAACGTTCATTAGCACGTTTTAGCTGTTTCGCTTTACGCTCTTCTCTTTTCGCTTTTCTTTGCACTAGGTTCAGCGAAATTGTTTTATCGTCTTTTTCGGTTTTGTATTCTGCGATATCAGATAATAAATAATTAAATTCTTGGTTTTCTTTAACACGAGAGCTATGTAATGAATTTAAGTAACTTAAGTCCTGGCTAATATCATTAAGCTTGTTATAGCGAGCTTTTGGAATTTGATCCCACGGCAAAGCATTTTCTTCTTTACTTTCGCCCCAGTCAGCTGGATCTACGGCAGAAGGAAATTCGATATCTGGCAATACTCCACGATGCTGCGTACTGCCACCATTAATGCGGTAAAATTTTGCGATAGTAAACTGAATGCTACCGAACGGGTTATCATATAAGTCATACACACGACCTAAACCACGATGCTGCTGAACAGTTCCCTTACCAAAGGTATGTTCGCCAACGATAACGCCACGACCATAATCTTGAATCGCCGCAGAGAATATCTCTGAAGCTGAAGCGCTGTAACGATCAACCATTACAGTTAATGGCCCATCATAAAAACTAACACCGTCTTTATCGCTGTTTACTTGTACTCGATTCGCTCCGTCACGTACTTGTACTACGGGGCCTTTATCAATAAATAAGCCGGTTAATAGTGTTGCTTCAGTTAATGAACCACCACCATTACCACGTAAGTCGACAATAATGCCTTCTACGTTGTCTTCTTTAAGCTTAGCGATTTCCAATTTAACATCGCGTGAAAGGTTGTTGTAAAAACTAGGAATGGTTATAACACCTAATTTTTTACTATTCTCATCACCCTTCTTATCAAAATATACTTCTGATTTAGCAGCACGGTCTTCAAGCTTAATGGTGTCACGAACAATTGATACCACTTTAATGCTACTGTCATCTTCAGACTCAGCACCAAGTACTTGCAAACGCACTTTGCTGCCTTTTGGACCTTTAATTAATTCAACTACATCATCAAGGCGCCAGCCGATAACATCGACAAAATCTTTGTTGTCTTGTGATACACCAACAATACGATCTTTAGGCTTTAATTCGTTTGATTTATCAGCAGGACCGCCAGAAACTACACTTTGAATAACGGTATAGTCTTCTTCAGCACGTAATACTGCACCAATACCTTCTAGTGATAAATTCATTTCCATTTGGAAACGTTCAGCATTACGTGGGGATAAATATGAAGTATGAGGCTCAACAACACGGGCGAAGCTGTTCATCACAACTTGAAAAACATCTTCACTTTCACTTTGCTTCAAGCGTTTAATGGCATAACGGTAACGTTTGCCCAACACTTCTTGAATTTTAGGCCACTCTTTACCCGCTAACGTTAAGTTTAGCGCGTCATATTTAACTTTTTTACGCCAAAGTTCGTTTAACTCAGCAACAGATGCTGCACGTTCTGCATCTTCACGGTCAAAATTATATGACTCTTCAAGTTCAAAATTAAACGGTGCTTCATTTTCTAGTAGGCTTAACGCAAACTCATAACGCTCTAATCGGCGTTGTAAATTCAAGTTATAAATTTGATAAGCAACATCTAATTTACCACGAGCGATAACGGTATCAAAATCGTCACGATACTGTTCAAAACCTTGAACATCAGCAGCAAGAAATACATTACGTGCGTAATCAAGCTGCTTAATATAACGATCAAAAATTTGCTCTGATAAACTATCGTCTATTTTAATTTGCTTGTAGTGTGCACGGGTAAATTGTGCCGTAATTCGCTTTGTTGACGTTGCATGTTGGCTCTCTGGAGCCAGTATCGGAAGATTTACATTTTCTTCCTTGGTTTCGGCAAATGCCGCTAAACCGGAAATTGATAATGATACTGCAATAGCTATACGACAAAATTTATGCATACACATACTCCAAATTTATTCAGTAAATATATTTTTAACTTGTGTTTTAACAACCATACCAGAGTTTAATTGTACGCTAACATCATTACCTGAAACTTCAGTAATCACAGCATCCATAGATGACTGTCCAAGCTGTACTTTGATATGTTTGCCAACAACAACATTACTTGTTTCGACAGGTTTAAGCTTAACAACGGCTTTCGGTGCACGTTTAGCTGATTTAACAGCATTAAACTTTTCTTTGCGACTATTATCTGTAGAGTCTTTCTTTACAGGTTTAGTTCCCTTATTAGCATTGCCTTTATAAGGTTTTTTCGCAACTTTATCTTTACCGTTTTTGTTACCAAACTTTTCTTGGCTCTCTTTTAAGGTTTTGCTCGCATAATCAGCTTGTTCCTGATCAATCTCTGCAGAGTCATTACCATCGATGTCAATTCGAAAACTACCCATTTTGATAGCTTTCAAATAACGCCAGCTGCTGGTGTAATGTCTTAACGCTTGACGTAAACGTGTTTTGCTCACCGTTTCGTCTTCAGCTAATTTTTCAGCAAGATCTTGAAAAATACCAATTTTAAGTGGTTTTGCATGACCTTCTGTTGAAAAACAAGCAGGAAATTTTTCAGCTAAATAAGCAATAATTTCCTTAGTGCTAATACGTTTCACTTCAACTTCAGCACTTTCTGTTGTTTCTACAGGTGCTTCCGCGGCTACTTTTACTTCACTTTCTGTTTTAGATTCCATAAATACAACTTTTAAAAATTTTTAGCTCTGTTCTGAAAGATATTGCTCTCGATTTTCCAACAAATGTCGGCACCAATCATAAATATCTTCACTTTCAATTTCGGCTAAGGCTTCTTGCCCTATCCACGTATCCCACACCAAAGCAAGCAACTGCTCTAAAATCTCTGGCGCAATATCTTCTTCTGCTAAGTCATAAACGGTATGATAAATTTCGTTGATACGCTCAGCAACAATCTCTTCTTGACCTTCCCAGTCACCTACTACGGCTTCTGAGACTAAATAGTCATGAATGACAACAATCTCTTTCATTAGTTTACCACGCCATGCTTGATCATGATATTTTCAAATAAACTAATTATCTTTTCTAAGCCCACTTGGTCATCACTATCAAACCGATTAAATGCTGTGCTGTCGATATCAAGTACCGCCATTACTTTGCCATTTAATGTCACAGGAATAACAATCTCTGCGTTGCTCGTTGCATCACAGGCAATATGACCATCAAACGCATGCACATCGTCAATACGTTGAGTCACGTTATCACCCGCAGCAGTACCACAAACGCCACGACCAACGGGTATACGAATACAGGCAACTTTACCTTGAAATGGTCCAAGTACAAGTTCATTATCGACCAAACGATAGAAACCTACCCAATTAACTTGTGTTAATTGTTCAAATAATAAAGCACTCACGTTTGCCATATTGGCAATTACGTCCGATTCATCGCTAATTAACGCTTCTACTTGAGTGTATAATTCTTGATAAAAGGTATTTTTAGTCATTAATAATACTGCCAAAGATAAAAGCGCATAACATACCTCGATAGCACAATAAATTAAAGTGCTATCGACTACAATTCGTAATTATATGACGAATTTAGCTCGGTTTAATGGCAAATATAACCTTTACCTGCGCATTTACTACTCGTTCGTCACTTTGTTGTTCATTATGTGCGTAATTTTTCAATTTATCTGCTTCAGTATAAAAATAACTTTTTTCGACACTCATTTCTCGCACAGCAACCACTTCAGCTAAGGAAATATCAAGATGATTAACCATTTTTTTTGCTTTAAACTTAGCATCTGCCAAGGCATTATTAAGTGCTTGCTGGTAAGCCATTTGATGCTCTACTCGAGAAACTCCCATCGTTTGTACATCATTTACGCCAACCTTCATTAAGTGATCAATTAAGCGTTGATATGCATCAATGTCAGTAACCCTAATCACCATATGCAAACTTGCTTCGATAACCGCATTATTAGTATTACTTTTGTACCCATTATCATTGTGTTCAGGGGGGAGTTTAGTATTAACTTTCACTGCTCGTTTATTGGGTAGCTTGGTGAAAAAATCCACATCATCAATGATGTTGTTTAAACTTGGGTAATTCATGTTTAATGTCAGCGAGCTGATAGAGTTAATTTTAATACTATTATTGTTTTTATCGACAAATTGGTTAATCAACTTTGTTTTGTATTCGATGCTTTGACTTGCTTTTATCGCACTAACACTGCGCTCACTAACTACAATATCAAGCAAATGAGTTGATGTTTTTACATTTGCCTGCCCAAAACCTATTACTTCTACACCATTTACAGTTGATAGTTGTTGATAACTTTCACCATAAGCCACCGAGTTGAACAATATTAATAAAATAATAACTAAACGCATTGCGTGCTCCTATTTGTCCTTTTTCAACGTTTGTATAACTGATTGTTGATCAGCCAAAACATAATAGATGAAAGCCTCTTTCTCAGCTTCATTAGCTTTGTTCCATAAGCACTTTAGTCGCTCAATACTTGATACATTAGGTGCTTGCTGCCCATTTTCAGGACATTTTTCCTTGAGCATATTATGCTTATTGCTTGTTTGGCTATTCGCAATAACATTGTCATTTAACTTTGCTGATTTATTATTATGAGCCAGCTTTGCAAACTGACCTTGTGCATTAAATTTGATTAAAGATTGGTTAACACTAGCGATTTCTTTTCCATTTCCCATTAATAATTTAACTTTAGGATTTTTAGCAAACGCTTTTGCTTGGCTCAACTCCTCTATAATCGGGGTAACGACCGTAATTCTATCTTTAGCGTTCAATGATTCACTTAAGGTAAATAGCACAACAAATGGCTTAGACTTAACATTCGTGTGGTCATCGTCACCTTCAAATAAATCTTGATACTTCAGTACGACAACTTGATTTCCAGTAGAAAATTCAATCTGGGTTTCACGAGCAAAAAAGTTGTTTGATTGCTCAATACCATTAACGCTGAGTACAGTAATATTTTCAGGAAAAATAATGAGATTCGCACTAACGTTAAATGACATTAGACAAATCAAAAATAAAAGTGTTGAACGCATATCAGGCCTTAATTAAATTATTAATAAACATATTCAAGCCAAATAGGCTTAAAGTCACTTAGAATGTTTCTATAATAATGGCTAAAAAGACACTTTGCTTGCTTTTATTTTGTGTACAAAACATAGTTAACAAAAAGCGCAAACACTATAACTAGCTATTCGCGCTTAAATTTTCACTACTTCTACAACAAGTGAGTATTATAAAGATTTACATCGACTTAAAAAGCATCACCTGGGATACGCACCCAACCTTCCATTAATACGCGAGCACTTCGGCTCATACTGACTTTTTTAACGGTCCAGGCATCATTAATTTTTTCAGCTTCAGCACCTACCTTTAATGTTCCTGACGGGTGACCAAAGGTTACTGATTTAGGACCATCACCATCCGCAGTTATGCCCGCGGCAAGAGCAACTAAAGTACCAGGAATAGCCGCTGCGGTGCCAATGGCTACTGCAGCTGTACCCATCATGGCATGATGCAATTTCCCCATAGACAAAGCGCGCACGTGTAAATCAATTTCATTCAGCGCAATCGCTTTACCACTTGAAGATACATATTCTTGCGCAGTAGTAACAAAAGCTACTTTGGGTGTATGTTGACGACCTGCTGCTTCGCCAATATCTTTGATTAAGCCCATTTTTACTGCGCCATAAGCACGAATAGTTTCAAAGCGAGCAAGTGCCGCTTCGTCATTATTAATCGCATCTTGTAATTCGGTTCCCGTGTAACCAATATCTTCAGCATTTAAGAATATAGTTGGAATACCCGCGCTGATCATAGTAACAGCCAAGCTACCTGCTTCGGAAATATGGGTTGGCACTGCTAATTCATCAACTACGTTACCGGTTGGAAACATCGCTTCCGAAGGGTCAACGGGCGCCACAAAGTCAACCTGCACTTCTGCGGCAGGAAAGGTCACGCCATCAAGTTCGAAGTCACCGGTTTCTTGTACTTCACCATTGGTTATTGGTACATGGGCAACAATGGTTTTCGAGATGTTTTTTTGCCATATACGAACAACACAAATGCCATTCTCAGGAACTCGGCTCGCTTCAACTAAGCCATTACTGATGGCAAATGAGCCAACAGCAGCAGTTAAGTTGCCACAATTGCCTGACCAATCAACAAAGGCTTTATCAATAGCCACTTGGCCAAACAAATAATCAACATCATGATCTGCAACTGTCGCTTTAGCAAGAATAACTGTTTTACTGGTGCTTGAAGTAGCACCGCCCATACCATCGGTTTGTTTACCGTATGGATCTGGCGAGCCGATTACGCGTAAAAGCATATTATCACGTGCTTCACCCGGCACCTGACAACGCTCAGGCAAGTCAGTTAAATTGAAAAATACACCTTTTGATGTGCCACCACGAATATACGTGGCTGGAATCTTTACTTGAGGTACGAAAGCCATTTGCCCTCTCCTTTTTATTTTTTCTTACACAGAATTTAAACCATCCATGGAAATTCTAAGTAGATTCATCCATGAATCGAAAAATGGCACATTATCTTTTAGAACAATGTGCCATTTTAAATTTGAATCAATTAAGTTTGATGTCTAAACGAATTATTTATATTGAGAGCAAGGCGACTGCACAGAGCTTGGTTTACCAAGTGAGTACAGTCAACGCAGCTGTCATTAGAAATAAACGTTTAGGCATTAGACTTTAAGAAATCGGTGGCAAACTTCTGTAATACCCCACCGCCGTTATATACAGTAACTTCTTCAGCAGTATCTAAACGACACTTCACAGGGATCTCAATAACTTCACCATCTTTACGCGTCATAACAACAGTCATTGCACCACCTGGTGCTGTAGTACCAACAACATCATAAGTTTCTGTACCGTCAATGCTGAAAGTATTACGTGTGTCACCTTGGGTAAATTCAAGTGGTAAAACACCCATACCAATCAAGTTAGTACGATGAATACGCTCAAAACCTTCTGAAACAATCACTTCAACGCCTGCTAAACGAACACCTTTTGCTGCCCAGTCACGTGATGAACCTTGACCGTAATCAGCACCAGCGATGATGATTAATGGCTGCTTGCGTTCCATGTAAGTTTCGATAGCTTCCCACATACGAGACTCAGTTCCTTCAGGCTCAATACGCGCTAATGAACCTTGCTTGACTTCACCATTTTCATCACGACACATTTCATTGAACAGTTTTGGATTAGCGAATGTTGCTCGTTGCGTAGTTTCATGATCGCCACGGTGAGTTGCGTATGAGTTAAAGTCTTCGTGTGGAACGCCCATTTTATCAAGGTATGCACCGGAAGCACTGTTTAACTGAATAGCGTTACTTGGAGACAAATGATCGGTTGTGATGTTGTCACCAAGTACCGCTAAAGGACGCATGCCTTTCATAGTACGTTCGCCCGCTAAAGCACCTTCCCAATATGGAGGACGACGGATATAAGTACTCTTAAGGTCCCAGTCGTATAACGGACTTTCAGCCGGTTCAAAAGCGCCTAAATCAAACATTGGCGTGTAGATTTTTTTAAATTGCTCAGGCTTTACTGCCGAAGCAACAATTGCGTCAATCTCTTCATCTGATGGCCAGATATCTTTCAAGGTAATGTCATTACCATTTTGGTCTTGGCCAAGCACATCCTTTTCAATATCAAAACGCATAGTGCCGGCAAGTGCATAAGCAACAACCAATGGCGGCGACGCTAAGAAAGCTTGTTTGGCATGCGGATGAATACGACCATCAAAGTTACGGTTACCTGATAATACGGCTGTTGAGTATAAGTCGCGGTCAATTATTTCTTGTTGAATTTTTGGATCTAATGCACCCGACATACCGTTACACGTGGTACATGCGTAACCGACAATACCAAAGCCAAGTTTTTCCATTTCAGGTAATAAACCCGCTTCTTCTAAGTAAAGCTTTGCAACTTTTGAACCCGGCGCAAATGACGACTTAACCCAAGGTTTACGTACAAGCCCTAACTCGTTTGCACGCTTAGCAACTAAACCGGCTGCAACAACGTTACGTGGATTAGAGGTGTTGGTACAAGAGGTAATTGCAGCAATAATTACTGCGCCGTCTGGCATTTCACCATTGGCTTCTTGCGCTTTACAAGCGTCCAGATTTTTAGCAATATCTTTTGATACAAGATCAGCTGTTGCTAAGCGACGGTGTGGGTTTGATGGACCGGCTAAGTTACGAGATACTGTTGATAAGTCAAACTCAATAACACGTGGGTATTGTGCTTCAACTAAGTCATCAGCCCATAAACCTGTATGTTTGGCGTATGTTTCAACTAATTCAACTTGCTCAGGCTCTCGACCTGTTAGCTTTAAGTAATCAATAGTTTGTTCATCAATATAGAACATACCTGCTGATGCACCATACTCTGGTGTCATATTTGAAATTGTTGCACGGTCACCAATAGTTAAACCTTTAGTGCCTTCACCGAAGAATTCTAAGTAGCTTGAAACCACTTTTTCATTACGTAAAAATTCAGTGATCGCAAGTACCATATCGGTCGCTGTGATACCTGGTGCACGTTTACCCGTTAACTTAACACCAATAATATCCGGTAAGCGCATCATCGATGGACGACCAAGCATTACGGTTTCTGCTTCTAAACCGCCAACACCAATGGCGATAACGCCTAGCGCATCAACGTGCGGGGTATGAGAATCGGTACCAACACAAGTATCAGGGTAAGCAACCCCATCACGAGCTTGAATAACCGGTGACATTTTCTCTAAGTTGATTTGATGCATAATGCCGTTACCAGCAGGTATGACATCAATGTTTTTAAAAGCTGTTTTTGTCCACTCGATAAATTTAAAGCGATCTTCGTTTCGACGGTCTTCAATAGCGCGGTTTTTATCAAAGGCTTCAGGGTCAAAACCCGGCGCTTCTACTGCCAAAGAGTGATCCACAATTAACTGTGTTGGTACAACAGGATTAACTTTTGATGGATCACCACCTTGCTCTGCAATCGCGTCACGAAGGCCTGCAAGATCAACTAATGCCGTTTGACCTAAAATGTCATGACATACCACGCGTGCGGGGTACCATGGAAAATCAAGCTCTTGCTTAACATCAATAAGTTGCTTTAATGAATCGGTAAGTGCAGTTGGGTCGCACTTTCTCACTAATTGCTCTGCTAATACGCGTGAAGTATAAGGTAGCTTTGCGTAACTTCCCGGCGTAATAGCTTCAATAGCTGCTCGCGTATCAAAGAAATCTATTGTTGAGCCATTAATTTTATAACCAGGCAAGGGTTTGCGATAATCGTAATTCATCATTTATTCCATATTCTTTGTTTTACTATAAAGGCAAACTGCAATAAATGAATTCGCCTTTATATCTAAATTCGACTTTCTCTCGTCTAACATAGATGCTAGACGACGAAATTTGCTTCTAGTTCGAGGAAGGAAGTTTGAGCATATAAGTATATGTGATGATTTCCTGACGCTGAAGTAGAAGCAAAGAACAAGTCTTACCTACCGTTCTGAGATCGCACTAACCTTACGTGGTTCAGCACCGGTATAATCGGCAGAAGGACGAATAATACGGTTGTTATCTCTTTGTTCCATAACATGCGCAGCCCAACCCGTTAAGCGTGAACAAACAAAAATAGGTGTAAATAATTTCGTTGGAATACCCATGTAGTTATAGGTAGAAGCATGGAAAAAATCGGCATTACAGAATAATTTTTTCGTGTCCCACATAAACTCTTCACAAGCCACAGAAATGTCATAAAGTGAAGTATCACCATTTTCAGTCGCTAATTTTTCAGACCAAGCTTTGATAATGACATTACGAGGATCAGAGGTACGGTAAATTGCATGACCAAAACCCATGATTTTTTCTTTACGCTCTAACATACCAGCCATTTGCTCTTTAGCATCAGCAGGAGATTTAAATGATTCAATCATGTCCATTGCGGCTTCGTTTGCGCCGCCATGTAATGGTCCACGTAAGGTACCAATAGCGCCAGTAACACAAGAGAACATATCTGATAGTGTTGACGCACAAACACGTGCTGTAAAAGTAGACGCATTGAATTCATGCTCAGCATACAAGATTAAAGATACATCCATGACACGACGATGTTGATCAGACGGTGTTGTACCGTTTAATAAACGTAAGAAATGTCCACCCAATGATGCTTCTTCAGTAACACAATCAATTTCAACGTTATCATGGCTGTATTTGTACCAGTAACACATAATCGCTGGAAACGCTGCTAACAAACGATTAGCTGCTTGTCGCTGTTGGGAGAAATCATTTTCTGGCTCTAGGTTACCTAAAAAAGAACAACCTGTGCGCATAACATCCATTGGATGTGCATCTGCTGGAATTAATTTTAATACTTCTTTTAATGCTTGCGGTAAGTCACGCATCGCCATTAATTCAGTTTTATAATCAGCTAGTTCTGCTGCATTTGGCAATTCGCCATTAAAAAGTAAGTAAGCCACTTCCTCAAATGTCGCGTTTTCAGCCAGATCTGCTACGTCGTAACCACAATAAGTTAAGCCGCTGCCTGATTTACCTACGGTACATAATGCGGTTTCGCCGGCACTTTGGCCACGTAATCCTGCACCACCTATTTTCTTCTCTGAAACGTTTTTATCACTCATCATTCTTTCCTCTATTCCATCGATAACCCGCAATTTTAAAACAAAGCATTGTTATCAAAGGGTAAAATTAGTTTAGTATTATTATGTTTATTGCAATTGTAAAAATAATTACTTGTTCTTACCTTCAGAAAATAAAACATCTAGCTTTTGCTCGTAATCGTGGTAACCCAAGTAATCATATAAATCCATGCGGGTTTGCATGTTATCAATTTCAGCTTTTTGGTCACCATCTGCCAATAAGGTTTTGTAAACCGATTCAGCGGCTTTGTTCATAGCTCTAAATGCTGATAATGGGTAAAGCACCATGGCACAGCCCCACTCGCCTAATTGTTCTTTATTCCATAATTCAGTTTGGCCAAATTCAGTAATGTTTGCCAATACCGGTACATCAAGTGCCTGTGTAAAAGCACGGTAATGTTCTTCAGTTTTAACCGCTTCAGCAAAAATACCGTCAGCACCTGCAGCAACATAAGCTTTAGCACGTTCAAGTGCCGCTTCTAAACCTTCTTGAGCGAAAGCGTCTGTGCGCGCCATAATGAAAAAGTCAGCGTCAGTACGGGCATCAACAGCCGCTTTAATACGATCAACCATTTCTTGGGTTGAAACGATTTCTTTATTTGGACGATGACCACAACGCTTTTGCGCAACTTGATCTTCAAGGTGAACCGCTGCAGCGCCTGCTTTTTCCATGTCACGGATAGTTTTCGCAATATTAAAAGCACCACCCCAACCAGTATCAATATCAACGAGTAACGGCAAGCTTGAAGCTGCTGTAATACGTTGTACATCAGCAACAACATCATTTAATGATGTCATTCCTAAATCAGGTAAGCCGTAAGAAGCATTTGCGACGCCGCCGCCAGATAAGTAAATAGCTTGGTGGCCCAGTTGCTCTGCCATCATTGCGCAATAAGCATTAATAGTACCGACAACTTGTAGTGGTTTATTATTCACTAATGCTAGGCGAAACTTCGCGCCCGGAGACAGGTTATTTGAAGATAATGTTGTAGACATATCGTTGTCCTTTTTAAATGATAAATGTGGTAATAAATTAACTAAAACGTTCTATATATTTTGACGTTATAGTTGCTGACTAATCTTGTTTTCAATATTTTTTCTTGATGCGGCGATATGACGTCTCATTAGCATTTCAGCTAGTTCACCATCCCTATCAGCGATAGCATCGATAATGCGGGAATGTTCATCAAATGCTTTAGTCGCACGCGGGCTGTTCATGCCAAACTGGCATCGGTACATACGAACAAGGTGATATAATTGCCCGCATAAAATGTTGATTAATTGCTGATTATGACTGCCTAAAATGACTTTATAATGAAAGTCTAAATCGCCTTCTTCTTGATAGTAAGAAACACCGTCACGTAAAGCCTTAGAATTTGCGTGCTGTGCAAGCATCGCTTTCATTTCTATAATTTCATCATCAGTCATGTTAATTGCCGCTTGCCGACATGCCATACCTTCAAGTGCTTCTCGGACAACATAAATTTCTAACAAACCGGCAATTGAGCATTCAACTACACGTGAACCGACATTGGCTTTACGCTCAATTAAATGACACTTTTCAAGACGATTTAGCGCTTCTCGCAATGTTGAACGACTAATTTCATAGTGTTTTGCTAGCTCGGGCTCACTGATTTTACTGCCGGCTTTTATTGTGCCTTCAACAATTGCATGCAGCATTTGATCGAACACTTTATCTGCGGTAGTAACTACTGCTTGTGTGGTTGGATTGTCTAAAGCCATTATTGTCGACATATTTGAAAATATTGAACTAATAATAGCGTTTTATTGTCATTAGTCAATGTAAAAACAACTATATTGTCGACAATAAACACTAGACATTAGTCGTAAAAACGTCATCAAACTTATATAGAGCAAGCATTAAAAGCAAACGAAAACATTATAGGCAACTGTTATTGAACAATAAAATTAGGGCGGTGATTTTAGAAAAGTTAGATAAAGTAATAATATTAGTAATTCGCAGCAGTTATTTAAACTGTCGACAATATAAAGTCGGGGGAGCAAAGCGCCAGAAAATAACGACCGCTTCAAATTCGATGAGGGAAGCATCCGAGGAAACTACACAGTAGTTTACGGCATGAAAATAACTATATAAGAATTTTCATACCGTTTACTTTAAACACTCGATGAACTAAATGCCTAACCAAAAAACCAATAGCAAACAGCAATTGCGGCGCTGATACCTGCAAAGTCGGCAATCAGGCCACACGCTAATGCATGTCGGCTATAACGTATTCCTACTGAACCAAAATAAACCGCTAATACGTAAAAGGTAGTTTCTGTTGAACCTTGTACAATTGAGGCCAAACGCCCTGCAAAAGAGTCTGCACCATGAGTATTCATGGTTTCTATCATCATCGCCCTAGCACCTGAGCCACTTAACGGATTCATAAATGCCGTTGGCAGTGCATCAACAAATCTTGTATCGGCATTAAAATAATTAACCGCTGTTCTAATCGCTTCCACGATAAGATCTAATGCACCACTTGCTCTGAATACGCCAATGGCACACAACATTGCTAGTAAATAGGGAATTAGTTTTATGCTAGTTTCAAAGCCCTGTTTCGCCCCTTCGATAAAGCTGTCGTAGACATTCACTTGTCGCTTCAAAGCAAAAAAGATGAAGCTTATCAGCGTTGAAAAAATCAATAAATTGCCCATCAAAGAAGATTGCTGTGCTAATAATTCGGCACTTAACGTGGCAAAGTAAGCTGCTACACCACCTATTAAGGCAATTCCTGCAGAAAGGTATAGCATAACGGTTTGCTGGTAGAGTTTTATTTTTTGCACAAAAGCGACGGCAAATAAACCTGCCAGTGTAGATGCTGTTGTCGCCAATAAAATAGGCACAAACACATCTGTTGGGTTCAACGCACCTTGTTGAGCTCGGTAAACAAAAACGGTAATTGGAAATAACGTTACAGAAGATGTGTTTAACACTAGAAATAATATTTGAGCGTTAGTTGCCGTGTTCTTTTCGGTGTTTAGCGATTGTAAGTCTTGCATCGCTTTTAGCCCTAGCGGCGTCGCTGCATTATCTAAACCAAGAAAATTAGCCGATAAATTCATGGTCATCGAGCCAATCGCGGGATGACCTTTTGGTATTCCTGGCATTAAACGAGTAAATAATGGCGAAATAATTTGGGCAAGCTTGTCAATAATGCCAGCATGCTCAGCAATTTTCATCATGCCAAGCCAAAAACTTAAAACGCCAATTAAGCCAATCGCAATATCAACGGTCACTTTTGACATATCAAAAATAGCATTGACAATTTGCTCAAATATTAGCGCCTGATCAAAAGCCAACCACTGTATTAGCGCAGAAATAAATGCAACAAAGAAAAATCCACTCCAAATACGATTTAACAAACCTACTCTCTTATACTCATTAAGTTATTTTTATTATGAAAATATCATGACACACAAAAAGAATATTACCTAACCAATGAACCATCCCTAGCTGTGTAAAAACTGTGCAAAAGCAGTGCAAAAGCAGTACACAAACGGTGGAGAACCTTTTCAGATGGTCAAATCAACAGAACGGAAATAAAACCAAAACCTTTATTTTACAACAAGATAAATAATTAAAAAATATTTTTGCATTTAAATAAGCTTACACTACACTTAGTTCTACAGGTTACTTATCAACCTGTTGCTCGCAACGTTTAACTCTATGATTAATTAGTAGAGTCATTTTTAAAGTAGTTTAGATTTTAATGGTTATCGTTAATTTAATTTGACAGTTTATTAGCGCAGGCTCATCTCCTTTTGAGCCATCCCCTGAGCCCAAAATCAGCAGTGATTTTGGGCTATTTTTATGCCTTTATTCTAAATAACCTACTAATAATCTTCCCTGTATATGCTCTAGTAAATATTACACTTTAGTTTGCGCAAATAAACGATGGAAGTTATCAGTTGATTGCTTAGCAATTTCAGCAACAGATGTGCCACGAATGCTAGCAAGGTGTTTAGCAACTTCAACAACGTACGCTGGTTGGTTTTGTTTACCACGGTGTGGCACTGGCGCAAGGTAAGGTGCATCGGTTTCAATAAGAAATTTGTCACTAGGCACTTTCTTTGCCACTTCTCTCAATGCACTGGCATTTTTAAAGGTGACGATACCTGAGAATGAAATATAAAAACCCATAGCGATTGCTTGCTCTGCCATTTCCCAGCTTTCGGTAAAACAGTGTAATATGCCGCCAACATTTTCTGCATGCTCTTCACGTAATATTGCTAACGTATCTTCCTGAGCATCTCGAGTATGAATAATTAATGGCTTGTTCAATTGATTGGCAACACGTACGTGTTTACGAAAAGAATCTAATTGAACTTGCTTAGTTTCTGGTGCGTAAAAATAATCTAAGCCTGTTTCACCAATAGCAACAACTCTTGGATTTGTCGCCAATTCGCGCAATTGCTCTGGGTTTATTTCATCATCTTGATTTAGTGGGTGTGCACCACAGGTTAGCCAAACATTGTCATACTTAGCTGTTTTCTCAACCATCGATGGAAATTCTTCTAGCGTCACACTGACGCATAAAAGTGTGTTGACGTTATTTTCAAGTGCCGCGTTAACGACGTTATCTAAATTATTATCAAATTCTTCAAGTTTTAATCTATCTAAATGACAATGGGAATCTATAAACACAAGGTTACTCCACACGAAAGTGTTATTTTATTATACAATTTTTATTTTTAGCGTTTTATCTAATGATGAAGAACAGATTAGCCAGTACTACCGTCAGAAAATATATCGCTATTTTCTTACATTGATAAGGTGGGATCAGAAGAATTGAGTAAACGACCAATAGCTTTGTCTATTTGACTGCGAATATTGTCCGGGTCGCTAATAAAGCTGACGCCAATGCCCGCTGGCGTACCGCTTTGTACACCAATTGGCGTGATCCAAGACACTTTACCAATCACTTCAGATGGTTCTAAAGAATCAGGCAATGTGACAATTAATTTAACATCGGTTGCCAATTCTATATGTTCAGTGGTACGTATAAACAATCCGCCCTTTTTCATAAAAGGCATATACGACTGATACAAGTCGCGATCGGTAATAAATTCAAGCCGGATGTTTTCCAAAACTAGCCCTCTGCGCTATTCACTATCTGGCTGATATCAACCAGAAGCTTTTCACTTAAAAATTGTCTGTTCACTTGTACTAGTGTTTTCAATTTCATATTCGCAGTTTGTATTAAACGGTAAATTTGCCAAAGTTTTTCGGTACCTAAATTCATTTCTAAATCACTTTGTGTACTCAATTCCCAACGCCATTGTTCGCGCGTTAAGTCAACAATGACTTTTTCAAACCAACGCATTGCATTGTTATTATCAACGAGTGCTTTAAGCAATTCAGCCCTGTGCGTATGATAGCATAGGTACTGTTTGATATTGTTACGAAATGTTTGAAAGTCGTTGGCAACACTTGCATCAGACAATTCACTATAATGACTAAGATTAGCAAACAAATCAGTACTTTGCTGATTATGTTGTAAGGTAACGTGTTGACCATCACCTATAGAGAATTCAGCTAATAGGTTTTCGCCCACTGGCGGACGTATTTTAAATTGCTGACATCGACTTATGATTGTTGGCAATAACGTTTCAGCGCAATTGGTTGTTAATATAATAAAGCTATTAGCTGTTGGCTCTTCTAAAGTTTTCAACAAGGCATTTGCTGCTGAAATAGTCATGGTGTCTGCTTGTTTAACCCATGCGGTTTTCGCAGTGCCAATATGCGCTGTTTTCTCAAAAAACTGACTGAGTTTACGAACCTCATCAACACCTATCGTCGCTTTATCTGTACTTAGGGTTATATGATCAGGGTAACTATTACTGGCAAACAACTGACACGTTTTACACTGGTTGCAGCCGTGCAATATATTTAAATTATCAACATGATAATGCTGGCATAAAATTACTTGGGTTAACCATAAGGCAAGTTCTTCATGACCTGCTCCTTTTACACCAGAAAACAATAAAGCATGCGGCAACTTATTGGCTTGCAGTTGCCTTGAAAGCTGCTGTTGGGTTGTTTGAAGCCAGGCTTGCATTGATTAACCTTGCTCTTTTGCAATAAAACTTTCTACAGTACGAGCCACATCTTGATGCACTGTAGCCATTGCCTGACTCGCATCAATAATATCGGTGCTTTGTGAGGCTGTTGCCAGTTCAAGATATTTATTTCGTACTCGCTCAAAAAATTCGATTTTTTCTAATTCAATACGGTCAAGCTCACCACGTGCTTGCGCTCGGCCTAAGCCTAATTCAGGGGCAAGATCTAAATACACCGTTAAATCAGGTGTAAAGCCTTTAAGGGTAACATCAGCAATGGCATTCATTATTGAATCATCAAATTGTCGACCGCCACCTTGATAAGCGCGAGAAGATAAATCATGACGATCGCCAATAACCCAAGTACCTTGTTCCAGTGCAGGAAGAATTCTATTTGCTAAGAGTTGGCTTCTACTTGCATACATTAGTAATAGCTCAGTTTCTTGCGTCAACACTTCATCATGACTAGCAGACTTAACAATATCACGTAATGATTCGGCCAATGGCGTACCGCCCGGCTCACGCGTTTTTATATAAGGAATGCCGTGTTTTTCTAAAACAGCTTCAATAACGCTAATTGCTGATGACTTCCCTGCACCTTCAATACCTTCAACAACAATAAACTGACCTTTTTTCATGCTTAAATTTTCCAAAATACTTCGATTAAACGCTTAATTTAAAAGCTAAAATTATTTTTTCTTACGCTGATACTTAGTCACGGCTCGATTGTGATCGGCTAAGTTAGTAGAAAATATGTGTTCGCCATTGCCGTTGCTGACAAAATATAAAAACTCTGTTGTTGCGGGTGAAAATGCGGCGTCTAATGCGTTTTCGCCTGGCATAGCAATGGGTGTAGGCGTAAGCCCTTTAATTTTTCGGGTATTGTACGGTGTTTTATCGCGAAGGTGCTTATATTTAATATCACCATAATAGTTTTCACCTAAACCATAAATAACCGTAGGATCTGTTTGTAAACGCATTTTTTTATGGAGCCTGTTGACAAAAACCGAGGCAATTATTTCATGTTCTGCATACTTGCCGCTTTCTTTTTCAATTATCGACGCCATCGTTAGTGCTTCATGCTTCGTTTTATAAGGTAAGTTGGTATCACGCTTTTGCCAGCGTTTATCAAGTTCTTGCAGCATTTTATTATGTGCCCTGCTAAGAATGGCAATATCTGAGTCGCCCAGTGAGAAAGCATAAGTATCAGGGTAGAAGTAACCTTCAGGGTTTTTACTTGTAATGTTAAATTGTTGGGCAAGTATTGCTAGCGCCTGCATCTTTTCGTCATTGTTTACAAAAGAAACAGAAAATTCATTCGCTACGCCTTCATTGAAAACAGCCGGTAATTTATGGGTTATATTTTTAGTTTTTGCGAGTAGTTCAAGCCATTGCTTTATTGATGTTCCTTCAATAAAAGTAATGCTAAATTGATGCTCTTTTCCAGCGACAACCATTTTCAATAAATCAATAAGCGGCGTTTCAGGCATAACTTGGTAAGTACCTGACTTTATGTTTGCAAGCTCTGCGTTAAAGCGCACATAATTACGTAGCCAAAAGCGATTTTCGATCCAACCTTTTTTGACCAATTGTTTTGAAAACTGATTAAATGAACTGCCTTTTTCAACTGTAATCAGTTCAATTTTTTCAACTGCCATCGCTTGTTGAATTTTCGTTTGTGCGGTATACACTAAAGTAATAATGGCAATGCTAGTTACCACCAACATAACTGCAACAAATACCAGTATAGTACGGATGATTTTTGGTAAGCTTTGAATAGATATCGTCATGTATTGGGTAATCAACTATCGAAGGTTAAGCATTGTTTTTGAATATCTTCTACCAAGGAAATATCTAATACTTTTAAGTTAAAGATTTTGACTGGCACTATACCTAAAATAGCATTACTAATAAACATAGCATCGATATTATCTATATCCGTTAACCTGTAGTCCCCTACCAAAACATCCGGATTTAAATTCATAATTCGCGCGCGCATTATCCCTGAAACGCCAGCACTGGCTAATGAAGGTGTATGCCATTGTCCATTTTTTCGCCAAAAGACATTAGCACTGCAGCATTCGATAATATTGTCATTAATATCTGTAACCAATAAGTCATCTTCTGAGCGTTGGTCTAGTTCCTTCCTCAATAGCACTTGCTCTAATCGATTTAAGTGCTTTAAGCCGGCTAGCATAGGGTTGATACCTAATTGCTGCTCACTAATGCCAACGGTGATGCCGTATTTTTGCCATTGTTCATAAAAGCTTGGATAGTCATGGCGGCTCACAATAACTTGTGCGTGAGAAGCGCCAAGTCGTGAATATCCGCGACCACCGCTGCCACAAGTCACAATGACTTTCACAACACCTTTATTGACACCTTTACTAACATGGCATATTTTTTCGGCAATTGAGCTGGTATTAATGTCAGGTAAACCTAGCCTTTGACTCTGCTGTGTTAAGCGAGCTAAGTGCTGCTTTAACATAACAACTTCGCCATCAAGGATTAAAGCGGTAGTAAAACAACCATCGCCATACGCCAAACCACGGTCGTAAATTGAAATAACGTCGAGTGCGTGATCATCAACAAAACTTAAGGTCATAATTTCCATAAAAAAAGCCTGAATACTTAGGTTAAGTATTCAGGCTTAGTGCGGTTAGTTCAAGCGCTATTACAACAAATTTCAAATTTATTAGAATAAACAAGCAATAGCAATCACCACTATACGTTCATTAAACTTTTTTAAAGATTAATGAGCCATTAGTGCCACCAAAACCAAATGAATTACACAGTGCATACTCTAAGTTCACATCACGCGCTGTATGCGCGATATAATCGAGATCACAACCTTCATCAGGGTTATCTAAGTTAATGGTTGGTGGGACTGCATTATTCGCTAAAGCTTGGATACTAAAGATGGCTTCTACCGCACCTGCCGCACCTAACAAATGACCAGTCATTGACTTAGTCGACCCGACCATAACGCTATTTGCTAAGTCGCCAAATACAGATTTCACTGCATTCGTTTCAGCAATATCACCGGCAGGTGTTGATGTACCATGAGCATTAATATAACCAATTTTAGCAATATCAACTTTAGCATCGTTAATGGCATTTTTCATTGCCAACGCCGCGCCTGCACCATCAGCAGGTGGTGACGTCATATGATAAGCATCGCCACTCATACCAAAACCGGCCAGTTCTGCATAAATTTTTGCGCCACGAGCTTTCGCATGTTCATACTCTTCAAGCACAAGTACCCCTGCACCGTCGCCTAAAACAAAGCCATCTCGGTCTTTATCCCAAGGACGAGACGCTTGTTGTGGTGCGTCATTACGCGTTGACATTGCACGTGCTGCGCCAAAGCCTCCCATACCTAACGTTGTTGAGGCTTTTTCTGCACCACCAGCAACCATTGCATCAGCGTCACCGTATGCAATCATACGTGCTGCGTGACCAATGTTATGTACACCACTTGTACAAGCAGTAACAATAGAAATATTAGGACCTTTCATACCAAACATAATTGATAGATGGCCTGCTATCATATTAATAATGGTAGAAGGTACAAAAAATGGTGACAGCTTGCGCGGACCACTTTTTAATAATTTAGTATGGTTTTCTTCAATTAGACCTAAACCACCAATACCCGAACCAACGGCAACGCCGATACGCTGAGCATTTTCTTCTGTGATTTCTAGACCTGAATCTTTAACAGCTTGCACACCAGCTGCAACGCCATATTGAATAAATAGATCCATTTTTTTGGCTTCTTTACGAGCCATGTAATCTTGTGCATCAAAATCTTTTACTAAACCTGCAAAGCGCGTTGGATACAATGAAGTATCAAAATGCGTAATGTCAGAAATCCCACTTTGTCCAAGTAGTAGGTTTTGCCAGGTTGATTCAGGGCTGTTGCCTAAAGGGCTAAGCATGCCAAGACCGGTAACTACAACGCGTCTCATGAGATGTGCTGCCTCCGATAGAGTAGAATAAGAGAAGGTGTTTTATATCAGCGTACTTAACGCTTAGTTTAACTTAGGTTAAGTGTTAGCTTATCAATATTTTAAAACGGTAAAAACAAATCAGGCGGTAATTAAACCGCCTGAAATCAACAACGTTCGTTTACTTATTACTGGTTAGCAGTAACGTAATCGATTGCAGCTTGAACTGTAGTGATTTTCTCAGCTTCTTCATCTGGAATTTCAGTATCAAATTCTTCTTCTAACGCCATTACTAATTCAACAGTGTCTAACGAGTCAGCACCTAAGTCGTCAACAAATGAAGCTTCAACTTTTACTTCGTCTTCGCTTACACCAAGTTGCTCAATAGTAATTTTTTTAACGCGTTCTATGATAGTACTCATTTTTTTTCCTTTACTAGAAAATACAATTTTTCAGAATTGTATGTAGTTTATTCGTCATGAGCCAACCATGCAAGCTTCTAATTTTACTTTTTTGCTGGTCGAACCTGTGACAGTTTATTATTTGTTCGAATTTAATACAATACCGCAAATGAGCGAGTATGATTAAACCATATACATGCCGCCATTTACGTGTAATGTTTCACCCGTAATGTAAGCCGCTGAGTCTGATGCTAAAAAAGCAACTGCATTGGCAATTTCTTCTGGCTTACCTAAACGGTTAGCAGGAACTTGCGCAAATATACCTTCTTTTTGCTCATCAGTTAATGTTTGAGTCATGTCTGTATCAATAAAGCCTGGAGATACAGTATTAACCGTAATCCCACGAGACGCTACTTCACGCGCTAATGACTTAGTAAAACCAATTAAGCCCGCTTTAGCTGTTGCATAGTTAACTTGACCAGCATTACCCATAGTTCCGACCACAGAGCCAATATTAATTATGCGACCGTGACGCTTCTTCATCATTGAACGAAGCACAGCTTTACTTATTTTAAATACTGATGAAAGGTTGGTATCAATGATATCGTCCCATTCGTCATTTTTCATTCGCATCATCAAGTTATCACGTGTGATACCGGCATTGTTTACCAAAATATCAACTGCACCGTGCTTTTCTTTGATTAAATCAAACATTGCACTAATTGACTCATCATCAGTTACATTAAGCACTAAACCGCAATCTGTACCCAAGTATTCACTGATATTAGCAGCACCATGCTCTGATGTTGCTGTACCGATAACTGTTCCGCCTAATTCTTTTAGTTGTGTTGCAATAGCTTTACCTATGCCACGACTAGCACCGGTCACTAAAACGACCTTTCCTTCTAATGAAAACATATATTTTACTCTACTGATTCTAATGCTTTGGTTAATGACGCACTGTCATTAACAGATTGACAGCTAATGGTTTTGTCGATGCGCTTTAACAGACCTTGTAATACTTTACCTGGGCCTGCTTCAATTACTTGCTCAACACCATTTTGTGCTAAATACTGAATGGTTTCAGTCCAACGTACTGGGCTATACAATTGCTTTATTAAGGCAGTTTTAATTGCTTGCGCCGAACTTTCAATGGCAACATCAACATTATTAACCACTGAAATATTTGGCGTATTAAAGGTAATATTATTAAATTCTTCAGCTAATTTATCAGCAGCATCCTTCATTAATGCACAATGAGAAGGCACACTTACTGGTAAAGACAATGCTCTTTTAGCGCCAGCTTCTTTACATAACTCACCAGCACGTTCAACGGCCGCTTTATTACCAGCAATAACAACTTGTCCTGGAGAGTTAAAGTTAACTGCAGAAACCACTTCCCCTTGCGCTGCTTGAGCACAAGCTTCAATAATTTTATCATCCGCTAAGCCGATAATAGCGTACATAGCGCCAGTTCCTGCAGGAACTGAAGCTTGCATAAATTCACCACGTTTTTCTACTAATTTAACCGCATCAGCCAGCGAAAACACGCCAGCACACACTAGTGCAGAATACTCACCTAAACTATGTCCGGCTAAAATAGTAGGTTTTGCAGATGAAGATGCTTGCCACAAGCGCCATATAGCAACACTAGCTGTCAATAAAGCGGGTTGTGTGAAGTTTGTTTGGTTTAACTTTTCAACAGGCCCCTGCTGAACTAATTGCCACAAATCGTAACCCAAAGCATCAGATGCTTCAGAAAATGTATTTTGCACTACTTCGTGATCAGAAAAATCCGCGAGCATCGCTAGTGACTGTGATCCTTGACCAGGAAAGACAAACGCTAAATTGTTTTGCATTGTTAGACCCAAATTATTGTAATATTTTGTGTTTGTGCAACATAGGTAATTAAAACACCTATGTCGTCATAATTTTTCCAGCTAGTTTAAACATGTGGCGATAAAGTAAAACTAATCTTTATGGCAGAAACTATGTTCAAGCTGGTCTTTAATTTTCGCTGGAACTTGCCTTTCGACTTCTGTCACAGCTTCTGTAATCGCGGTATAAAAAGCAGTAACATTTGCGTTACCGTGACTTTTCACCACAATACCGCGCAATCCTATCAAACTTGCACCGTTATACTGGTCGGGGTTCATGGGTTTAAACAGTTTTTTTATTGTACCAGACAGTAGTTTGCCCATAATTTGAGCTAAAAAATGTTTTTTAATGATTTCTTGCAGCTGCTTATAAACCATTCTTGCCACACCTTCACAGGTTTTTAATGCAACATTCCCGACAAAACCGTCACAAACAATAACATCAGCTTTATTAGTAAAAATATCATTACCTTCAATAAAACCAATATAATTGATGTCTTCGTTAGCTAATAAATAACTAGCCGTTTGCTTGATGTGATCACTACCCTTGTTATCTTCCTCCCCCATATTCAACAATGCCACTTTAGGGCGCTCAATACCATCCACCTCTTTCGCCATCACAGAGCCCATTATGGCAAACTGATATAAGACACTAGAGTCGCAAAACACATTGGCACCTAAATCCAGCATAAAAACATGTTGCTTAGGTTTATTGGTTGGTAAAGCAGAAATTAACGCGGGGCGTTCAACACCAGGTAAAGTTTTTAAAACAAAGTGAGCCATAGAAAATAGTGCGCCAGTATTACCCGCACTAACACAAGCTTGTGCTTGACCATCATGTACTAAATCTAATGCTTTTCGCATTGATGATTTCTTTTTATGGCGTAAGGCAAAAATTGGCTTGTCATCCATCGCAACAATTTCAGTTGTTGGATAAATAGTTATTCTTGGATGAGGATAAATTTGTGCTTTTTCTAATGCTTCGACAATGACTGATTCGTCACCACAAAGTAATAAATGTAGATGAGGTAAATTCGCTACTGCGAGAATTGCAGCAGGAAGTGTTACATGGGGGCCTTGATCGCCCCCCATAACATCTAACGCTATGGTTAGATTAATCAAAAGAATCGTTACAGATTACTTATTGATTACTTTAACACCTTTGTAAAAGCCGTCAGCTGTTACATGGTGGCGACGGTGAGTTTCACCAGATACTGGATCTGTTGATAAATGCGTTGCCGTTACTGCGTCATGTGAACGGCGCATGCCACGTCTTGAACGAGACTTTTTGCTCTTTTGAACTGCCATTGCCTACTCCTAAAAAATTCGGTTGTTTAGTTAAAATTAACTATTTAAGTTTTTTCAATACATCAAATGGGTTCGGTTTTTCTAGCTCTTCCGGCAACTCGCCCCAAACACTATCAGCCGGAGACTGACAATCTTTAATTGAGTGCCTTGGAATTAAAGGAATCGCAAGTAAAAACTCGTCTTCCACTAATTCTAGCAAGTTAACTTCGCCATTTTCATCTAATTCAATTGCGTCATAATATGACGGCAACTCAGCTTCAGCTTCTTCGTCTTTCACTGGACTAAAAGTAAAGCTCACTTCTAGTGCCAAATCAAACTCATCAGTACATCGCTGACAAATCAATGCAACCGTTGCCGATGCTGTGCCTGATACTGCTACCAAACCCTGTTCATCCACACCAAAATTAACATTCACTTGGACTTGCTCACATTGTGCATCACACACAGCAAGCAATCTATTCATCCCAGATACTTCAAAGTATCCGTCACACACTAACTTTCGTTGTGCGCTTCTAGATGGGTCTATCGTTATCGGGAGTTTAAGATTTTTCATAAGGCGCGCATAATAAAGTGCCTACCGTCTTGTGTCAAAAGAAAAATAGCTAAATTTGTTTAAAAATTCAATATAGCCCATATATTAACTGCAATCTGTTTATATTTTGAGTGATATTAATGAAAAAACTAATTTTAGGCTCTACCTCCCCTTTCCGTAAAGAAATTTTAGCAAAACTTAACCTTCCTTTTGATTGTGCGAAGCCAAATATTGATGAAACCGCATTTGAAAATGAATCCCCTGTCGAGTTAGTCGAACGTTTAGCGATTGAAAAAGCTAAAGCTGTTGCCAATGAACACCCTGACGCACTTATTATAGGATCAGATCAAGTCGCCATGTGTGATGGTGAAATATTAGGGAAACCCCATAACTTTGAAAATGCCGTTAAGCAATTAGAAAAGTTTAGTAATAAAACCGTAGTCTTTTACACCGGACTATGTGTTTATGACAGCGCTTTAGATTACACCACCGCATTAATTGAACCTTTCTTAGTGCATTTTAAAGAGCTCTCATATGCAGAGATAGAAAATTACCTTCACGCAGAACAACCTTACAACTGTGCCGGCAGCTTTAAAAGCGAGGGCTTAGGTATTTGCTTATTTGAAAAACTAGAGGGAAATGATCCCAATACATTAATTGGTTTACCGCTCATTAAGCTTGTAGAGCTTTTAAAGCAGCATGGTGTTGATGTACTTGCCGAACAAAGTAAGGCATAAGAAACTAAAACGCTATTGTTGATAGTAGAATAAAGGTGTGATGTAGCGAACTGAGAAGTAATAGGTACTTATATAGCTATTAATATAAGTACCTAATCGTATTAAGGCGAGATGCTCTGAATATTAACTTCTAGTACATGTTTAAATTATTGCACTAGTGATGAGGTTGAAGTAAACGTTAAGTGTTAAATAAACGTTGAATCTCAGCTAAAGAGTCAACAATAGCTTTTGGTTGGTATAAAGATAATATGTCTTTATCATGCACGCCATAAGTAACACCAATACTTGCAACTCCAGCATTACGTGCCATTTCTAAGTCATAACTGGTATCACCTATCATAATGGCTTTATCGGCTGACACTGATAACTCTGACAATATACTAAGTAACATTTCAGGATCAGGCTTAGACAAGGCTTCATCTGCACAACGTGAGGTATGAAAAAAGTGTTTTGTTTCGCTTATTTCCCATACACGCTCCAAACCATTTCGTCCTTTACCTGTTGCAACAGCTAATAACTTGTCATTACCACGTAACTCAGTTAATAATTCAACCGCATTATTAAATAACGGCGTAGGTGTTTTATCTTCTGCTATATAATGATGTTTATATTGCATGATCACATCTTCAGCTTGTTGTTCATTACAACTTGGAAACAATACATTAATTGCTTTTGGCAAACTTAAACCAATAATATTTTTGATTTGTTCAGGAGTTGGAACAATTAATTCAACTTTTCTAGCTGCAGCTTGCATACAAGAAACAATGCGAGCAACGGAATCCATCAAGGTGCCGTCCCAATCAAAAATAATCAGTTCATAGTCTTTCAGGTTAATTTCATTCATAGATTGATTCAGAGTTCTTATTAATTGTCAGCTTTAGTTAACTTGGTCAGTAACTTTTCTAATGATGGCTCTAATGGTGCTTCTATTTTAATACGTTCATCACTTAAAGGGTGAGTAAACTCAATACTCGCCGCATGTAAAAACAAACGCTTTAAGCCAAGTTTTTTCATTTCTATGTCAAAATCTTCATGTCCATATTTTGCATCACAAGCAATAGAATGGCCTTTAGTTTGACAATGGACACGAATTTGATGCGTACGGCCCGTTACCGGGAAAGCTCTCACTAATGTTGCATTCTTATAATGTTGCAGCACTCGAAAACGTGTTTCAGACTCTTTACCATCAACATTATCTACAACAACAACGCGCTCACCAGATTTTAAATCATTTTTCCGTAAGCCTTCAGTAACACGAGTTAATTTTGTCGACCAACGCCCTTTTACTAAAGCATGATAAAACTTTTGCACGGTTTTATTTCTTAGTTGCTCGTGTAAGTGTCGTAGCGCTGAGCGTTTTTTCGCTACCACTAAACAACCAGACGTATCGCGGTCAAGGCGATGCACAAGTTCCAGCATTCGCGCGTCTGGGCGCAATGCTCTTAAGGCTTCAATTAATCCAAAACTTAAACCACTGCCACCATGCACGGCCATGCCAGACGGCTTATTGATAACGATGAGGCGCTCATCTTCAAACAATATTTGCTTTTCTAAATTGGCAACAACATTAAGCTGTGTTGAAACAGTATTGGTATTTTCAGAAACACGAATAGGTGCTACGCGAATAATATCTTCGTCGACAAGCTTATATTCTGGCTTTTTACGTTTTTTATTAACGCGAATTTCACCTTTTCTTAATAAACGATAAATCATGCTTTTCGGCACACCTTTAAGCGTTTTAACAAGAAAATTATCGATGCGTTGTCCAGCATCTTCGCTATCTACAGTAATGAATCTAACTTGGGGTTTTGGGGTGTCGGTCATAAGTATTATACAAAGAACTTTAATTGTTCGGAGTTTAACATATTTTTTCTGCATTTCGCGCAATTAAAACATGGATTTAATTGGCTTATCTGAAAATAAAGTGTGATAATAGCGTGGTTACCGCTATATTTTAGCCGTAATGATTAAAAAGGATGCTTTAAGCGAAACGTAAGAGGCAAAATGCGGCCACGTTAATATGAGACAGTTTGATAACACTCTATGGAGAGATCAACGTCGAGATATTAAAAGTAAGGCCTATTGCGAAATTGACGCGTGTAACTTGTCAAAAACACCGCATAAACATATTGTCCAGCGCAATAAAGCGATTATGTAATTAAACAGAAAAATTAAGTCAAATTTTCTACCGTTAAATTATTAGAAAACACGATAAAACTATCGAACTAAAATTAACGAGAAGCTTAATTTTCTGTTGCGCACAGCACACTCGCTGAGCACATGAAGAATCAATTTCACTGCGGTGTATACACCGCAGTTATATTAGACAATCAGAATTTTTAACAGCTTGCTGCGTATATGGCGTAGGAAGATTGACACCCGTGAGGCTGACAAAATGCTGTTACCAGAGCGATAGATTACTTTGTGTTCTAAGCAATGGTGTGTTGTGACTAAAAATGAGTCACACAAACTATGAAACGTATGTTAATTAATGCTACCCAATCAGAAGAATTGCGCGTAGCACTTGTTGATGGCCAACAGCTTTACGATTTAGATATCGAAAGCCCTGGTCACGAACAAAAAAAATCAAATATCTACAAAGCTAAAATCACTCGTATTGAACCTTCTTTAGAAGCGGCATTCGTTGATTACGGCGCTGATCGTCACGGTTTCTTACCAATGAAAGAAATCGCGCGCGAATACTTCCCTAAAGGTTATAGCTTCCAAGGTCGTCCAAATATCAAAGAAGTATTGCATGAAGGCCAAGAGGTTATCGTGCAAATTGATAAGGAAGAACGTGGCCAAAAAGGCGCGGCCTTAACAACCTTTATCAGCCTAGCTGGCAGCTACTTAGTTCTTATGCCAAACAACCCTCGCGCTGGTGGTATTTCACGCCGTATCGAAGGTGATGAGCGTACTGACTTAAAAGCTTCATTAAGCAAACTAACGTTACCTAAAGGTATGGGACTTATTGTTCGTACCGCTGGTGTTGGTAAAGAATATGAAGAACTTGAATGGGATTTAAACGTACTACTACACCACTGGAATGCAATTTCAGAAGCTGCAGCTAGTCGCCCTGCACCCTTTTTAATTCATCAAGAAACTAACGTAATTTTACGTGCTATTCGTGACTATTTACGTCGTGATATTGGTGAAGTACTAATTGACCGTCCAAAAACGTTTGAAAGTGTTAAAAAGCATATTGAAATCGTTCGTCCTGATTTCTTAAGTAAAGTTAAACTTTACAATAATGACGTACCGTTATTCACTCATTACCAAATTGAAACGCAAATAGAATCAGCCTTTCAACGTGAAGTACGCCTTCCTTCTGGTGGTTCAATTGTAATTGACCCTACAGAAGCAATGACCTCAATTGATATTAACTCTGCCCGCGCAACTAAAGGTAGTGATATTGAAGAAACAGCATTTAATACTAACTTAGAAGCTGCAGAAGAAATTGCACGTCAATTACGTTTACGTGATTTAGGTGGTTTAGTGGTTATCGATTTCATCGATATGACTCCTGTACGTCACCAACGTGAAGTAGAAAATAGAATGCGTGATGCTGTTCGTCAAGACAGAGCCCGTATTCAATTAGGTCGTATATCTCGTTTCGGTTTACTTGAAATGTCACGCCAACGTTTGCGCCCTTCAATTGGCGAAACAAGCCAAAGTGTTTGTCCTCGTTGTAGTGGTACAGGCCATGTTCGTGGTGTTGAATCATTAGCATTATCAGTATTACGTCTAATGGAAGAAGAAGCCATTAAAGACAACACTCAACAAGTACAAGCTCAAGTGCCAGTGCCTGTTGCTACATATTTACTCAATGAAAAACGTCGCTCAGTTTTTCATATCGAGAAGCATCACAGTGTAAACATTCTGATTATTCCTAATCCGAATATGGTAACTCCTCAGTATGAAGTCATTCGTGTAAGAAAAGACGAAAGTATTGAAGAAGCTAGCTATGACGTTGCAGTTAAGCAATCTGCACCTGAAGAAGCGGTTATGCCTAAGTTCGATAAAGAAGCGAGTAAACGTGATGAACCTCTTCTACAAGGTATGTCTTCACCTAAACAGGCACCTAAGCAACCAGCTGCAACGCCACAAGTGAAAGCTGAAACTGTAGAAACAAAAGGTTTATTTTCAGGTGTTGTTACTTGGATTAAATCTCTTTTTGCTGCAGAAGAAGAAGTGAAACCTGTTGCACCTAAAGCACCAGAGCGTAACAAACCGAAAAGTGGTGAACGTCGTCCTCAACGTAGTCGTCAAGGACAACGTAGGAATAACCGTAATGATTCTCGTAACGAAAACCGCAATGACAATCGTAACGACTCTCGCAACGATAAGCGTAAATCACAAGAAGCAACTAATGAGGCGAAAGATAATAAGCAGAATAAATCTGCTAAACCTCAAAAAGAACGTGTTCAAAAGCCTAAAGAAGAAAAGGTTGCAGAACGTCGTCAACGTCGTAATAATCGCAAAAAAGTGCGCATAAATAACGATGAAAAAGTTGTAGCTAATACCACTGAAAAAGCACCAGCTAATGAAAACAAAGCTGTTGAACGTTCAGTAAAAGAAAGTGTAAAGATTACTGAAAACACTTCTGTTGATAGCAATACTGTAGACAATAGTAATGTTGAACAAGCTGCTAAGACGAAAGATGAGCAGCGTCCAAGAAGTCGCCGCTCTCCTCGTCATATGCGAGCACATGGTCAACGTCGTCGTCAAAACGCAGATGCTGTGGAAGCAAATTCGGAAATTAGTGAAGATCCAGTAACGGCTCGTTATCCTGAGAAAGAGACAATTAAACCTCAGGATACAGTAGTAGAAACTCAAACTCCTGTAGAAGCCATTACCCCTGCACCTTTAATTGAGAAAGTTGAAGTAGCAGAAACGGCTGTTGTAACAGAAACTACTTCTGTAGCAGAAGCGGCTGTTGTAGTAGAAGCAGTTAACGAAGTTCAGCAAAACTTACCTTTTGACGAACCTGAAGCAGCTAAGTCTGTTATATCAGAAACTAAGAACGCCGAAACTGTTACTAGTGAAGCACTTCCTGTTGAAGCCGCTCCTAGTGCTGCAGTCGAAGCAGAAGTTGTTGAAACTGTTGTTGAAGCTAAAGTAGAACCTGAAGTACAGGTCGCTGAAAAAGCACCACAGCAGCCAGTTCAAGTGGCAGAAAGCAATTCAGAAGTAGCTACAACAGAGGCTTCAAATGAAGCACCTAAAGTAGAAACTAAAAAGTCTGATGAGCAACCGAAAAAAGTACGTGCTAAAGAGAAGAACATTAAGCGCAAAGTAAAAGCTTCGGCCAAAAAAGCGCCAGGTAAAGCATCAGCGCCAATGGCTAAACCAGAAACGGTGATTAGCAACGGTATTATTCCTAAAGAGTTTGTTGCAAGTGAACAACGTGTTGTTCATAGCAAGTCAGATAAATTAGCATTAATGTCGCACGCGACTAGCCGTCACTCAGCTGGAGCAACTAAACCAAGTATGGATTAGTTTACTCGGCACAATAAATACAAAAAAGCCAATTGCGTGATGCAATTGGCTTTTTTTATGATGTTTATTTAAGTATATTTTTATTAGAGTCGCAATCGTAAATGGTACAAACTATATTGCAGTCGAAAACGAGTTAAGGCGCTATTTTACTATTATCTAACGTACCTTACGCACTTAACCCGTTAGCTTGTTATGCGTTTAATTAAGCCATCACTTGCATCTTCAACTAGATCTAAAACATACTGAAACCCACGTGCACCACCATAATATGGATCGGGAACTTCTTGATCTTCAAAGTTATCGGCATAATCTAAAAATAACTGCACTTTATCAGTATGCTGTGCAGGAGCAATTTTCATTAAATCTTTAACATTTCGCTCATCCATCGCTAGAATTAAATCAAATCGCTCAAAGTCTTTTATCGTCACTTTTCGCGCTTTAATATTATCAAACGAATAACCACGGGCAACACCAGCCTTTTGTGCTCGATGATCAGGTTTCTCTCTAACGTGTGAGCCAACTGTGCCAGCGGAATCTAATGTGAGCGACAGTGTCTTTGCTTTTTGACGAAAAACGGCTTCCGCACTGGGTGAGCGACAAATATTGCCCATACAGACAAATAGAATCGACTTTATACTTTTAAACTCTTTATTATCAATCATCTAATTAATCCTTGCTCAAAAAACGGACCAAAATATATCAAAATAAATTCTCAAGACTTTATCATTATATTTTGTCTAATCTTTGAAGGAATTATTGGGAAAGTTGTTTCTATATGATTACAAATAATACCTTAAATATAAACTGTTAATTTATGTATTATTATCACTCGTTATTAAGCACGTTACAGCGAACTTTACCCCGCAGGGCTGAAGTCATTACTTATAGGACAACTTCCCTCAACAAGAGGCTCTTAAAGTTTATAATACAGACTTGCAGGGAAAGTTGTTGTATATTTATTATCACAATAGTCATATAAGCAATTATTTTACTTAAATATAATTCATTAGTGAGAGTTTTATGGCAATTAGCATCAATACAAAACCTGCTACTTTATCAATTTTTTGTTTTTGTCGATTAAAACGAGGCAGCATTTGTGGATGTGATAACAGTAAAGCAATGCCGCTATACCAGATAAAATGCGCCAGCATAATTATCACTCCATAACTTATTTGCATTATTAACGGCGTATCTACAGAGACCACTTGCGTAAAAATACTTAAGAAAAATATGGATGTTTTAGGATTTAATATGTTGCACGTAAAACCTAAACGTAAGGCAATAAATGGCGACATTTCAGTCATTAGAGCGTTTTGGTCGCTATTTAAAGACTCGCGTGTTGTTAACAATTTCCACGCAATATAGATAAGATAAGCTGCTCCTAAATATTTAATGGTTGAAAATAACCATGCTGAATTTGCAATTACTACTGCTAACCCTGCAATTGAATAGCTGGCATGAATACTCACAGATAAACACATGCCTAAGCTCATATATAAACCTGCCAAACGGCCATTGTAGATACTTGTACGTGTCACCATCACAAAATCAGCCCCTGGTAACACCGCCATAAAAATAGCGATTGTACTTACCGCTATAATTTCTGCGATATAAGTATTTATTAATAATTCCACGTTCACCTCCTACTATTCAACGTATGCTTATCGCACTTATTTATTACATCACAACTATGTTAATCTATGAGTTATTTAAAACAATACACTCATTTGTAATAGGACCTGTACCTGATGGACACAAATAAATTAATCCCTTTATTATCCGACATGGCTATTTTTGTCACCGTTGTTGAGCAGGGAAATTTTAGTAAAACGGCAAAGAAGTTGGGGGTTACACCTTCAGCAGTAAGCCGCCAAATTAGTCGATTAGAGGATGCATTAGGCATCAAACTATTGCAGCGTACGACGCGACAACTAGCATTAACGGAGTCAGGGACTATCACGTTTAATTATTGTAAGCAGATGGTTGAATCAGCTGATCAAGCGATTAATGCTAGTCGCTCTGCAACATCGACGGTTAGCGGGCTATTGAGGGTCGCTGCGCCAAAGTCACTAGCCAATAGAGTCTTAAAACCCCTCTTTGTTGAATTTTTGAAGTGCTACCCAGATATTCAGCTGCACTTAAAAGTTTCCGACCGAATTTTAGATCCTATCCATGATGGTGTAGATTTCCTGATTCATATTAATGACAACCCTATTGAAGCCTTGGTAAATGTCAAACTTGGGCATGTTAAAAGTCTCATATGTGCTAGCCCTGATTTTCTATCTGATCACAAATTACCTTCACACCCAGATGATTTAAAAAATCTACCTTGCATATGCTTAGGCGAGAATTTGGCTGATAGTCGTTGGCGATTTAGTAAAAACAATCAGCAAACTACTGTGCAAGTTGCAGGATCTTACCTAGTTAACCACAGTGAAATGCGCAGAGATGCTATTGAACAAGGGCTTGGTATTGGTTCTTTACCAGATTATATTGCTGAACAAGGTATTAAAACCGGGAAACTCATTGCACTGTTGGAAGATTGGCAGTTAACAGGGAATTACCAAGGTTATATTTGTTTACAGTATGTGCAAAGTAAGTATCTACCAAATAAAAATCGTGTGTTTATCGACTTTATGAAGCAAAGGTTACTTACAATTCAGTCTGATTTGTAAATGATGGTTCTGTTCTGTAAGACTTTTAGCTGTTCATTACCCAACTATTTACAATAAATAAGGAATTATAGTTATAAAAAATCAGTTGTTTAAGGTTTTTCTTATTAATTAAGTTCGAGTGAATACGCTAAGTACACGGCCTATCACTTGGCTACCACTTATTGGTCCTAACTGCTCTACAGAAATACTTTGAGTATTTTCTCCTTTTACCCAAATAAAGCCGTGATGGTCAACTAAGGCTACTGTTTTACAGCTTCTACTCTTAGTTTACAACGTAAACACCTTTCGCCCTTACTAGTGTTTACGTTACTTCCTTTGCATCTTTGCTAATTCTTTATATTTATAAATAGACTCCATGTGAAGTCTATTATAAATATGCCATCTACTAAATTATTTCTTACTGTCAGTTGATTTGTATTATTCTATAACTCTATTTGCTTTAACCTTGGTTGCCAAAGCGATTGAGTAGCCTCAGATTCTGGTTTCACAACTATACGGTTACCTACATCCAGTGCAAGAAGGTATTTAGTACTTGAGCCATCCGTATGACGACTTATCAAGTTTTCACCACTCCAATACCACTGTTGATTTAAGCTTGTACCACAACTTTCAACTGCTAAAGACAGATCGCTTTGTACCGTCAGACAACGATCACTTGCCACTCGGCTTTTATAATGACCATTCGCGTCCAGTCCCCAAGTTTGATTCCAACTACCATGACATGAATAGCCAGAAACAAAAGCGCCTTCATCTGAGTTCGCACTATATACATCGAGACATAAGTTATTATGATTTAGTGACTGAAGCGATACGTGTGCTTCAGCTTCAAACAACGGATGGCTCCAGTCAATTTGAAAGTTCATTGTAGTAGAGCGACTATTACTAGAATAACCATCTGAGCCATAAACAGAGAAAAAAGCCGATGGTATGACTGTACCGAATCTTGCTCTGTAATTAACTTTAACGCCAATTTCAAAGTTAGTTGTACCCATTTCATCTACCGGCGCTTCGTAAATAACATCGTAATTCGGCTTAAAATTAGCGTAGGCAATGGGGTTAAATTTAGCTTTATCATATACCCAGCCACTTCCCCAGTGAGCACTGGTGAAATAGCACCCGGCCTCCTGACGCCTCAATTCTTGACAATCAGTAAAACTACGCTCAAACGACAAGCTAAAATCACTACCTGATGAGCGGTTAACAATACTATATTCTTGCGTATCATAGACTAACGTTTTTGATTGAGAGTAGGTGAATGAAGCGCCAATTTCAGCACTTGCTTTCGGTCCTGTAGCATCGACCCCCGCTCCCAATGTACCGTTAACGCCTATTTCATAACCACTTGTATCTCGGTTCTGATAGTTGGTATTTTTATTAGCCGGAAAATCTTTTACTTTCAGTGGGGTAAAACCACTAACTGGCTTTACCCATAAATCATAACCACTAGCAAACGGACCGATATAAGTACGACGATTTGCCCAACTCTGAAACCAACTATGATCTTGCTGCAAATTATCAACCAGATGGATACCCGTACCCGCTTTCTCCTCTTCTACTGAAAACCTGACAATTTTTGCATTTTGAGTAGCACTACCATTAGGTGTGATTCCTTGAACGGAACGCATTTGAGAAATATTGACACGAATATCAATAGACGCTCCAGCATTACACCAGTCACGCTGCGCGTCAAAGTCGCCACTAGAGTGAAGTTGGCACTGAATATTTGTTCGGGTAAGGTAAACAGCCTTGTCAACAATAGGAATATAATCCGCTGCATAAGAAGACACAGCACCGAACAAAGGTAAAGATAATAATGTTAATCGTGATAGCTTGTTCATATCACTCACCTCCAAAATTAAAACGCGTAAGTGCATGAGTTAAAGATAAAGACAGACTTTTCAGCTCTGCTTCACTATCGCTAAACGTATTGCCATTTTCATCGGTTACATCATTGGTTATCGCATTGATGATATTGTCACCGTCATATGTACCACTCACTAAAATCGGTGCCGCCATCCCTAATCCGGTAATCTGTTTGGTTACTGAAATACGTTGTTGCCCTCCCTTAAAACCACTTACATCTAGCACAACTAAATTACCAGCGATCACCGCTTTTTTAACTAGCTGATAATCATTCAGTGCTAACGAAGCAACATTTACGTAAAGAAGATCACTAGCAGTGGGCTCCCCTTTATAAAAGGTTAAATTTTGATTGTATTGATTTGCGATGTTTTTAATCAATGCAGTTTCATTTCCCATGACCAAAACATCAGCCTGAGCACTATTCCATCCCAACGAAGACAACAATAACGATGCTATTATTTTAACTTTCATAACCAAGTCCTTTTCAATTGTTAAAATTAAATACTTATACGATAAATTCACATAAAAAGACAAAACACTTTGTAACTTTTGTGTTAAATCAAAGAAACGATAATGTAAATAAAAACAAAATGCAAAATATTTAATCATTTTTTACTCAAATTGCGAACAATAACCAAATTAAGTAAAATATACAGACTAAAAGCCAGAAACAAAAAAAACAAAAGAAAAACACTTTATGAATATATATTCATAAATTCCACGTATTAACTGCTTAATAAAGTGTTTTGCGCTGAAGATGACATTGTGAATCAATAGAGATGTGTGAATAACACTATCTAACTTGATTCTCATATAGTTATATTGCTTTGGGGTTTTGTTCCCATCTGTTGCATTCGGTTAATAGTTAAGTGCATGAAACTTTTTCTTAGGAACTGCTCCGCCATTTTTTTAGCTGGCCTTAGATTTCTGCGGGTCTCGCCATCCTTTATGTATTACTTGGTGAGTACATGACCCTCCCTGAACTAATTGATTAATCCACACAGCCTCAACTTGAAATGCCGGAAAAGCATTTTTAATCGAGTATTTGTAACCAATAGGAATAAATTTTTCGTAGTAGATAATGACGTTCTATATTAAAAACTGTTCAGAGCGATATTATGCAACCGTGCCGATTGTCATGACTAAGCTGTTTGATAAAAACAATCGGCAAACTAACGTACAAGTTGAAGGGTCATATCTAGTGAACCACAGTGAATTTCACAAAGATGCTATTGAACAAGGCCTTGGTGGAAAATTGGCAGTTAACAGGGAATTACCAAGGTTATATTTGTTTACGGTATGTGCAAAGTAAGTATCTACCGAATAAAAATCGTGTGTTTATCGACTTTATGAAGCAAAGGTTACTTACAATTCAGCCTGATTTATAAATGATGGTTCTGTTCTGTAAGACTTTTATCTGAACATTACCCAACTATTTAAAATAGACAGGGGGTTACGGTTATAAAAATCAGTTACTTAAGGTTTTTCTTATTAATTAAGTACGAGTGAATACGCTAAGTACACGGCCTATCACTTGGCTACCACTTATTGGTCCTAACTGCTCTACAGAAATACTTTGAGTGTTTTCTCCTTTTACCCAAATAAAGCCGTGATGGTCAACTAAGGCTACCGTTTTAACAATCAAACCTAATTGTTGATGCTGTATTAATATTTTTTTTCCTTCTGCTAAGAAAAACTTAGCAAACCAACTACATGATAAAACATAGCTTTCATTTGGGATTTTTGGCGACATGCTCTCGCCTTTAATTTTAAAGAAAGTAAATCCAAGCATCATCCTGCTCCCATTTAAAACGCAAAAATATAACTAGTTACTCAGAGGGTTCTTCATTTGCTTTATCGACATTACGGCAAAACGCTAATGCTTGTGCAAAACTAAACATATCATCTAACCTTTTAATTATTCTATATAGCATTTTTTTGTCTCTTTATATTTTTAAACTCGACCAGATATTTTAAAAGTAGCATGACAGTGGCCAATGCAGAAAAGATAATTAGCGCGCTAATAAGGTGCACTAACCAAGCCAAATGATGAGTATAGTCGTGTCCGTCATGGCCATACGAACTAAAGTAACTAGCCAAAAAAGTAATCAAGAATATCGACCTTACAATGAATACCGCTTTCATTTAAATCTATCCCTTTAACTTAATGCACAACATCAGCCTGACATTCTATAGTTTGTTGCAATCGATTTAATTGCAGTAAACAATGCTCACAAGTTGGGTATTTATCAGTAAAATGCAAAATCCCCTTCAGTGTTGTTCCTAAGGCGCTAAAAGCCAAACTACGCAGCGAATTACTGGCAATTGAGTTCTGGCTGGTATTAAAAGCTTCTTGGTAAGCTTTTACCAAATAACCTATTGAGCGATCATATTCACCTTGAGTTTCAAATAGTGTTGCTAAGTTCTGGCAAGCACATATCCATGCCATAAGTAGTGACTCATATTCAACATCTTGCAGCCAAAGCCCTTCTAACTGGCTATATGCTGACTTGTAATAAAGTTCAGCTTTTGTCCATTGCTGCTCTTCAAAACAGCCATTTCCCTTTTTCATTAAAAGCTGCCAATGCATAACCGATCCTCAGTTAGTTCTAAACACCACAAGCAAATGATAATCATTATCATTTGCTTGTGCAAGTATTATTTAGTATTTAATTGATTAAGCTCAAGTACTGCTATTCAAAGCTCATTACACTGTAAGTATTAGTTTTCTTTATTCACAGCTGAGTCTATACTCTTTGAAAATCACAGAAATTTCTCCGATTAGTTTGAATAAATTATTTATCAGTAAGTACAAATTTACATTTATCACTTTATTAATTTTTAGTAGCTCAGTATTTGCTCAAGACAGCAAACTTCAGGTGAGTGTTCCCTCTTTTGCTCCCTTTAATTCTTTTACCGAAAACCCCAACTGCTCTGGTGCAAGTATTATTGCTCTGCAAAAAATTACTGAAAATCTCAATATTGATTTGGAGTTTATTGAATATCCATACGCAAGAATATTACACGCATTAAAAAGTGCCGACTTAGATCTTGCTTTAATATTTAAGAACAGTTCAATTAAAAATGCTGCTGACTATTTGGGCCCTGTGTCATATTCAAAAGTAGTCATTATTAGCCAGCCGCACATTAAAATAGACATATATGATGATCTATATGCACTCAACAATATTGCAGTGATAAGAAACGCTCAGTTTGAAGAAAAGTTCGATCAAGATGCAAAGCTAAGTAAAGCTAATGTCGACAATTATAAACAAGCCGTTAATATGTTAAAACATGGCCGAGTTGACGCTGTTATTGGCTCACTTGTCGGTATTGAATATGCCTTACATCAAGAAAAAATGAGTAAAGAATTTCTAGCGCAATCTTTTAGTCTAGGCAAGAAAGAATGGGGACTGCATTTAGCAAAAGAGTCAAAGTTCTTTAAGCTAAAGCCGAGATTAATTGAGGCAGTTAATCAAAACTATCAAGCTGATCTTATTCACCAACTCTACCAACAACAAGTTAAAACTTGCCTCGAGCATTAGGACAATATCGCCTGTATTCACCTACTCAAGCACACGTAGGTAGATAGGTAGATAGGTAGGTTTCTCTAATTTAATGAATTGAAATAGATATAAAAAAAGGCCATTAACTGGCCTTTTATACTGATTAAATTACGTCATATAATCCACAGTACTTTACTTGCTTAACGTTTCAGCAATATAACTATCAATAAAGCGTTCAAGAATATCTAACGGTACAGCACCATTTTTCAAGACAACATCATGAAAGTCACGCAAATCAAACTTATCACCTAAGGCTGATTTTGCTTTCTCACGTAATGCTAATATTTTCATCATACCTACTTTATATGAGGTAGCTTGACCCGGCATAACTATGTATCGTTCAATTTCAGAAACAACGTCTGATTGCGCCATACCTGTATTCATTTTCATGTAGTCAATAGCTTCTTCACGAGTCCATTTTTTGTAATGAATGCCGGTATCAACCACTAAACGAACAGCTCTGAATAGCTCAGCCTGTAAACGGCCAATATTATCAAATGGGTCGTCTTGAAAGCCCATCTCCCATGCTAGGTATTCGCTATACAGTGCCCAACCTTCTACGTAAGCGGTAAATGGTGAAAACATTCTAAATAATGGTAAGCCTTCTAATTCCATAGCAACCGCTATTTGAAAATGATGCCCAGGAATACCCTCATGGTAGGCTAATGTACGCATTGAGTATTTAGGTGTTGCTTTAATATCATATAAATTTGCAAAGAAGCGACCTGGTCGGCTGCCATCAATCGCCGGCTGCTGATAATAAGCACCAGGCGCTGTTTTCTCTTTAAATTCAGGGATTCTAACAACTTCCATTCCAGCCGATGGACGAATTCTAAACGCAGAGTCTAAGCCAGCATCTATTTCATCAAGTATCTTTTGGTAGTCTTTAAGTATTTGTTCACGACCAGCATCACTATCTTCATAATAAAAGCTTTCGTCTGCAGCTAATGTATCTATTGCCGCAGTAAAACCTTGTGAAACATCAAAGTTTTGAGCCGCAAGAATGGTCATAATTTCAGACTGAATACGGTCAACTTCACGCAAACCAAGGTCATGAATATATTGTGGAGTATAGTCGGTTGTAGTGAAAAACTTTAATGAGCTAGCATAGGCTTCTTCACCGTCAGGTAAGCGCCAATACCCATCATCACTTGTTGCTTTATCTTTTATAGCAGTAAAGTAATCAATTAATAACTTATAAGCAGGATGCACAAAATCATTAATATTTTCTTTAGCTCTAACCAATAATTTAGTTTGCTCAGCATCTTCAATATTGCCGCTGTCTTTCATTTTTTTTGCTAGAGAGGTATAAAGAATGTTCTCTTCGATAGGTTTATCTACAAAAGTGTTCATTTCTTCAAGTACACGTTCAATAACAAATACAGGAGGAATAATACCCTTCTCTTCTCTAAGTTTTATGCCCTCAAGTTCTTGAGTGAATTTTTTTTCTACTAGCGCTAAGCGTAATAAGTAGTTTTCAACATCATCAGTACTGCTAATTTGATGCTGTGCTTCCATAAAGCTTGGGTAACCATTTTGAATGCCAAACAATTGGTTCACTGGGTAGTTATGGTAACGAAACTTTTCAGACTCTTTTGCAAAATCTAACAAGTACATCGCTATTTCTTTCGAAAGAAGGTCTGAAGCACTTAAACTATCATCTTCATATGAGTTTAGCGTTTTATGTATTTGTTTTAATTTAACAAATAACTCATCAGCCTTTTCTAGACTTGCATCATCAAGTTCACCATTATGGCTGGTGATACCTATTGATTCTAAAAACCCCAAAGATGTTAATGTTTCAGGGCTTTCAAAAGCCATTTTCAAAACTTCTCGATCGACAAAAGATCGAAATCTCATTGGCTTATCGGCATTCCATTCATATGCAGCAAAACTGCCACCAATCACAATGACTGTTAACAGTAGTATTCCAAGCCATTTAAATATTTTCTTTACCATAATTTCCTCTAATGGTGATACTTATTAAGTTATTAAAATCATGAACTTATTAATAACACATTGTTATTATCAAATTGACGTTAACAAACTAATAACAACAAGTAAAAGGAAATGGGAAATTATGTAGAAAGGAAAGGAATGCCATTCAACTGAGTAAATGGCATATTAAAAATTTTAGACCATGCTTTTTAAGGGGTGAAGTTTTAAATAACGATTAGAAATATTTACAAAAGCCCACACTAGCGTCAGTGGAAATAATATTATAAATAAGTAATTAGCGTACATTAACGGGATTACAGCCGAAAATGCTAAATAAAAAGCATAAACAGTAAGCTGAAACTTATTTACTTTAGCGAATTGAAAAGCCGAAACAAAGTTTCCAACAACACCTAGGTTTTTCAACCGAGCAATTAAGCACGGCAATAAGCCGACTACAAGCGAGAGAAAAGAAAACAGCCAAGCCAGTAGTAAATTTGCCCAAAAAAACTCTTTACTAAAAGTTCCTTTGTTATCGCTGCTAATGTTAAAAGCTTTTGCTAAAAAAGAATTGGAATCTACGTAAATGCTATAAATAGCAATAGCGTCGGTGATCCAAATAAGAAAAAATAAGCCTTGTACAACCATTACCAGGCCAACATTCTTAATAAGGGCAGACTTACGTGCTAATTTATCTTCAACATCATTAAATAATAAGGGGTGCAACACCAAGCTTACTAACGGAATAAATAGTATGAACCCTGCACAAAATGAAATATACATTGAAGATAATTCGTACTCTATCAACAGTGCTTCTATTGTTTGTGCAATAGTAAAAATTAATAGCGAGGCGATCATTAATAGCAGTCCACTGACTATTCTATTTTTAGTTAGCTGATTAATATTTTGCATTCTAAAACCAATTATTTACATTTTATAAAATGATCATAGTGTTTATTTCACTAGCATGGTTTGATATACATTAATTCTAGTTCAGGTATCTGAATTTAAATTGCTATTTATCAATAAATACTAATGGCATAAAGTACATGAGTTAAGCCTATACATATAAGTATAAAAAAACGCATTAACCTTTACTGATCAATGCGTTTGATTATATTTTATAGCCTAAGTCACTAACCTAGTATTTAAGCTTTAAAAATGAAAACTAATTCTGTTCTTCAAGCTCACTATCTTCAATATCTTGCGGTGCAATCGCTTGTTTACGTTTCAATACTGGTAAGTCACCTGCATCTTCAGCTAAAAAGCTTTTCTTAATAATTTTCTTCGCTTTAGGCTTCTTAACTTGTGTTGCAGATTTGGCATTGTCTTGCGCTTTAACAGCAACTTTTGCTTTTTTCGGTTTTATGCCTTTGAATTTCGCTTTAAAACCGTCAACGGTATCAAAAGTAAGTTTTTGCTGTAAAAAGCCTTCAACATTTTTAAAGCTTATCCAATCTTTCGGACCAACAAAAGAAATGGCATCACCTTTACTACCAGCGCGACCTGTACGGCCAATACGGTGCACGAATTCTTCAGTATGCTTTGGCATGTCAAAGTTAATCACGTGCGAGACATTAATTAAATCTAAACCACGTGAAGCTAAGTCAGTGGTTATGAGTATTTTTTGCTGACCTTTACTAAAGCCGTCCATAATTTGGTTACGTTGGCCTTGGTTCAGTTCACCACTTAACGCGACAGTGCTTAACCCTTGTTCAGTTAATAATGTCGAAAGTCTATCAGTATCAGCACGCGTAGCGGTGAAGATGATCATTTGTTGATGATCTTCATGAGTAATAAAGTGTTGTAGTAGTTTTTCTTTTTGCGTTAAGTTGTCGCAAAGGTAAAAACGCTTAGTAATATCTTTATGTTCGGTATGAGCACTACCAATAGCGATACGCTTAGGCTTTTTCAGCAATGCTAATGCAAAGTCATTAACTTGCGCATGGTCTAACGTTGCCGAAAACATTAACGTTTGACGTTTACGATGATCGGCAGCTTTATTAATTTTCGCTAGTTGCTCAGCAAAGCCGAGGTCTAACATACGGTCAGCTTCATCAAGAATCAGTAGCTCTAAACCATTAAGATAAAAGTGCCCTTGCGATAAGTGATCCGCTAAACGTCCTGGTGTTGCAACGATGAATTGTGGGTCTTTCTCTAAGGTTTTTACTTGGTCGTTAAAGTTTTCACCACCAAGAATAAGCACGGCTTTAAACTGCGAACCTGAAGTAAACATTCTTAATTGCGTAAATACTTGCTTAGCCAGTTCACGTGTTGGCGTTAAAATAACCACCCGTGGGTCACGTTTACTTAATGCGCGATTTTTTAATAAACGCTGCATTGCGGGAATAATAAATGCTAGTGTTTTGCCTGAGCCTGTTTTAGATGATGCGATCAAATCATGACCTGTCATGGCGGCAGGAATTGCCTGCTGCTGGATCTCAGTAGGCTCATTAAAACCTAAATGCTCCACGGTTGACATTATTTTACTATCTAATCCAAAATCACTAAACTGCAAACTTACTCTCCACTTAATAAACGAGTTGGGTAAAACCAATAAACTATTGCCGTATTATAACCTGTTCTTGAACATATTTAGCTAAACTATTTTGGCAATAAGTTAAAAATATTCTGATTTTCTTAAAAAACGTATTTTTTATAAAAATCTTCTCACGGTTATTTAATTTTTAGATTTGAGATCGCTTTTACGAACATAGCTTGAGTTACAACAAACAAAAATATTCCAATTGCTAGTACAATGTTGCGCATGAAGTAGTAAACTTAAGACCAATAAAATGAAGCCTGTTCGACACACCGCCATGAGTGCATTAATTGCCCAAGTAAGGGAAGAGTTTCCGTTCACCTTGCCTGAAGCGCAAATATGTGCAGGAAAATGTGTTGGTTGTCCGAAAAAGTTATTAGAATTAGCAGATACTGAACTTTCATATTGGGAAGTTCGCTTAGAAAATAACGAACAACCACTGTTAGGTGAAATTACTCGGCTGGGTAAGTTGTGTAAAAATATCCGCCGAGGCTTAGTGCGTAACGAACTAGTAAAATAACGGAATAATATTGCCCTATCAATCTTCACTATATGCTGTAGAAAAAGCAGCAAAAACAGATAAAAAAGACATTATGCGTTTTTATAAAACTCAGCGATATGCCGCAAGTTATATCGGACAAGATCAATGCTATTTTATCAAAGTTAATGACGAAATTATTGCCTGCGTAATGGTTTCTGCAGGACAAGAGAGTGGAGAGTTCTGGTTATTACATGCTTTAGTTACCGAAAAAGCTTATCGCGGTAAAGGACTAGCCAGTATATTACTGCGCTTCATAATGACAGAATCAAAAGTTGAACTTCAGCAAATTGCCCCCGGCAACACGGTTGATAAAAATGAAACTAGCTTACCGACATATTCCAAAATAATTTGTTTTGCTGATAAAGTGTTACAACCGCTTTATTTATCGAATAAGTTCATTAATTACAACGCCGCCGAAAATATTGCACAGCTACCGCATGAATTTCAGCAACGGTTATCGCGTTATAGAGAAAAGCACAGTAATTTATGCTGTTACCTTTATAACGCATAGGAAAATATAAATTTGTATTAATTCGCGGTAACTTTTCCCTGTCTTTTATCATTATCCGATTCAACTGGCTTTCTATTATCTTTACTCGCTTCAACTGTGTATAAATGCTGTTTCATATCAGCTTCTGGTGTAACCACGTCAGCACCAATGCGTCCTACACCTGGTAATTCAATAGCAAGATCAAATAAGTCCAATTCAAAATTCAAACCTAAAACGTTGAGCTCAATGCCTTCTTCAACACCAAGTGTTAATCCTAATAAGCCAAAAAATGATGCTTGTACTCCGCTGCCAGAAGATGAACGTCCAAACATTTCACTAAAGGTTTTGTAATCTTTACCTATCGCCGTAGAAGGTAAATCTAAGCCTAACTCTGGAACTTCACGACCAATACTAGCGGTAAAGGTATTACTGTTAGGACCAGGGTACGCTTGATAATCATTTTTATATCGGTATTGCTCGACTATATGTTCTATACGAGCAATAAGTTCGTCAGCATCTGCAGCGCGATAATCCAATAACAACTCAGGTTGATGCCCCCACCAATCACGATCTGGCTTATTAGTTCTCACTACCAAAGCAGTATCACTTCGTCTTAATCGCCAACCGATAATTTCATAACTTGTATAATGGTCATCACCACTGCGTTTTACACTGAACCAAGTATGAACAGCAACAGCTTGTTTAGCGCCCCAAGTTCTTGCAGCATAAACTTGAATAACGCCACCTTGATGGTTCTCTGGTTTCGGGGCTAATAAACCACTAGTGACTTTTTGGCTATTTGAGCAACTACTTAAGAAGCCAAGCACTAAAATTAAACTAACGGTTATCAAACTGGCTCGAAAGTAGCTCATGTACATCCTCTAATTTTATTATTTTTACTTGTCATTTGATAAATCTGCATTACCTTTTAGCCACTAAACTCTCACCTCTTCTAATTTTTTGACCTTCTTGCAAACGTTCACCACCACGCACAATAACTTCATCACCGGCCCAAATAGCACCTGAAACTGAAATCCAACTGCCGCTACCTTGGCCAACTAAAACATTCACTTTTTTGGCATTATTTTCTTTATCAACAGTTAGTACAAATGTTTCTTTTTCTCGCAATACTAATGCATCTCGTGGCACTAATGTCGCTTTACTCACTTGTTCTTTCGGCAGTGACACCGTTACTGCCGAACCTGCCAGCAAGGTTAAATCTTTTGCATCTAATCTAACATCAAAAGTACGAGAAGATTGTACACCCGCCTTACTCCAAGTTCTGACCGGTAATTCAACTAATTTATTCTGCCATTTCACTAATACTTTCGCGTCTTTCTGCAAAAAAGGCGCAATAGAAATTGGCGCAGCAATCATAATGTCCAAATGATTTGTATCAACCAACTGTACCAACGAGCGACCAACACTAATAAGTTCACCAACATGAGCGAAACGCTGGCTGATGTTGCCTGTAAACGGTGCTACTATTGCTGTTTTCTCTATCGCTAATTCGGTTTGCTTGATTTGCATACTTAAAGCAAGTACTTCACTTTCAGCGACAGCTAAATCTTTAGTAATACGTTCTAATTCACTAATGGCTGTATTATTCTTTTGGCTCAAAGCAGACATGCGTTTCTTTTGACTCGTTAAATACACCACGTCAGCATGATAACGCTTAATTTGTGCTTGCTGTCGCGACATTTGTAAAACTAAATGACGATTATCGATTCGAGCAATGACTTGCCCTTTTTCCACTTGTGAGCCAACATCTTCAATCCAAAGTAGCTGCCCCATTTGTTCAGCAGAAATTGGCGCATTCGTTCTGCTGATAACGTTACCAGGTAACCATAATGTTGGATTAACTTGTTCATTTTTAACTTTCTCAACACTGACTAATTGCCCTGGTTGTTCTTTTTCTTCAGCCATAGCGTTAACATTAACGACTAAGCTTGATGCTAGTGTCATTACGCTTAAGTACTTATAAAATTTATTCATCATAATCTCCTTAAAATGAGCTTTTACTTGTCAGCAATTAATTTAATTCGTGCTGGCTGTTTGATTGATGTTTTCTCTTTAGCTACAAAAGTGAAGTCACTGCGATTAAGCCTCAATAAACATGGGAGTAAAACAATAGTAAATAGTGTGCTAACGGCTAAACCACCTACAATAACAGCCGACAAGCCACGATAAATGACACTGCCAGCACCTGGCATTAGCAATAATGGCAACATGCCAAAGAAGCTGGTTGCCGTGCTCATAAATATTGGCCGTAACCTTAAGGTTAATGCTTGTTCAATAGCATCAACACGTGACATACCAGTATTTTGAGCAGTACGCGTTTGATGTACCAACAAAATGGCATTGTTTACCACCAAGCCAAGCAAGATAACGAAGCCAATCATGGTTAGTAAATCAAGTGGCTGAAAAACAATAGTATTGAGTAGTTGCAGGGCTAGTATTCCCCCCACAGTGGCTAATGGAATGGTAATCAGCACTAATGCGCTGTCTTTAAGTGAGCGGAACAAGGCAGCCATTAATAAAAATAGGATCACCAAGGCAAACGCGAAATTCTCCGCCATAACGGAAATTGCTTTTTCCAATTGATCAGCACTGCCGCCATACAAAATATTGGCGTCATTAGGTAAACTTGCTTTTAACTGAGGCTCAACCTCACTCTTAAGTGCTCCAATAGTTCGTTCCAATGACCACCCTTCTGGTGGGTTAACATTTAACGTAATAGTACGATTGCCATCGATTCGTGTTAATCGTGATGGCCCAACTGTACGTTGAATATCAACCAATTCAGATAACTGGGTTATTGAACCTGTACCGGTGACAACGGGCACATCACCTAAATTATCAGGGTCATCCCAACCTTCAGCGCGTAAAATCATATTCAAACGCTTACTACCATTGAAATATTCACCAACAAATAAACCATCGCCCATGGTTCTGACCACTCGACCAATATCTCGACGATTCCAACCTTGTTCCAAAATACTGCGATCATTAGGTGTTAAACGTAATTCTGGCTCAGCCATTTCAGTACCAGGATTTGCTTGTACTCGTGCGCCAGGAATTGCTGCTTTCACCCATTCAATACCTTGTCTTGCGGTATTTTGTAATGCGCGTGTGTCTTTCGATTGCAAATGTACGCTAACTTGACGACCACCACCAAAGCCGCCAAATAAATTTCCTTGAGAGGCAAAAGCTTGAGTATCAGGTAAGTCGACTAGTATTTCATTGCGAACAATATCAAGTAGCTCATCGACTTTAGATTGGTCTTTTGCTCGAACCCCTAAACTGCCACCAAACGGTCCAGAAAATAAATAGTAGTTTTTCAGTGCTGGCTCTTTGGTACCATCCATATAAGGCTTAAGACGCGCAACAATTGGCTCAACAACTTCGTTTTCGATAGTGTTTACGTTTGCTCCTGGTGGAAAGCGTAAATTAGCGTCAACGGCATCACGCTTAACTGGCGGTAAATAATCTAATGTCGGCAATGCAACATAGGTAACAATAATTGGCACAATAAGTAGCACAGTAGCCACTGTTAAACGTCTTTTACTCGAACGGGTAAGTCGCATAACAAATGACGTAATACGTTGCCAAAGTTTTTCGTTTGGATCTTCAGCAGATTGCTGCTTTAAGAAGTACTTCGCTAGTACAGGCAAGAGTACGACAGCAACAATTAAGGAAACAGATACAGCAATGGCTATAGTCAGTGCTAAGTCACCAAATAGCTGACCTTCGATATCTTTTAAGAAAAATACCGGCAGAAATATCGCGACGGTTGTTGCCGTAGATGCAAGCAGTGCTCCCCAAACTTGTTGAGCACCTTGTTCGGCACTTTTGTGGTTATCAGCCCCTTTATCACGCATTCGTAATATATTTTCGAGCACAACAATGGCCGCATCTAACACCATACCGACAGCGAACGCTAACCCCGCCAATGAAATCACATTAAGCGATCGCCCAGTAATTTCTAGTACGATAAACGTACTCAACAAACTTACGGGTATTGCGGTGGCAATGATTAAGGTTGCACGCATTCTTCTAATAAAAAACCATAGCACCGACAATGATAAAACAACTCCGGCAAAAAGATTTCCAGTCACTAGGTTAATCGCGCGATAGATGAAAACGGAAGCATCAAATGATTGCACCATCACCAGTTCTCGTTCAGCTAAAATCTCAGAGTTAATTAAATCAACTTCATTTTTAACTCGATTTAGGGTTTCTAAGACATTAGCACCATTAGCACGATTAATTCTCATGGAAAAAGCTGGGTTGCCATTTTGCACGGCTAAATTCTGTCGATCATTTCTACGTACTTCTACAGTGGCAACATCGCTTAGTTTGATATTACTGCCGTTACGTGACTCTAATATCAAGTCTGACAATTCTTCAACTCGATACTTGCCATTGAACCGCAATGTATATTGACGACGACCTACATCTACAAAACCGCCGGATACATCGTTAGACTCTGACACTAATGCAATCAATTCAGGAATTTGAATACCGTAGTCAGCCGCTTTTACGGGATCAAAACGAATTTGCAGTTCTTCTCTATTTTGTTGAGTAAAGGTTTCAACACTAGAAACTCCTTCAATAGACTCAATACGTGGTCTTATTGTATCGTTGGTAAAGTCAATATAATCAGCAATAGGTTTGTCGTTACCAGGCAAAGCCTGTAAGAAAAAGAAGGTTAATGCAGGAGTACCGCCACCAAAACCACCGAGCATTATTCGTGGTGGCCTAGCGTCTCGTGGCAAATTTGCTACACGTGTCATTCTACTGATCACTTCTATCAGTGTTTGCTCCATATTGGTATCAACACCGAACTCTAAGTTTATAAAAGAACTACCGCGGTTAGCAAAAGCATTCATCGAGCTTAAACCAGGGATACCACGAAGCACTTGCTCTTGTGGCTCTATTAATTCTGATTCTACTTCTTGTGGTGATGCTGCACGCCAAAAAGTTTGAATAGCAATGCGCGGGCGCTCAATATCTGGAAATAATTGTACTGGCAATTTAAATAGACTCAACATGCCAACGAGTAGGATTAAAGCAACACCGACCGAAACAGCAGCCGGGCTAGAAAGTGCACTTGAAGTTAGCTTCATAGAGTAATTCCACTTAATTCGTTATTAACCGATAACAGGGTATTGGTTCACAGAGTAATAACTAAAAAATAACAGTGGATTACAAATTAGATAGCAGGGTTACGGTCAACAGCGGATAAAATGAGGCAAGTAGCAAAGTAGAAATTGTTTGCAATGCTCAGACATAGTTTGAAATATGTTTTTGGGAATATAATTTACTATTTGTGATCAGGTATATCAAAGTCACTTAATAAGAAATAAACAACCTTTATTCAATAACTTAAGAATAAACAAAAGTAAGATAAACAAAAATTTGTTTCTCTTACCTTTAAATTATAGACAAGACTAGCTAACACTCTGCTTAGCGGCAGTTATAGTGTTTTTCAGTAAACAAGCAATTGTCATTGGTCCTACACCACCTGGAACTGGTGTAATAGCGCCACACTTACCAACGACATTATCGTAGTCAACATCACCGACAAGCTTAGTTTTACCTTCTTCTGTAGATATTCGATTGATACCAACATCAATCACTGTTGCCCCTTCTTTAACCCAATCCGCTTTAACAAACCCAGCAATGCCAACTGCAGCAACTAAAATATCTGCTTGCTGGCAAACTTCAGGTAAATTTTTAGTACGAGAATGGGCAATAGTCACAGTACAATTTTCTTGTAATAACAACATAGCCACTGGTTTTCCAACAATGTTAGAACGACCAATAACGACGGCATGTTTTCCCGATAGATCGTTACCCAAATGTTGCTTTGCTAACATGACACAACCTTGGGGAGTGCAAGGCACTAACGCCCCTCTCTCACCATTGAAAAGCCGACCTGAATTCATAGCATGAAAGCCATCAACATCTTTATCAGGATTAATTGCTGCAATTATGACACTCTCATCAATGTGCTTTGGCAAAGGTAGTTGTACTAAAATACCGTGAATATTTCGATCATTGTTTAAGTGTTCAAGATATTTTAATAACTCTTCTTGATTTGTATCATCAGGTAACTTTATTTCATCAGAAATCATGCCGATTTCTTGTGTCTGCTTTATTTTATTTCTTACATAAACTTGGCTGGCCGGATCTTCACCAACTAAAATTACCGTTAATTTTGGTTGAATACCATCAGTCGATTTCAATTCAGCTACTTCAACAGCTAACTCAGCTCGTAAAATTTTTGCTGTTAACTTTCCATCAATATTCATTGTTATTATTCTCATTCATTAAATAGTAGAAATAGATGCCACTTCAACATAAACAACACAGTAGCAATTTATGCCATTATCCTAAGTAAAATATGTTTAATATACAAAGACATTAATAAAAATATTAGTGAATAATTTTTGTTTATCGATCTGAATCAATTATAGATTGTTATTTGCGAGTTTTTTAATGGAAGAACGACAGAGTTATTGTAGAGTTATTTGATTATCAAAAGCCTATCAGTGCATGCACAATAAACTCCAAATAATAGAGGACAATTCTGACGCGTTATATAACAGCGTAGCTAATACATTCCAAAGCTACTTCTTTGCATATAGCGAATGAGAACAAATAGAGCTATGTCGCTATCGCCATTAAGTAAACCTTTGTATTAACTTATTTATCACCAGACAGCAAAAAGCCCGTCACATCAGTAACGGGCTTTTGACGTGCAAGAATGCACTAATGTCGTGAAAGTATGGATACTTTAAAACGACCTCAATAGAAGCCTAGCAATGACGTGCATGGATGCTCTAATGCAACGATGCCAGGATGGCAATGAGTTGTGTCCTACTCTCACATAATAGAGAACAACTCCCGCACGCTATTTACCCGGGTCGCTAACACATTTCACAGTTGTTTCTTTGCATATAGCGAGTGAGAATAAATAGGCCTATGTCGCTATCGTCATTAAGTACATATTTGTATTAACTTGTTTATCGCCAGACAGCAAAAAGCCCGTCACTTGAGTAACGGGCTTTTCTCAATAGAAGCCTAGCAATGTCCTACTCTCACATGGGAACTCCCACACTACCATCGGCGCTAACACATTTCACTACTGAGTTCGGAATGGGATCAGGTGGGACTATGTCGCTATTGTCGCTAGACAAAAAGATTACAATCTTGAAAGCTATCATCAAAGCCTAAGCTCTGATGTATAAATACGTTTTGAATTCTTATTCAATTCTTTATGTACGTGTCACTCTTGCGAGTGTTGTCAAACTTACCTACAAAACCACTTGGGTGTTGTATGGTTAAGCCTCACGGGTAATTAGTATTGGTTAGCTCAATGCCTCGCAGCACTTCCACACCCAACCTATCAACGTTGTAGTCTCCAACGACCCTTTAGGGAGCTTAAAGCTCCAGTGAGAACTCATCTCAAAGCCTGCTTCCCGCTTAGATGCTTTCAGCGGTTATCAGTTCCGAACGTAGCTACCGGGCAATGCTATTGGCATAACAACCCGAACACCAGCGGTTCGTCCACTCCGGTCCTCTCGTACTAGGAGCAGCCCTCTTCAATTCTCAAACGCCCACGGCAGATAGGGACCGAACTGTCTCACGACGTTCTAA